>SDBV01003518.1_pt1 | contig 23047 bp, 19 predicted proteins | sample 2277081 | NCBI WGS metagenome assembly SDBV01 (sample SAMN10402039, study PRJNA504765) | marine sediment metagenome | isolation source: marine sediment core GS10_PC15, 223 cmbsf | place: Arctic Ocean: Southern Knipovich Ridge | collected 2010 | reverse complement strand
TCAAGTTAATTGTACAACCTCATCCTGGCGATACTGACGGACCTTAAGTCTCAGGGTTCTTGCACTGATGCCTAACATCTTTGCCGCCTTTGACTGATTGCCGCTGGTATGGTCCAGAGTATCCAGGATCGCCTTTCTCTCTACCACATCAAGCGGAAGCCCAACCATATCCGCATTTGACAATTCGCTGCTATCGAGAAGCAGTTTCTCTCGCTGTGGAAGCGGCTGAAGCTCATCGAACAGCCAGGAAACATCCGCTAAAGACAAAGTCTGCCCAACTCCTAAGATCAGCGATGTCATCACGACATTACGCAATTGTCTGATATTGCCGGGCCAATCGTATTTGGCAAAAATATTCATCATTGTAGGATCGAGCTTGGTGATTTGACGGCGTGTCTGTCTGGCATGAAGATTCACAAAGTGCCATATGAAGTCAGGCAAATCTTCGGGCCTATCTTTCAAAGCCGGTACGATCAGTTTTACTCCGCATAAACGGTAATAAAGGTCCAGCCTGAATCGACCTTCGGCAACTTCGGCAAGCAGATCTTTATTCGTTGTGCTTATTATTCTTACATTGACTTTAACGCTCTGACAGCCTCCGACACGTTCAAAATCCTGTTGCTCAAGTACTCGCAGCAATTTGGACTGGAAGCTTATGGGTGTTTCTGTAATTTCGTCCAGCAGCAAAGTCCCTCCATGTGCCATTTCAAACCGACCTTTGCGCTGTGTGTAAGCTCCGGTAAAGGCTCCTTTTTCATGACCAAACAATTCACTTTCCAACAGTGTGCTGCTTAATGCAGCACAGTTGACTCTCACATATGGCCCCAGCGATCTTCGGCTGTGATGGTGAATGAGCAGAGCGATCAGTTCTTTGCCTGTACCGCTTTGGCCGTTTATCAAAACCGGGATTGAAGTCGGTGCGATTTTTTTAGCCAGTTCCACTGTCTGAGTTAGTTTACGGCTTTTGCCCACAATTCGGTAAACTGTATTAGCACCCTGTTCAACAACATCGCAGTTATGAATGTTGTGATTTGGCAGAAATGTGTCAAGCAAACTGCCGACTTTTTGAGGATTGAGGGGCTTAATGAGAAAATCGCAACAGCCGTTTCGAATAGCATTGATAGCCGCCGATACAAGTTGCTGTTTTTTTTGCTTCTTTTGCGACTGTGCCATCATGATCACCGGCATCTCCGGGGAATCAGTCCTGACCTTGCGAAGAAATTCCTGCTCGGCCCGGAATGAGGCTGTAGTTTGAGAACCTATTTGAGTCCGCAGAAATACAAGGTCACAGTTACCCCGCTCAAAGATATTTATGGCTGATGCTTCGTCTTCGGCAACGTCGGCACAAATCCCTTTCTGAGCTAATATCTCAAGTATCAAACGAATCGATTCGTTATCGTCGTCGACTATTAATACATTTGAACCGGGATTTTCATATGTCGGCTCAGCGTTGATTGTTTCAGCTTGACTCAATTCTCTACCACTCCATTTACAATATTCATAAAAAATGCTTTCTTATTTTTTTATCAGCGATGTGGGGTCATCTGCAATATACCAGCTGATCAAGTCGCTCCTGGCTTTAGCCAGCTCTACCCACTGACAACCAGAGAATTCGGCAATAAGTTGTTGATATTTTTCCATTGCGGCCTGAGGTTCTTTTTTATGCAGGCAATTACCTGCCTGAAAAATTACCCATGCTTTATCCTGGTTTATTTCGTCTTCAAAGAACTGGTTTTGACTTAGAGCTTGCTCATAACATAACGCTGCCTGTTCCAGATAGCCCCCGCTGTATAAAATATCTCCTAATTCGACTGGTTTTTTGAGTTGCTCGGGATACTCTGAAAGCTCATTAAACATTTCCAATATCATCTCAGCGTATGGCGGTTCAGTTGGAGCAATTTCTTCCTGAACAACCTGCTTCTGCGGTTTTTCCACTTCAGCGACAACAGGACTATTAGCTTCGGCTTGAACATATGGCTCGATAATAATAACCGGGTTGGAAATTTCATCCCATGATTTTAATCTGATAGCCCGAACTTTTTTGATTATTCGCCTCAGATCATTCTTAATGTCATTATCCTGATCACCTTGACCTTCATCCGAAGCAGTGATCCGCGTTTTCCATAATTTCTCTTGAACATCCGAAGCAGGGGATTGAGCAAGTAGAAAGTTACTGCTTCCGGTCACTTGTCCATCCAGCCGGGTGGTGAAATTCATGGTGATGTCACTGTTGGTTTTGGGTTTATGATGATCCAGACCGGCCTTACTAATTTGAATTGGAATATGTGTATTTATTACTTTTTCCGATTTCGGCGTCAGATCAGTTGCCAGAAGATCAACAGGGTCGATCAGTTCAAAGGACTCTTGAATACTATCGTAAGTTGCCGACAAACCAGCAGTCACAAAACAAAGATTCAAAACGCACAAGCAAAGCACTGACCCTGAATTTGAAAAAATTCCAGGAGTTCTCTGACACTGTTTTAGTTTTTCGCTTTTCATTTGGATTTTCATTTCCATCGTCCCAAAAGGGCCAATGCCGCTTTGTCATAGTTTTGCTGTTGGTTATAGCTTATTGCCAACATCTCCAATGCTTTTCCCTTTATTTGGCTGGCCGGCTTTAAGTCTAAAAGCTGTGAACAAACAGACTCAACCTGTTTGTAATTGCCTGATTTCAAGTAGACGTCGGCTAATTTGAGAGCCACTTTATGGGTCCAGGGACCTGGTTCAGTAGAAATAAGGACCTCGGACAATTTTTTATGAGCAAGTTCCAGTTGGCCTTTATCTATGTAGCAGTTACTTAGTTCGCAAATTATCTTTGCCCTGAGTTGAGTGTCATTGATATACTCTGCTCTTTCACCAAGCATCGCAATAGCCTTATCTACCAAAGCCATTCCGCGAAAGGTCTTGCTCTTTAGCAGTAATATCTCAACAGATTCTTTCTGTGAAAACCAGGATGAATACGCATCTTCGAGCACCGCAAGTGCCTGGACATAATCATCCTGGAGAAGATAGGCATCAACCAATGAAGAAATACTCTGGGAATATTCTTTTTTGGATAACTGCCCATCCAGTGCATTTTGGAAAGCCTTGCAGGCAGTCTCGATATTTCCTGAGGCCAGGTTAGTCTTTCCTAAAAGATAATAAGCCGAATACAGATCTTTGCTCTGGCGATTCTTTCCCAGTTGAATGTGTTTGCTTAACCATTTTGCAGCAGACTCAAAATCTCCTATTTCGTAAAAACATCTGCCGGCCCCGAGAGAGGCGATCCCTTGAGATTCGTCGGAGAGGTTAAGATTATAAATTTTTCGATAGAGGCTGGCGGCTTCGGCCTTGACATCCATTTGGACCGTTGTATCGGCGAGATTCAAGTAAGCCTGGCCGATAATTTCCGAATCAGGATGCTGCTCAACCAGTTGCTTCAAATCCTGGTGTGCGCCGGTATGGTCAAGCAGACTGTTCTTTAATTTACTCGAGTTAAACAGCGCAAAAGGTGCAAGAGATGCTCTTGAAAAACGGTTCGCTACCAATTTATATTCGGCGATCGCCTTATCAACACGGCCTTTCTGAGCATACAAAAGCCCCAGTGCAAAGTGAATATTAGGGATTTGCGGATCATCGTGATAGGTAAGCAAAAACTTTTGCCAAAGTGAACTCGCTTCAGCATTAAGCAGGGATGTATATTCCGAAATATATGAATATTCGTCCAGGTCTGAAACTGTCACTACGTCTTTGTCATCCAACTGCGCCAAAAGGCCCACGCAACCGGCTGCTACAGAAACTACCTGCTGTTTCATTGCTGCCGGCAAATATAGACTTACCGGTCGCTTGAGGATACCAACACGACCCTGCTCCAAAGACCAATGAAGATCAAGAGAAGCATTGAAGGCAAACCTGGCCATCAGCTCTTCGATCGAGGCTCCATTACAAACAATAGAGAAGTAAGAACTGGCATCGTTGTCAACTTTTTTTATTTTAGGACTCAGTATCGCTTTGTTTAATTGCTCGGTGCCGGAATTTAAAAAAACTCGTAACTGTGACTCATTCAAAGTGGCCAGCAGGTCCTGATTAGCGTTCAGATTACGCCATAGATCACCGGGCAGGTCCTTGTCTAAATCACTAAGTGAAAGAACCATTCTGGTTATCGATTCAGCTACTATAAAATAACTGTCTCGCTGGATTTGCTGCGTCCATTTTCTGTCGATATCTATGCCCTCGATCAAAGCAATTACCTGATAGGCTCTGGTTCTTGCGTTCAGATAGCGTTGCTTCTGTATGTCAAGTAAGCTGCGGTGATAATTGGCGGCTATTTTTACGCCTAAAGAGCGACTCCTTGAGACTGTTTTTAATAAACTCTCGGCTTGTGAGAGATCGCCGGTTTCTTTCAGGCATAGGGCCATTTGCAAATGAAGAAAATCTCTAACCGTTTCTTCTCTTACGTTTGTTGAAAGGTTTTGGTTTAACTGATCATAGACGGTATAGGCTTTGTCGTAATCGCCCTGAAGATAGTATTTTTGGGCGATCTCCAGAGAAAACGGTCGCCCAGGATCAAGAACCGGTTTGGGCCTGGGGTTTTGGTAGACTGCCTGCTCTACAGGTCTTTGGGCTACCTGCTGTACAGGCTGTTGGGCTATCTCCTGCGAAGCTGCATCGCTCTTGGGGGAAGTGATATTTGTTTGATCTGCAAGAGGTGCCGACGGCGCCTCGGGGGCAGTAACCGATGATGGTTTCACAACTACATAACCCATCATTACCGCAATTAGAACGATTCCAACAAGCAGAGCTGCCTGAAGCAATGAAATTCGTTTATAGCCAAAAGAAAATGACGGTCTTGGTATCTTGCCGGAAAATTTTCTACTGCCTGCGAAAAAGTTCCTGACTTTTGCTTTTCCGAGATAAGCCATGTCTCCGGTAAATAGCTGTTCTGCCGAGAGCTCTTCGTAAACAGAGTCCGTAAACACCTGCTCTGCTGAAAGATCCTCAGTTATCTGTTCTGCGAATAAATCATTATCCGAGACAGTTTCCTGAGCTTGCTCTTGTGATTCGTTTTTTTGATTTTCAGTAGCCATAGCCTTAACATTTGTGCCAATGCAAAAATTGCTGCCCAAATCAGCGCAATTCACAACCTTGCCTTTCTTACTATAGCAATAATTGTGCCATCTTCTTGAAAAAGGGTTTTATAATTGAAATAAATGTATTTTTTTGCAAAAAACAGTTCTTTTTGCCTAATATGTTGTTCCCATATCGCAAATAAGTGTTCGGATTTCATACAACACGACTGATTTTCTGACAAAAAAAATTGTACGGATTCTTTACACAGGAAAAAAACAGAGGATTCAGAGGTCACAGACCAAAATGAATTTTTAGAGGTTCCCTTAAGTATTACAGGCTAAGATCAGGGGATGACTTTTTCATCAGGTAACTGTCATGTAGTCAGGCGTAGCGGGTATAGACAGTTCATTTTGACCGGGCCCTGATTTATTTGCGTCTTTTTGGATTTGATGCTGTTTTACCTTAGCATAAAGCGTCGTACGTGTTATTCCAAGCATAGCCGCGGCACGTGTTTTCTGCCAGCCTGTCCGCTGAAGTGCGCGAGCAATAAGTTCACGTTCGGCTTTTACAAGTGAAAGGTCTAATACCTTCTCGTCCGGCTCATTCGTTGAGAAGCCGGCTTTGGTTGGGTCAATGACGATGCTGCTTAAACCGATCTTATCTGTTGTCTCGAGCATGATCGCTCTTTCCATAACGTTCTGCAATTCACGTACATTGCCAAGCCAATCATGTTCGATCAAAACTTCCAGGGCCATTTTCGTTATTGAAGTTATCTGTTTAGCCTTTTGGCCTGCGAAGGTTGAAGTCTTGAGGAAGTATTCAGCCAGTAGCACAATATCTTTTCTTCGATGAGCACTGCGCAAAGGCGCCAGAACTATCGGAAAGATGCTCAGACGGTAATAAAGATCTCGCCGAAAGCGGTTGGCCTGGACTTCGCCATCAAGGTCACGATTGCTGGAAACGATTATTGTAGCTTTGCATTTCATCTCCTTTGTGCCGCCGACCTTACGGTATGTTTTTTCCTGAAGGACCCGCAGCAGTTTTGCCTGTAAATCCAGAGGCATTTCGCTTATTTCGTCAAGAAATATCGTCCCAGCTGCCGCCAATTCAAAAAGACCCGTCTTTTCACGATCGGCACTGGTGAATGAGCCTTTGACATGACCAAAAAGCTCACTTTCGAGCAGATTTGCCGTCAAAGCAGCACAATTTACCGCGATAAACGGCTCGTATGGGTGTTTCAAGGCGTGTATCGCTTTAGCCACCATTTCTTTGCCGGTACCGGTTTCTCCGATTATCAGAACCGGATCGCACTGGCTGGCCGCAACAAGTTTAATATTTTTAAGAATTTCCAGCGTTGCCCTGCTTTGGCCTACCATAGAAACCGAGGCAGAGAGTTCATCGGCAAAAAATTTGTCCGCTTTCTTGAGTGACTTGCCCAGAGTAACATTGTCTTTTAACCGCTTTGCGATCTGTTCCAGTCGGTAATGGTCTTTGGAACCGTTTAGATAGTCATTAGCCCCTGCCTGTATGAATTCTTCGGCCAAGCAATCGTCACTGTCATCGCCGCCAGCGACCACAACACATAGCCCCGTTCTCTTATCAAGCAAATTAACGAATCCTCGAATATCAATCGCATTAAAACGTGGGCCAAAAAGGATCAACTCAGGCCCAATGGACTCAACAATGCTCCAGGCCTCTGTAACATCGTCGGCAGAAAATACCTCGTGGCCAATCTGCCGAGCTAATTCCTGTAATTTGCTTTCCTGACCAACTGTGACAACTCTGTGTAATATCATAGTGCTTTAATGTGAATAATTCTATCCCCTGATGTTTCGAGTGACAGATTGTATCTTATTTTTTATTGAATCCAACAAGATGTTATCCCAAGGTACATCGGGACAAAAACAATAATTAAATTAGCCGCTATTTCGTTTTTCAACTTTTAATTTTTGAATTCTCAAATTGACCATATGTCAGTTTGAATAATACATGAGTAATCGGTATTCAAACTCAAATAGCTTTAATTTTTTTATAGGACGGGCCAATAATGTCACTACCACTGTAATTATATTTAATGTTTTTTCTTTTTTTCATATTATCGGACGCCTCTATGGAACAGAGCCGATAGAAACTAAGAGTTACTGTCATGCAACTTTTATGGGACGTTACAATGTTTTGATGCAAATCTAATAAAAAAAGCTTTTTCAATGTGCAATTTATCCGGACGTGTAAAAACGGAAAATTTCCCTACAGTGTAGGAAAATTTATCACCTTAGACGTCTCTATAAGAGGGTGGCAGGTTATTCCATTAAAATTTAAAGTTTAGTTAAACCTTGTTGTCAAATGACCTTACAGGCTTTTTTGGCCCATTGCAATCTTAATCTGGCACAGTTTTTGCTTGTTATATGTGAGCTACTATCTCGGCTGGCAGCGTTACAGGTAGTTTTAATGTAAATTTAAAAAGGGAAAATGATGAGTACATCGCAAATAACAAACGCAAGTGACCTCCAATTGGATTATATGAAGCTGCTTGTAGTGCAGCTTCAAAATCAAAATCCGTTAGATCCGATGGACAACAACGAAATGGCTGCGCAGTTGACGCAATTCTCACAATTACAGCAACTCGAAGCCCTAAATTCAAATTTTGCAAAAGTCCTTGAAACCGCCGAACAAAGTTACGCTGACTCCTTGATAGGTAAAAAAGTTTCCTACATGGTAGGTGACCCATTGACCGGAACAAAAGAAAAGAGGATCGACTCGGTTGATGAAGTTTATAAAGACAATGAAGGAAACCGGCTTTTGATGGTTGGACGCCGTACCCTTGGATTAACCGATACCAGCAATCCGCTGGTAGGTAAAGCGGTATCGTTCATAATAAATGGCGATACGATGAACCCTGAAATGAAAACCGGTATGATAAATACGGTTTATACTGAGGATGGACAGCTTATATACAGGATAGATGGTTATGACCTTACCTTTGACAAGATAGCAGACTCATTGGTCGGCAGTAATCTTTCATACTATATACAATCAGAAACAGGCACATCCGAGCAAAGAGATGGTGTGATCGAAGAGGCCTACCTCAGCGATGGCCAAAGCCTCTTGATAGTAAGTCAGCCTTTGAGTGTAGATGAAATACTCTCGGTTATAAATTAAATTGATAGAATAGGCATAAAGGAAATCGAAATTGAGTTTTGAATTGTTTAATAGTATTACAGGGCCCCAGCCTCCTCCAAAATCGGCTCCAGCAGGCAATAACCATGTCTACGCTGATTCTGCGGCCCTTAAAACAGGAAAAACATCTTTCGCCGAAGCGCTTAACAAGAAGATCCAAAAAACTTCACCGTCAGGCGCTGCTGCTGGTTTTACAGCTATAGCGGCAAATACTACACAGGGTAATATTGTAAATACAGGCAATCCCCTGGATATGGCGATTCAGGGGCAGGGTTATTTTGTACTCAGTGACGGCTCAAAAAATATCTACACACGTACAGGATCCTTTGCGGTCGATGCAAACCACAACCTTATCGATCCTGCTACCGGTTATAAGGTTCAGCGTATAGGCTCGATCGGAATCAACGAAGGCTTTCAATCTGTCAGTAATAATAATATAACTATTCCGTACAATGCAAAAATACCCGCAAAAGCTACCTCGATGATAACTGTCGTCGGCAATCTAAGAGCAGATACCAGGCCAGGCACATTGCAGGATAATACAACAAAAACTAATGTCACAGTTTATGACTCTAAAAGCCAACCCCATAACTTTTCACTGGCATTTGTCCGTACTAACAGCCCCAACACCTGGGATATGTTACTGACTTCTGCTGCCACTGATGTCAAACGGATCAACGGGATACAATTTGACGCCGACAACGGCTCTTTTAAGGGCCTGGCTTCTTCGGCTGAAACCGCCGAATTTGAAGTGACATTTAGAGACAAATCAACGCAAACCATTGGGATATCAATGGGAACACCGGGTAAATTTAATGGCTTAACTCAATTTATAGGCAACTCAACTGTTCTGGCTCGACAACAGGATGGATACCAGGCAGGCACTGTTTCAAGCGTTTCGGTCAATAACAAGGGAGTCCTTGTAGGTCACTTTTCCAATGGTATCAAGAAAAACATAGCGGCCTTACAGTTAGCGGTTTTCCAGAACAATTCTGACCGGCCGACAATAACACAGGCAATGACCGCCGGCGCCGGCTCTATTCACACCGGCGCACTTGAAAAATCCAATACAGATGTGGAAAATGAGTTCGTTAATATGATCCATGCACAAAATGGATTCGCCACTAATGCCGGAACGATCAGAGCTGCAAACGATATATTGAGAGAAATCGGTACCCTTATGTGATCAGGACACAAATTGGAATAGTTTTTATGATGACAGCTTTAATAAATACAGAATTCTTGAATGCAGTTGTTTCAGCCCTCACGCCGGTACAGCGTTGGGATGCTGTAACCTTGCCAGATAACTTTATGACCGGACTATGGTTCATTGTACTGTGCCTTATTGTCATGGTTATATTAGTGATACTATTTTTAATAATCACTTCAAAACGAGTCAAGGAAGACCAAGAAACAGCAAAGAGCCTCTTTGAGCAGTATTCCAGAAAGAGGGGATTGAGTCCATATGAGCAGAGGCTTCTGCGAAAAGTAGCCATCAGGGCGAAATTGAAGCGGAAAGAGTCTATCTTTACTCTTCCATCAGCTTACGATCGAGGGGCAACACGAATGATAGGTGGGACTCTTATCAGGGAGGGAGACGAACCAAGTAAACAGTTACGAATTGAGTTGGCTTTTCTTCGAGAAAAACTTGGTTTTCCAAAACAGCTTCTCGAATCTATAGATCAAACACTGTCATCCGATGAAGCAAGCAGTAGGTTGATCCCGATAGGCAAAAAGGTTTATGCAAGACATAATAAAATTTTCATGTCGGGCGATATCGAAGCTACCATTTTAGAAAATGATGAAAATGATTTTATGATCGAACTTCAAAAGCCGACAGAGGTCACTTTCGATAAGCCATGGTGTATTCGTTATTACCTTGGCCCATCGGTTTGGGAATTCGACACTTATGCTGTTAGTTGCAAAGGAAATTTCGTAGTTCTCAACCACAGTGATGATATAAGAATTATTAACCGGAGACGTTTTTTGCGTGTTCTGGTTAAAAAGCCTGCTTTTGTTGCACTTTTTCCCTTTGCTAAAAAAGCTAACCGAAACATCGCCAAAAAAACAATATCTTCGCGTCCATTTAAAGATTCTTTTGGTGCTCTGGAACCGCCGGAATTTGTCCCTGCGTTTGTTACCGAATTGGGCGGTCCCGGCCTGATAGTAGAAACTACAATATCGGCAAAGGTTGGGGACAGGGTCTTATTAGTATTCAGGCTGAATAATGAGGAAAAAATAATCGAAAATGTTGCGTTGGTCAGACATGTGGTAACTATAGAAAATGGTTTTTCAATAGCCGTTGAATTGACAGGGCTAAATGAGTTGGACATCAATGAGTTAATTCGCGCAACTAATACTGCTTTGATAAGAAGAGTTAATGCTGAAAAGCAGGCTAAAGATGCCACTGCTGTTGATGACCAGGAAACAAAGCAGCAAACGAACAATACAGAAATTGCACAAGAGGTATAAAATGTCAGAAATTTCTACACAGATCAGCTCTAAAATTATCGAGTTAACAAGAGAGCTTAATATTGTTACGCACAATCTGGCCAATGTAAGTACAGCCGGTTACAAACGCAGAAGTAACGCATTTTCAAAAGCTCTCGATGCTCAAATAGGAATGGGAGACAGCAGCAGCAACAATACCGTTGAAGAAGATCAAACTAGTGCCAGTACAATTTTTGATTTCTCGCAGGGCAATCTGACCGAGACCGGAAGAGCTATGGATTTTGCATTGCGCGGCAAAGGTTTCTTTGTAATTGAAACTCCTGAAGGTCCGCTATACACTCGAAATGGGATGTTTCGTGCCGATCAGAACGGCCGAATAGTTGATTCGATGGGAAGAGCCGTAGCCGGTGACGCAGGCCCTATTTCGATACCTGCTGATGTCTCTCTTGAACAGGTGACTGTTTCAAAGGACGGGAGCATCAGTACCAACGGCACTCAAATAGGGAAATTTAAACTGGTGGATTTCAAGGACAACGAGAATCAACTTATCGCTGTCGGAACAAATTGTTTTTGGGTATCAAAAGATATAATACCTCAGGCAGCCGATAATATCGAAGTAAAACAAGGTTTTCAGGAAGGATCAAACGTCAAGATGGTTGAAGAACTGGTAGATATGGTAATGATAACCAAGCTATATGAAGCGAATATGAAATTTATCTTAGCCAGCAAAGATACATCTAAAGCTCTTTTAAGTGTAGCTATGGGTTAATAATTGATTATTGAAAAAACTCAGAATTCCAGATTAGTGATTAATTAGAATATAAGGAGTACCAAATCATGTTAAGAGCATTTTCCACTGCGGCAACGGGTATGACCGCTCAGCAGATGATGGTCGACGTAACAGCTAACAACCTCGCAAATATCAACACCACCGGCTTCAAGCGAAGCCAGATCGACTTTCAGGATTTGCTTTATTTAAAGATGAAAGACCCGGGTGCCGAAGTTGCTTCGGGAATAATATCTCCCAGCGGCCTGGAGATAGGCAGCGGCGTTCGCGCTGCATCTACAGTAAAGGTTTTTACTAATGGCGAGCTTGTCAATACGGGACGCCCTCTTGACATAGCTATTACTGGTGACGGGTTCTTACAAGTGACAATGCCCAACGGTGAAACCAGGTATACACGCGACGGTTCACTGCAATTAAATGCTGACGGAGAATTAGTCACCGCCAGCGGATATGCTATTGAGCCGGCAATCAGCATCTCAACAGATACTGTTAATATCGATATCGGTAAAGACGGCAGCGTTAATGTTACTACTTCTTCAGGAACTCAAAGTGTCGCCGGAACTATTCAATTGGCCAGATTCACTAATCCATCGGGCCTTTCAAGCGAAGGTGACAATCTTCTTGCCGAAACCGTAGCAAGCGGAACAGCGACGACCGGAACAGCAGGAAGCAGCGGACTTGGCTCCATACAGTCGGGATTCCTGGAAAAATCCAACGTCCAGATGGTTACCGAGCTTATCAACCTTATAACGGCCCAGCGTGCATACGAGGTCTGTTCAAGAGCCATAAAAGCAGGCGATGATATGCTCCAAAAATCAATAGATATAGCAAGATTCTAAGCGAGTAATGATTATGAAAAATAAAACATCTACTATAATTATAATCACATCACTGGTTCTGTCAGTTGTGGTCAGCGCCGGCAGTGAACCAAAGAATATTTCTCTTCAGATATATCTGCCCAGAGAAGTTACTATCAAAAACAGTACGCCTAATCTTGGACAGGTAGCTGTGATCCATGGCAGTGAATCTCTTGTGGCTAAAGCCAACCGGATCGCCCTGGGCCGTATCTCGGTTCCAGGTCAAAAAATTGTCATAGATAGAAATCTGCTGCTAAGCAGATTAGCTTCTAATGGAATTGACACTTCCAAAGTGAATTTGATCGGTGCCGAAAAACTGACGATCAAGCAACAACAGCAGCTTATCGCAGGTGATAAATTCCTCGAACTGGCTCAGTCGCTTCTAAAGGTAAAACTGACATCTGAATCGATCTGCCGGATAGAGCATATGCAAGTACCCAAAGGCCTGGTCGTGCCGGATAATAGTGAAAATATCAAATTAGTCCCCCAGATAATCCAAAGCTCCACGACAAAGCGACCTAAGGTGCGTATCACCGTACTATCTAATGGTAAAACCATAGCAACTCGCGAAGTTGCTTTTCGTGTAAAATTTAATTGTCGAAGAGTCGCAGCCGTCACCGATATTGCCAGGGGCACGATCATAACTACGGAAAATACAAAAATTGAAACATTCGTCTCTGACAATCCAGAACTCCCCGGATGGGCTGTACCTTATGGCCTCGCTGCCAAAAGAAACCTGACTGCAAATACCATAATTAAATCGAACATGTTAGAGACGCTCAAGCCGAAACTGCTCGTTAAACGCAATCAAAATATTATTATTAAACTTAAAATACCGGGCCTGCTTATTACCGTCAGCGGAAAGGCAAAACAGAATGGCCGGATCGGCGAATTCATAAGAGTACAAAACATGGACTCGAAAAGAATCATCCTGGCAAAAGTCATGGATGATGGAACAGTAGAACCTGTTTTTTGAAAGGGCTAAATCATGAATAAAAGAATTTCTTTAATTACTGCCTTGATCTGTTTCTCGCTTGGCTGGACACCGTCTCTACAAGCCGATTCTCTCTGGGCAAAAAGAAATAAGGGTGTCAAATATATGTACGTTGACGACACCGCACGGAAGATCGGTGACATCCTGACGATTCTCGTCGTTGAAGACGGCAAGATAAAAAACAAGATCAAAAGAACGTTATCAAAAGAGACTGAAGCATTCAGCAATTTCGATGGTCAACTTGGCTTCAGTACAAAACACACGCCGATATTGCCGGCCATACCGGCTTTTAAAATTGCTTCCGGAACAAAGTCAATTAGGACATTAGACGGCATAGCAGATTTAAAAGATGAGCGCGAGATTACTGATGAGATCGCGGTTATGGTCGAGGATGTCATGCCAAACGGTAACCTCGTTATATTAGGCAGTCGGCGTAGAGATGTAGCCGGAGATGAACAGATAATTCAGATCAGCGGCATTGTAAGACCAAGTGATATTACATTTGCCAATACCGTCAGTAGTGAGGACGTGGTCAACTTCCATCTGATAATTACAAACAAAGGACCAAGCCATACATATAATGATGCCGGATGGTTCAATAATATTGTTGATTACCTCTGGCCTTTCTAATGTTGTATGAAAATAATGGTTAATTATTTTTGAAAGCGGATAGTTATGAAAATTAGGGTTTTGTTTCTGTTATTAATCCTGGCAGTTACAGTCCAGGTTGCGCACTGTGAAAGAATAAAAGACATCGTAGACATACAGGGAATGCGAGGCAACCCATTGATGGGCATAGGATTGGTAGTAGGCCTGGCTGATACCGGCGACAGCACCGTACCATCTCAGCGGATATTAACTAACATACTCAGAACTAAAGGAAATGTTTTTGCTCCATCCGATTTCATAGGCGGTAATATTGCACTGGTAGTTGTCACCGCGACACTCGGGCCTTTCAATCGCGAAGGATCACGTATTAACGTCGATGTTTCTTCAGTTGGTGACGCCGAAAGCCTTCGAGGAGGGATACTTTGGCCAACCCCTCTTGTAGGACTCGACGACCAGGTATATGCTGTCGCGCAGGGCGCTCTTTCACTTGGAGGATGGGGCGCCTCAGGCGATAACGCTGGAATTACAAAAAATCACTTACTGGTCGCCAGAATACCGGAAGGCGCTACCGTTGAAAGATCCGAAATCGCCACATTTATTGAAAATATCGCGGGCCAATCATTTATTACGCTAAATCTCAGAAACAATGACTTTGCTACCGCTGAACGTATCAGCAAGGCTATCAACAAAATCTACCAAAATAGCGCTATCGCACTCGATGCCGGCACTATTACCGTCAAAGTACCCAACCATATTAACAGAGCCGGGATATCAGGATTTATCGTCGATATCACTAAGCCAAATGTAAAAATTGATGTTCCTGCTGTAGTTGTTATCAACGAGAAAACAGGGACTATCGTTGTCGGCGAAAACGTCGGGATATCACCGGCACAGGCAATATGTCAGGGCAGCCTGGTTGTAAAAATCAAAGAGATCCAAAATGTTTTCCAACCAGATACAATGTTTACTGAGGGCGCAACGACAGAAGTTGTTGATGAAACACTATTAAGCGTTGATGAAAAGCTTGGACACCTTGTTCCAATTCCAAGAATAATTACAGTTTCAGAACTGGCCAAAACACTCAATGCTATCGGGACGACGCCGACAGACCTCGTAGCGATATTTAACGCCCTCAAAGAAGCCGGTGCTCTACAGGCAACGCTGAAAATAATGTAGCCCAAAACCAGGGAGCGAATTTATGGACATTAGCAAAATGTTGTTAACCGGAAATGTTGCACCACCTGCCGTATTAGAGCAGGCTAAAAACATCGATGTTGCTTCGGAAAGGAAAAAAGAACAGGTCGCCAAAGACTTCGAGTCTGTGTTTATCAGCAAAATAGTTGACCAGATGAGCAAAACTATTGGAGAATGGGGCTTTGAAAAAGACGCTGCCTCAAAACAAACACAGGGAATATTCTGGTTATACCTGGCGCGTGATATGGCCAACAACGGTGGCTTTGGATTATGGAAGGATATTAAGGAACTTCTGGACTCAAGTGACCAGAAGTACGCACAGACCGAATCATTGGATAAAAATATATGAACACAATAACTGTTGAAATAGAAAGCAAGGTCGACGACTTGCTGATGGTTCTTGATAAGGACATCGAGCAGATAAAGAGAAATTTGGACATCCTGGACCAGCTGAGAAGCCTGGTTATCAAACGCGACGAATCCCCTCTTCGAGAACTGCTTGAAAATATACGGTTTCGATCGAACAGTTACAAAGAAAACGAATTGAAACGACAGTTACTGCGAAAAGATTTGGCGCTGGCTTTGGGCTGTGATACCGAGCAAATAACATTATCCATGCTCAGCGAGCAATTATCCGGAGATAGAAAAGCCCGCATAGTAGAAAAAAAGGCCCAATTACAAACATTGACTAATGAATTAATGAAAGAACATTTGGCGACATCGATGCTTCTGTCCGATTGCGCCAGGTTCAACCGTGCTATGCTCAATGGTATTTTCGCACTTGCGCAAACCGGCTCTATTACATACAACCCAACCGGTTCAGCCGTGCGACCAACCTCAACAGCTTTTGTTGATTTACAGTTTTGATAATATAGTTCAAGATAAGGTTTAAAAAAATGGCAAACTTCGATATAGGTTTGAGTGGTATTCATGCCGCACAGAGTGCTTTTAATGTTATAGGCAATAATATCGCAAATGCCGCTACTGATGGCTACCATCGCCAGAGGATAAACTTTACGCCGGCATATTCCTCTACACAAGGCGTTACAATAATCGGAGGAGGCGTCGAAGTCGCCGGCATTGTAAGAATGATCGACAAACTCCTGGAACAGGAAATTTATCAACAACAGTCGTCAATGGAGCAGACTTCACAGGAACTTTCAACACTGCGTACAATTGAAAGCATATTTGGAGAGTTAGTATCAGCTGATGGTGGATTAAGCGCAACTATTGATAACTTTTTCACTTCAATGAAGCAACTTAGCGACTCCCCGGATCAATATACATGGCAATATCAAGTCATCAGTAACGCTGACGCCATGGCAGGACAATTCAGAAATATTTCAAAATCTCTGACAACACTGCAATCACAGATCAGCTTAGAACTTAACCTGGCAGTTGATACTATTAACACTCTTACCACACAAATCGCCCAACTAAACGATAAAATAAGTGCCGCTCAAATCTCTGGAAGTAACACAGGAAGCATATCCGATCAAAGGGACCAATATATATCACAGCTATCTGAATTAATCGGAATTCAAACACAAAACAGGGAAGGTGGTGTAGTTGATGTCACTGCCGGTGGAATGCTGTTAGTAGTGGAGTCTATGCCATATCAACTCCAATCAGGCATGAACATAAATGGAGATGTTGGTCTTTCTGTGGAAGGCTCACCTGATTATAACTCAAATATAACCGGTGGAAAGGTCGGAGGACTGTTATCGTTAAAAAACACACTTGTCTCAAACATCCAGACTAAACTAAACTCTTTGGCAACCGCAATAAGGCAGGAAATAAACCAATACCATGTCCAGGGCGTCGGTTCTGCGGGTTCTTTTACCGGCTTAACCAGCCAGTCGATGACAACCGATACCCTCTCCGATATTAGCGGTGTAGTTGATGGGAAAGTCTATGTAAGAGTTACCAACACCAGTACCGGAGCGGTAACACGAACTGAAATTTCCATCGATGCCGATAACAATGACGCAGGCTATGACACTTTAACCGAAGTAGCCGCTGCAATTAATGCGATTACAGGCCTCTCATCATCTGTAAATTCTGCAACTAACGAACTTGTTATCAGTGCTAACACAAACTATAAATTTGATTTTATGCCTGGAGTTATGACAACGCCTACAAGCACAGATTTTGACGACGGTTCTGCGCCAACGGTTAGCGTATCTGGAATTTATACCGGAACAACAAACCAAACCTATACCTTTACTGTCAAAGGTGACAATGGCTCCGTAGGCAATGGTACATTACAATTAGAAGTAACAGATGGTAACAGCCAGATAGTTACAACCGTCAACATAGGTTCAGGTTATGTCGAAGGCGAAGACATTGAAATTGGTACTACCGGGATTCGGATATCTCTTACAGCAGGTGTTTTAGATGAGACAACCAATGACGACAGCTTCACAGTACAGGCTTTAGCAGATTCCGATACTTCGGGGCTTTTGTCAGTGATCGGACTCAATACGTTCTTTACTGGAACCAATGCAGCTGACATAGCAGTTCATGCAGATATTGCTGCTACTCCCAGTCGAGTGGCAACATCTATTGGACCGGAAATGACCGACAATATCAATGTGGTAAGAATGGCAGAACTAAAAGACAAGGCTATAGCCGGATTGAGTAATATAACTTACGAAGACTTTTATCGAAAACTAACCTTTGATATCGCACAGGAAGTTTTGATCAAAGAAATGCAATATAATAACAACGAAGCAATTAAAAATAATCTACTCACCCAGCAAAGCGAAATAAGCGGTGTAGATATCAACGATGAGGCGGCACAGTTATTGATTTTTGAACAAATGTTTCAGGCAATGGCAAAGTATCTGGGTATTGTTCAAAAGTCAATTTTAGCTCTTATGGATATGGTATAGTCAAACAGATATTTTTTGAGGTACACAATGAGTGGTGCACTGAGTAGTATTTACAATAACATCGGATACGCTTTGAGCCTACACGCTAAGGCTTTGACCCAACTGCAGGAACAGGTGGCTACCGGCTCACGGATCAATCGGGCATCAGATGCGCCTTCCGAAGCTTATCAGGTTATGGAACTGAGTACACAGAAAAGATACCTGGATAATTACATGAAAAGTATCCAGGCTTCAATGGGGACACTTAGTATTTCCTCTACTAAGATCACAGAAATGACCGACGTTATTATCAAGCAATTAGCCAATGTAACTACAGTTATGAGCGGAACCAATGAGAATGCAAGGGATATAATCGCAGGGGGGATCAACAATGCTTTAGAACAGATAGTTTCGGCGGCCAACCACAAATATTTAGGCCAGTATCTTTATGGCGGAAGCAACACCAGTACTTCGCCATATGCCATACAACGCACAAATGGTGAGATTACAAGTGTTACTTATCAGGGCAGCTACGAAGAACGAAACATAGAAGTTGCTGCCGGTGTAAAAACTAACGCTTTTTATATAGGTGACAATCTCTTTCGCTCCGACAATAGAAGCGCACCTGTTTTTTCCGGCACCACAGGAGCCGCAGCCGGTACAGGAACTTCAAGCGTAAGAGGTGATGTCTGGCTGACTGTAGTTGACCTGGGAGGGGGTAATTACAGATTTTCTGTTGATGGTGGTTCGACAGTTGACTCTGATAATTTGCAAACAAACCTGGCATTAACCTCAGCAACAGGAGAAACCCTCTATATTGACACAACCGGTGTAACTACCGCTGGAACAGAGCTTATTCGCGTCCCGGGAACATACGATATGTTCAATACTCTTATCAGTATCCGCGATATTCTCCAGAATGACAAAGAGCTTTCAGATGCCCAATTGTCCCAGGTAATAAGTAATTTGTCCGACTCTTTGAATGAAATGAAGGGCCTTTTGTTAAGCAAACAAGTTGCCGTAGGTTCAAAGATCGGCTTCCTGGATAGCCTCGAGCAGAGTATTGAAAATATGACCTTTGACGCTGAAGATCAGACTGCCGCTTTGCAGGATGCTGATATCGCACAGATTGCCATAGACATTTCGCGACGTGATGTTTTGTATCAAATGTCATTGGCGATGATAGGAAGATTTATGTCCACATCGCTGTTAGATTTTATGTAATAATTCCTCGCTGGATGAGGCTTTATGACAGAACTTAAAAAATTTGATTTTATACATGGTCGGCAAAACTTTTGCCGCAGTGATCTTTAATGTAAATACGGAGTAATGAATATGACAGCAGAGACAAATTTAAATACAGATCAAGCTCAGCCCGATTCTCCAGCAGTTCAGGACCAATATCAGAAAGGTCTGGATCTGGCCGAGGCGGGAAAACACACAGAAGCTTTCGAGTGTATACAGCAATATCTCAGCTCATATCCTGACGACGCTGAAGCCCTGAACGATACAGGCGCGATTCTGCACTGCCTGGGCCGCTCAGACGAAGCCGTCGAACACTTAACAAAGGCAAAAAGCATTCAGCATGATTCAGCGGAAATAACATGGAATCTGGTCGAAGCCTGTCTCGCTGCCGGCAAAACTGACCAGGCAATAGAGCTCTTCGATGATATAGAGCAAATGGAAATACTCAACGCAGAACTGCTAAACAGAACCGCGAACATCTTACTTGATCGCGACAAGCCCGCTGAAGCGTTAAAGATGCTCGAATGGTCACAAAAACTTTTACCAGAGCAGGAAATTCTTCAGCCGATGATCGAGGTAATTCGCAGCAAATTATCTGAAAACGAAAGCGCAGATGATAACGAATTTGCTGTAAATACTGACAATTGACCCAGTAACTCACAAATACTTGATGGGAGTAAATTAAATATGGATCTTAAGCAAAATGATACAACCAGGCAGAACGATCATACACGATATTACAAAGAAGTGCAGGAGTTAGGCAATAGTTATGCATCTCTGGGAGATTATGACCATGCCCGCAGATGCTATGAAAAAGCCGCTTCGCTCGGACCGGACGAACCGAATCCTTATATTGGCTTAGGTGTAGTTGCCCTGGAAAACGATCATTTAGAAGATGCCAACATTGCCTTTCGAGTCGCTCGAAGGCTTGCCCCCGATTCTTCCAGGGCCTATGCCGGTTTAGCTGTGGTCGCACAAAAAAGGAAAGATTACCAAAGAGCTTTTGACATGTACCTCAAGTCACTCGAACTGGACACCGATAATCTCTCGGCACTTCTGGGACTCTTCCAGACATCATGCCAGATGGGCTCATTTGCCAAAGTCATACACTATCTTGAAATATACCTGAATTCTCATCCCGATGACGGTTCTGTCACTTTTTCACTGGCGGCGCTTCATATGAAAGAAGGGCGCTTCGAAAAAGCAGCTACACTACTTTCAGACCTGCTGTCTTTAGAGCCTGAAAATAAAGATGCCGCGGACCTTCTCGAAGAAGTCCAGCATTACCTGCAACGGACAAAACAAGCTGCCGATTAGATGGGGGCGATTAATATGAATAAAAATGAACAGATAGATTTACTCGATGATCTGCAGAGACTGTTGGAAGAACAAATACAAAATCTCCACAAAAGCGATTATCGTAATGCCGAGGCTTCAATAAAACAGGCCGGTGATATTATAAATAAATTCCTCGATGCCAAAATACCCGGACAACCCGAATTTAAACAGCGGTTTCAGCGATTAATCAAATTATATAAAAACCTTATATTGATGGTTTCAGCCCAAAAAAGCGATATCGAAAACCAGATGCACAAGGTTAGCGATGCGATAAAGACTCTCAACGTGTATAGTAAAAATAGCTGATGCAGGCTTAGAATTTAAGTCAAACAGCATTTTGCCCGATAATAAGATAATAAGAAGAACAGACATAGATGTCTGTTTAACAGACTAAATACCGACAAGAATAAAGGATCCAATTATGGCCGGCTTAGCTCTTCCAGGTATAGCAACTGGTATCGATACAGCAACGCTCGTACAACAATTGATGGCTATTAACAGCCGAAGACTTGCCAATTATCGAGTATCTAAATTGGACTATGACGATGAAAGTGACGCCCTTAAAAAGTTAAAACGAACTATCACCTCAGTTAAGGCAAGCACTACAACTCTTTCCGATATGGATAACCTGGTGATATTCTCCACAAGTTCCAGCGACACCGACATACTAACAGTAGGCGCAAGTTCAGACGCCAACCCGGGCTCTCATACTATTGAGATCAATCAACTCGCTGCAGCCGAAACATGGATACAGCAAACCTCTACTTTTAGTTATAAAACCGATTATGTTGGTGGAGGCATCTTTATCTATTCGTACAATAATCAGGAAACATCAATAACTGCCGTTGACAAAGAAACAACACTGCAGGATTTTGTAAATCTGATAAACAAGGATCCCAACAATCCCGGTGTTACCGCAAGCTTATTATATCAATCCGGCGAATACCATTTAATGCTAAGCGGCCAGGAGACTGGTGAAGACTATCATCTCTCAGTAAATTCCAGTTCTACAGAAGTATGGCAGGCCGATTCTGAATTTACTCTTAAAACCGATAATACCCTAAATGCCGGCTTAACTACCAAAATTACCGAGCTCTATCAATTTGGGGCCAGTGCTCTTGAAGGCGGTGAAACAATTGAGATAACAGGAACCGACCGCTACGGACATGCTATAACACAGCTTGATCTTACTATTACCAGTAATACCACACTGGCACATCTTAACGACGCCATAGAAAACGCTTTTGACGGGAATGTCAAGGCCACGCTCGAAGGTGGCAAAATTGTTGTTACAGATACCGCCAGCGGCACCAGCCTTCTTACAGTTGTTCTGGCTTATAATGCCAACGGTTCAGCTGCGACTCTAACTATGCCAACAATGGCTGTCTCAAAAGAAGGGGCCGCGACTGTAGCGAACCTGGCATCTTTTGCTTCATCTACTTTTATAAAAACTCAGTCGGCACAAAACTCAAAGATCAAAGTAAATGGTTACCCTTCAGCTGCTGCCATCTCTGAAATTCAAACAATGACTCCGACTCCGGCGCCATCGACTCCCGGTGAAACCTACACCCTAACTTATAAGGGCCAGACAACAACAGCGATCAACTATGACGCAACATATGCCGAAATCCAAACCAAACTTGAAGAACTCTCAACCGTAAATACTAATGATATTGTAGTTACCGGCAGCGTTACTGACGGATTAGCAGATGGTGATGTAGTATTTACATTTAGTGACAGCTTAGGCGATGTTTCAATGATATTGATTGATGACAGCGGCTTGGCCAGTTCTACTGTAGCGGTAGCGGAAACCGCAAAGGGAGTAAGTGATTATATAAACAAAAACAGTAACAGTATTACCGATGCCATCAGCGGCGTAACATTAAACCTCAAAGATGTTACGCCTGGTGCTGATCCCATTGAAATAACCATCACCAGAAACATTACCGCTATTGCTTCCAGAGTACAGACAATGATCGACGCACACAACAGTTTGAAAACTTTGCTCAAAGATTATACCGAGTATAACGCAACTACCAAAAAGATGGGAATCCTAAGCGCTAGTATAGGTATATCTTTCATGAAAACTGAAATGTCCAACTCGTTTTTCGGCCTAATCGATGGCTTCGTCGCTACAAATGATACTCTAACACAGGCCAGTGATATAGGTATTACCGTCGATGGTGCCGGAATGTTGGAATTTGACATAGATGTCTTTACGGAAGCAATTGATGAAAATTATACTAATGTTCTTGAAATTATCGGTGCCACCAAAGACGATTCCGGCAACAGCAGCAGTGATACCATTGACTTCTACGGCGCAAGCGATAAATACACAACCGCAGGTACTTATCTGGTTGAGGTTGATATAAATGGCAGCAATGAAATAGACACTGTCAGGATCAAAATGTACGGCGAGTCCTCCTGGCGCGAAAACGCAACCTGGACAGGGGAGGGTTATATAACATTTGAC
>SDBV01003517.1_pt1 | contig 23049 bp, 24 predicted proteins | sample 2277081 | NCBI WGS metagenome assembly SDBV01 (sample SAMN10402039, study PRJNA504765) | marine sediment metagenome | isolation source: marine sediment core GS10_PC15, 223 cmbsf | place: Arctic Ocean: Southern Knipovich Ridge | collected 2010 | reverse complement strand
CAGGTTTCGGCCTGTCCCTTTCGCTTACTTCTGCTGGGCCAGCCAGGCCTTCAGCTCGTCGATCACGGCTGTCGGCGTTGGGTCTTCGCCGTAGAGGAACGCCAGGTAGGCGCTGACGTAGTCACCGAAGAGGACGAGGGAGAGCATCTGCGCCAGCGCGCTCACGCCGCGCGACTCGACCGAGTGCACGGCGACGCCGGCGCGCGCCAGCAGGTCCTTGGTGAAGCCGTAGCGCAGCTGCACGCGCTCGTGCACGAGGCCGGCGGACTCCAGGAAGACCACCGCCGTGCGGTCGGCGATCTCGCGCGGGAAGGAGTAGCCGATGATCGCGTTGTGGTGGATCTCCGGCAGATCGTCGAAAGACGCCCACGACTTGCCGGACTCGTTGAGCTGCGCCTTCCAGCGTCGTGCGACCTCGATCAGCGGGCCGGCGCCGTAGACCACCGGCAGTTTGCCCTGCAGGTCGCGTGCCATCCGCTTCGCCGGGTTGCTCTTCGTTGGGACGTCCTCGGCGATCTCTCGCACGAGCGCATCGAGGACGGCGGCCGCCTCGTCGACGTCGGCGGCGACGCTCTGCATCAGCCGCAGTGACGCCGCGATAGCGAGCAGCGGCATCAGGCTCCAGCCGAAGGCGGCGCGCGGCTCACCGTCGTAGTCGAACGTGAACGACGGCACGCCGTTGTCGCGCGCCGTCGCCAGGAGCTGTCCGCCGGTCGTGACCACGATCTTCGGCGCCGGCATGGCCAGCGCCTGGCCGAATGCCGAGAGCACCTCCTCCGTGTCGCCGCTGAAGCTGGACGCGATCACCAGCGTGCGTTCATCGACGTACGGGGGCAGGTCGTACGCGCGGACGTTGAAGACGGGCACCGCGCACTCGCGTTCGAGCAGCGCCCGCCAGACGTCGCCGGCGATCGCCGAACCGCCCATGCCCAGCACGGCGACGCGGTCGATCTCCTGGTAAGACTTGGGGAGTTCAAGGTCGCGGGCCGTCTTCCAGGCGTCCCGGCACTGGTCCGGAAGCCCCCGCAGGCAGGACAGCATGCCGCCGGGGTCGAGTTTGGCCAGCGCGGCTGGGTCGTCGAGCGCCTCAGACGCGCTCACGCGCTTGTCAGCCCGCGCACAGCGTCCAGTACAGGTCGCACGAGCGCTTCGTCGCGCACCTCGGTATATATGCGCATGAGCGGCTCTGTTCCGGAGAGCCGAATGAGCGCCCAGGCGCCGTCCGGCAGCACGAAGCGCAGACCATCAGCGCGGTCGTAGCCTCTGACGGGCAGGCCGGCGATCTCCTTCGGCTCAAGCGTTGGCAAGAGCTGCTCGATGCGGTCGCGTTCGGCCGGCGTCATCGTAATGTCGTCCCGGTCGTAGTAGTGCGCGCCGACCTTCCTGAACAGCTCGTCGATGATCGCCGCCAGGTCCTTTCCCTTGCGGGCCATCAGGTCGAGCATGTAGAGACCGGAGAGCACGCCGTCGCGTTCCGGCAGGTGGCCGCGGAAGGCGAAGCCGCCGGACTCCTCACCCGCAATCAGGGCGTCGGTCTCGCGCATCTTGGGGCCGAGGAACTTGAAGCCGACGGACGTCTCGTGTACCGGGACGTCGTACAGCTCGCCCAGCCTCTTCACCATGCTGGTCGTCGTGATCGATTTGACCAGCGGCCCCCGGTCGCCGCGGACCTCAAGCAGGTAGTACGCCAGGAGCGCATACGTCTGGAGCTGGTTCACGAAGTCGCCGTTGGCGTCGAGGACGCCGATGCGGTCCGCGTCGCCGTCGGTGCAGAGCGCGACCTGCGCGCCGTAGTCCTTGACCGCGGCTGCGGTGATCTCGAGGTTGCGGGGGATCGGTTCGGGGTTGTGCATGCCCGGGAACGCTGGATTGTACTCGCTTCGGATCTCGCGCACCTGCGTCTCGCCGCCGCCGACGAGTTCCGAGAGGTAGCCGGCGCCCGCACCGTGCATCGGGTCGACGACGACGCTCAGGCCGGCGTCCCGGATCGTTTCCAGGTCGAGCAGGCGGCCCAGGTGCTCGATATAGGCTGGCTTCGGGTCGAACTTCTCGACGAGCCCGCGCGAGATCGCCTCGTCGAGCGGCAGGCGAGGCACGTCCGTGCCGTAGCTTTCGCCGATGAGCGCCTCGATCTGCGACAGCACCTCGGGCGGTGCGGCGCCCGCGTACTCCGTGCGCACCTTGAAGCCGGAATACTCCGCCGGGTTGTGGCTCGAAGTGATGACGACAGACCCGGCGGCCTCGTCCCGGACGATCTCGTAGCCGATGACAGGCGTTGGCGCCGGCGCCAACGCGAGACGGACCTTGATCTCGTTGGCCGCGAAGACCTCGGCGACGGCCGCCGCGAACGCCTCCGACTGAAAGCGCGTGTCGTAGCCAACGATCATGCCGCGAGAGGCGAGGCCGGCGCCTTTGATGTAGTCGGCTGTGCCCTGCGCGCAGTAGCGGACGTTGGCGAAGGTGAACTCGTCGGCGATGATCGCCCGCCAACCGTCGGTGCCAAACTTGATGGGTGAGTCTGTCATGCCTTCAACATCTCACACAAGGGAGTCGCTTACGTTCCCGCGCGCCGCTGTGATTGTTGACAACGCCTGCGTGCCTCAACCGCGCCCGGCTGCCAGTTCCTTTTCCGCCTCGGAGACGTCCTTGATGCTGTCGACGGGCCGCCAGTAAGCCTCGCTCTTGAAGCCGAAGAGCTTTCCTTCGTTGGCCAGCGCGGGGAACGTCTCGGTCTCGTGGTCGCCCTTGTCCGGAAGCAGCGCGAAGAACGAGCGCGAGAGCACGTAGATGCCGGCGTTGATCCAGTACGGCAGCACCGGCTTCTCGCGGAACGATGTGATCCGGCCGTCTTCTTCGACGTCGACGACGCCGTACGGGCTCTTCAGCGGCGTCAGCATGACCGAGGCGACCGCAGCCCGCGCTCCGTGGGACGCGATCATGTCGGCGAGCGTCTGGTCGGTCAGGATATCGCCGTTGATCGCGACGATCGTCTCCTCGCCCTCGGGCACAAGCACGAACCCCTGCTTGAGCGCGCCGCCGCGGCCCAGCGGCTCCGTCTCGACCGAGTACTGCACGCGGACGCCGAACGATGAGCCGTCGCCGACGTGTGCCTGTAGGACGTCCGCCTTGTAGCCGCAGAGGAAGACAGCGTCCGTGACGCCGTTCGCGCGCAGCCACTCGAGTTGCCGCTCGACGATCGGCCGGCCGGCGACCGGCACCATGTTCTTCGGCCGGTCGTCAGTCAGGGGCCGCAACCGCTCACCCTCGCCGCCGGCGATGATCAGCGCGTACACCTAGGCTCGCTGCGCTTCCCCGGTCGGCTCTTCGGCGCCGAGTTTCGCCGCCGCCGCGCGCAGTTCGTCGGCCTTGTTCGTTTCCTCCCACGGCGCATCGATGTCCATGCGGCCGAAGTGCCCGTACGAGGCGGTCGGCCGGTAGATCGGGCGGCGCAGGTTGAGATCGCGGATAATCCCCTTGGGGCTGAGATCGAAGTGGTCGCGGACGAGCTGCTCGATCGTCCCGTGGTTGGCCTTGTGTGTGCCGAACGTCTCGACAGAGACGCCGATCGGCTGCGGGTGCCCGATGGCGTACGAGAGTTCGACTTCGCAGCGGTCCGCCAGACCGGCGGCGACGATGTTCTTGGCGACCCAGCGCGCGGCGTATGAAGCCGAGCGGTCTACCTTCGACGGGTCCTTCCCGGAGTACGATCCGCCGCCGTGCCGTCCAACGGCGCCGTAGGTGTCGACGATATTCTTGCGCCCGGACAATCCGCTGTCCGCCGCCGGGCCACCCAGGACGAACGATCCGCTGCGGTTGATGTGGACCTCCGTCTTGTCGTCGATCCAGTCGCCGAGAACGGGCCTGATGACGTGCTCGTTGATGTCGCTCTTGAGCTGTTCGATCGTAATGTCGGGGTCGTGCTGTGCGGCAACGACGACGGCGTGCGCACGCTTCGGCTTGCCGAACTCGTACTCGATCGTCACCTGCGACTTGCCGTCGGGGCGCAGGTAGGGGAGCGTTCCGTCTTTGCGCACCTTCGCCAGGCGCAGGCAAAGGCCGTGCGCCAGGCTAATGGGCAGGGGCATCAGCTCCGGCGTCTCGTTGCAGGCAAAACCCAGCATGATCCCCTGGTCGCCGGCGCCCTCGTCCTCGCCGACGGCGTCCGAAATCTCCCGTGACTGCTCCTTGACGGAGACGATGACGCCGCAGCTCTCGGCGTCGAAGGCGTACTCCGGCTTTGTGTAGCCGATGTCGGCGATGACGTCGCGTGTGATCTTCGTGATGTCGACGTAATGGCTGGTAGAGATCTCGCCCATCACCATCACGAGGCCGGTCGTCGCCACGACTTCGCAGGCGACGTGGCCGTACGGGTCGTGCGCGATGATCTCGTCGAGGATGGCGTCGGCGATCTGGTCGCAGACCTTATCCGGGTGGCCCTCCGTCACGCTCTCGGACGTGACGAGAAGGCTGGGGCTGCTCATGAACGTCATGGTCATTGGGGCCGTTCCTCCTTGTCGGTCGGGTGTGTCCTTGCGATGTCATCTACGGGGCTCAAGTTCCCACTTCCCAGCTGTTCAGGTAGCGCTTCTGCTCTTCCGTCAGTGTGTCGATCTCGATGCCCATCGACTTCAGCTTGAGGCGGGCGACCTCGTTGTCGATCTCCGGTGGGACCGTGTGCACTTCAATCGCTAGCTTGTCCTGGGAGCGCGTGATCAGTTCGGCGGCGAGTGCCTGGTTGGCGAAGCTCATGTCCATCACGCTCGCCGGGTGGCCCTCCGCCGCGGCGAGGTTGATCAGGCGTCCTTCGGCCAGCAGGAAGACCTTGCGGCCGTCCATCAGGTGGTATTCTTCAACGCTGTCACGCACGCGGCGCTGTGATTCGCTCATCTCCTTCAGCGCCGCGATGTTGATCTCGACGTTGAAGTGGCCGCTGTTGGCGATGACCGCACCGTCCTTCATCGCCTCGAAGTGCTGGCGGTCGAGGACGTCGCGGTCGCCGGTCAGGGTGATGAAGATATCGCCGAGGCGCGCCGCCTCTTCCATCGTCATCGCCTGGTGCCCGTCCATCGTCGCTTCCAGCGCCCGAATCGGGTCGACTTCGGTCACGATTATCTTCGCTCCGAGGCCGCGCGCGCGCATCGCCACACCCTTGCCGCACCAGCCGTAGCCGGCGACGACGACATACTTGCCCGCCCAGAGGATGTTCGTCGCGCGGGTGATGCCGTCGATCGTGCTCTGGCCGGTGCCGTAGCGGTTGTCGAAGAGGTGCTTCGTCTGCGCCTCGTTGACGGCGACGATCGGGTAGGCCAGCGCACCGTCCTTCGCCATCGCCCGCAGTCGGATGACGCCCGTTGTCGTCTCCTCCGTGCCGCCGATGATGTCGTCGAGGAGTTCGCGGCGTTCCTTGTGCAGCGTGACGACGAGGTCGGCGCCGTCGTCCATCGTGATGTTCGGCTTGGCGTCGAGGACAGAGTTGAGGTGGCTGTAGTAGAGCGGGTCGTCCTCTCCACGGACGGCGAATACCGGGATGTTGTAGCGCGCGACGAGCGCCGCCGCCACGCTGTCCTGCGTCGAGAGAGGGTTGCTGGCCGCGAGAAAGACTTCTGCGCCGCCGGCCTGCAGCACAATCATCAGGTTCGCTGTCTCGGTCGTCACGTGCAGGCAGGCCGCGAGCCGGACGCCGCGCAGCGGCTTCTCGCGCTCGAAGTGGTCCTGGATCAGCTTGATCACCGGCATCTCTCTCGCCGCCCACTCGATGCGGCTCACGCCTTCATCGGCGAGGGCGAGGTCTTTCACGTCGTGATCTATCGTGGGGTTGACCATCAACTCTCCTTCTTACCTGGCCGCTGCGTCTTCCTGCAGCGACTCCTCTATCATCTCTCGTCCTCTCAGAACTGCTTCCCAGTGGGGGGTGAAGTCATCCCTCCGGGGCTCCGCCTGGAGGAGCGGTTCGTCGTGCTGCCAGATCGCCAGCACCCTTCGCAGTTCAGGTACCGGATCCTGGTGGTCGTCCACGCGCAGGTCGCAGTAGGGATACTCCTCGGTCTGGACGATGTGGATGCCTGCCGATTGACGGCCGCGCCGGTCGCCGCCCGCGTCCTGTCCCGCCTCGAGGGCGCGGATCAGTCGCTCCGGCAGATCCTCTTCGATGCTCCTCTCGAACGCCGTCGCCATCGCCTTGACGACGTCTTCGCCGGTGAGGATGTTGCCGAGGCAGACATAGCCACCACCGAGGACGTGTCCGGCCCAGTCGATGCAGCGCTCGCCGGTGTACGCGGCGACGCGGCCTTCCTTGTCCACGATCGCGAGCTGCCGCAGGTCTCGTCCGGCGTCACTCTCGATCACGCGCTCGATGGCGCGTTCGGCCGGCAGGCCTTGCTCCAGCATGGCGAGGCCGTCGATTCCGAGATACGGGTTCGAGAACGCCTGGCTGGCGATGGCCGCGACTCCCGCGCGGCAGTGGGGTACAGCGCCACCTGCCGCCAGCGCCTTGCTCGACGTGGCGACGCCCAGCGCGCCGGTGCGCGGGCAGCGCGCGGCGATCGAAAACGTCATGCCGGGGCCTCCTCGCCTGTCTGGGCGAATTCCGGTGGCCTTGGGTAGTACTCCATCATCTGCTGGACGCGCTTCGCCGTGTCGCCGGAAGTCAGCTCGGCGACCAGGTACAGCGCCATGTCGATGCCGGCGGAGACGCCCGCCGCCGTGATTACGTTGCCGTCGCGTACCCAGCGCTCATCGTCGACGACCGTGACGTTGCCTTCCTGCCGCAGCAGCTCGACCGCGCCCCAGTGCGTCGTCGCGCGCTTGCCTTCGAGGAAGCCGGCGCGGTGCAGGAGAAACGCACCCGTGCAGACGGACGTCACCCAGTCGGCACTCGCCCCCTGCTTGCGCACGAAGCCGATGATCGCCTCGTTGTCCACTTCAGTTCGCGTGCCGAGCCCGCCGGGCACAAGCAGCACGTCCAGCTGCGGGCAGTCGCCGAACGAGTGGTCTGCCCCGATCGTCGTGCCGAGGTAGGAGCGCACAGGTTCGCCGTCCTGCGAAACGGTGACGACCTGCCACTCACCGTTCGAGCCCATGGCGAACATGCCGAAGACCTCCTTGGGGCCGATGGCGTCCAGGTCTTCGAAGTCGGGGAAGAGGACGACGCCGATAGTCTTCGTCACCGTGTGACAATCTCCTTGCCCTCGCCTCGGCCCCGCCAGCCGGCGATCGCGCGCCGGACGAAGCTGACCGCACCGATGGGCTCCTTGCGCACGACGGGCGTTTCGTGCAGCTTACACTTCGTTTCATAGCCGAGGCCGCCGTAGACGGCGATCGCCGGTTCGTTCTCTTCCTCGACGGTCAGGGCGACGAGATCGCAGTCCTCCAGGAGGCGCCGCGTGACGGCGCTCGTCGTCGCCTTCGCCAGGCCCTGATCGCGGTACCGCGGGTGAGTGAACACGTTGCCGACGACGGCGATCCGTTCGGCGCTGGAGACGACGTGCGTACCCGCGATGGAGATCAGGTCACGGCCCTCGTAGATGCCGTAGTAGACGGCGTCGTTGAGGTGCTCGGTGCGGTAGGCCGTGGGTCCGCCCTCCATCGAGTACAAGCGGTTGACGGCGGCGATGTCGGACGTCGCCAGGCGTTCCGCGGCGGCCTCCACCGGCCGGAACGTGTTGCCCTCGACCGTCATGCGCAGCATCACCTGGGGGCGTGTCATCAGGAAGTACTTACGAGCGATCGCCTTGTGCTCGATCATCATGCTGCCGAAAGCGAAGCGCGGGCCGGGGTGCAGCGAAAGCACGGCGTCCAGCGCCGTTGCGTCGCCGAGCGCGAAGAGCGCGTTGCCGAGCGGGCTCTTCGAGTGCACCAGCAGCGCCTGGCCGTTCGGCGCGGTCGACAGATACCACTTGTTGCGCGGGAACATTCGCGGGTCAAGCTGCGCCAGCGCGTAGGCCGTGTAGGGGCGCTGTGGTTCCAGGAGGCGCCGGATCGCCGCCGGGTCGGATAGCTCCGTGATGCGGTACTCGGCTCGCGTTGCCGCCGTCGGGCGTTCGCGGGACACGGTGGTCATCCGCTCACCGCCTGTCCGGCGTAGCGGCCGATGATCGGCCCAAGGCGTTGCTTCGTCGCTTCCGGCACGAGGTCGAGCGAGGTCACGAGCGCGTCCTTGAGGGCGTCCTTGCAGGCGCACTCGCGCGTCGCCGGCAACCGCTGCAGTGCCAGGCGCACCGTCCGTCGTGAGACTTCGACGTTGCGCAGGAGGTTGGCGACGATCATCTCGGCGGTGACGTCCTCGTGGCCGTCGTGCCAGCAGTCGTAGTCGGTCGAGCAGGCGAGCACGGCGAAACAGATCTCCGCCTCGCGGGCCAGCTTGGCCTCGGGCAGCGCCGTCATGCCGATGATGTCGGCGCCCCAGGTCCGGTAAAGGTTCGACTCGGCGCGGGTCGAGAACGCCGGGCCCTCGATGACGACGTAGGTGCCGCCGTTGTGTACTGTCGTCGCTGTCTCCTGCGTGGCGCCGCTGACGACACCGCGCAGGTGCGAGCAGAACGGATCACCGAACGCGATGTGGGCGACGAGGCCTTCCCCGAAGAACGTCGAGGCGCGTCCCCTGGTGCGGTCGATCAACTGGTCCGGTACGACCATGTGCAGCGGCTCGATGTCCTCGCGCAGGCTGCCGACGGCGCTGACGCTGATGATGAACTCAACGCCGAGCTGCTTGAGCGCCCAGATGTTGGCGCGCGCCGGGATCTCTGCGGGCAGCAAGCGGTGTCCCACGCCGTGGCGCGGCAGGAACGCGACTCTCTGGCCGTCGAGCGTGCCGGTCGTGATGGCGTCGCTCGTCGGCCCGAAGGGCGTGTCGACGTTCAGCGTCTCGATGCCCGAGAGGCCTTCCATCTCGTAGAAGCCGCTGCCGCCGATCACCGCGGCGCGGACCGCCTCAGCCACGTGCGGGCACTCCGGCTTCGCAGGCGCGGTGCAGGCTCTCTTCGTACGGAGGGCGCGCCACGCCGTTCTCGGTGATGATCGCGCTCACGTAGGCGTTCGGCGTCACGTCGAAGGCGGGGTTGGCGGCGTCGATGTCGGTTGGCGCGATGCTAACGCCGCGCAAGGCCGTCACCTCGTCGGCGGAGCGCTCTTCGATCGGTATCTCATCTCCGGACGGCAGCGACAGGTCGATCGTGCTCGTCGGGGCGGCGACGTAGAAGGGGACGCCGTTCTCCTTCGCGAGCACAGCGAGCGTGTAGGTGCCGATCTTGTTGGCGACGTCGCCGTTGGCGGCGATCCGGTCGGCGCCGACGACGACCGCACCGGCGAGCCCCCGTCTCAGGGCGGAGCCGGCCGCGCTGTCGGCGATGAGCGTAAACGGGATCGCTTCGTGCTTCAGCTCCCAGGCCGTGAGGCGCGCGCCCTGCAGCAGCGGCCGCGTCTCCGTGGCGATAACGTGGCGCAGCCGGCCGCCCGTCCAGGCGGCGCGCAGGACGCCCAGCGCGGTTCCGTAGCCACCGGTCGCCAGGGAGCCGGCGTTACAGTGCGTCATCACGGAGGCGCCGGAAGGGAGCAGTTCCGCTCCGTAGGCGCCGATGCGCTGGTTGGCGGCGACGTCCTCTTCGTGGATCTCGCGCGCCGTGCGCACCAGCGTCTCCCGCGCGCCTGCCGCGTCCGAGGCGGACTCAAGCGCGCGCAGGCAGCGGTCGAGGGCCCACGAGAGGTTGACGGCGGTCGGCCGCGTCGCGCGCAGCACGTCCGCCGCTTCGGTCACGTCCCGCCGCAGCGTTTCGGCGTCCGTCGCCGCGCTCTCGAGGGCGGCGAGCGCGAGCCCATATGCAGCCGAGACGCCGATCAGTGGTGCGCCGCGCACTTGCAGGCGGCGGATCGCCTCGGCGACGACCCGGTAGTCGGCGGTCTCGGCCCAGGTCTCTTCCTGCGGCAGGAGCGTCTGGTCGAGGAACCGCACCTTGCCTTCGGTAAGCCATTCAATGGGCAGGAACAGGTCTTGCAGCGCCTTACTCCTTAGTTCGTGGGCACAAAAAAACTTCTCGCGGCGGAGAAGTCTCATACTGCACTCTCATCTCATTCGCCCGGGGGCGAATCGGAGTTGGCACCGTGTCCGAGGATCGGTTGCCGGGCTTCCAAGGGCCGTTCCCTCCACCGCTCTCGATGAGAGTGTTTCTATTCGATTGTACGTAGTCGATGGTATCGGTCGCGCCGAGGAGGTGTCAAGGAAATTGGGTGTCGATGAGTGACACAACCGGGCGAGGATTAGAAGCGCCGGGGCGTTGTCACAGAGGGGGGTGATCCTCAAGCGCGTGAGGGCAACGCCCCGGCGACAGGGTGATCTTCTCAGGCCAGGGCAAGCTGCGACAGCCTAGGATTAAGTATAGCGCTGGGGCGCGTGGAAGCACCCATGTTTGGGTGCGTCAAGTGTCTAATCACCAGGAGGTTGCGGCTGGCGTTACTCGTAGTTGACGAGCGAGAAGATGTCGTAGTCCTCGAGGCGTGAGCGGCCGCTGAGGAAGTCCAGCTCCACCAGGAAGGCGAGGCTGTGCACGCGCCCGCCGAGCAGCTCGACGAGCTTGGCGGCGGCCACCGCTGTGCCGCCCGTCGCCAGCAGGTCGTCGACGATCACGACTAGATCGCCTTTGGTCAGTGCGTCTTCGTGGATGTCGAGCGAGCCGGTGCCGTACTCCAACTGGTATTCGACGCTCATGCGGCGGGCTGGCAGCTTGCCCGGTTTGCGCACCGGTATCAGTGGCAGCTCCAGGTTGTACGCCAGCGGCGCCCCGAAGAGGAAGCCGCGCGACTCGATCGAGACGACTGCCGACAGCTCGGCGTGGCGGTATTTCTCCGTGAGTGTGTCCACGACGTGCCGCATCGCCTCAGGGTCCTTGAGGAGCGGCGTGATATCGCGGAAGAGGATGCCGGGCTGTGGGAAGTCCGGTACGTCGCGAATAAACTTCTTGAGGTCCATCCGGGGCGTAAGACTAACGCCTGTGCGCGTCTCAGTCCACATCTTGCGTTAGAATTCCGTCAGAGAGGAGACTTTGTGAGCGAGCAACTGGTCAGCGAGAACGCAACCGCAATCAAGCAGCGGGCCTCAGACGAGATCGAGCGGCAAAAGCAGGAGTTGATCGACCTTTCGCTGCGGATTCACGCGACGCCCGAGATCGCGTTCCGTGAGCATAAGTCTTCCGCCATGCTTGCGGACTTCCTGGAGGCGCAGGGCTTTGCCCTCGAGCGTGGCATTTGCGAGATCGATACGGCGTTCCGCGCCACGTACGGCAGCGGCGAACCGCGAATCGCCTTCGTCGCCGAATACGCTGCGCTGCCGGGCGTCGGTCACGGCTGCGGACATAACATCATCGGCACGGCGGCGGCGGCGGCCGGCATCGCGGTCAAGAGCCTGCTGCCGGAAGACGGCGGTGGCACCGTGCTCGTAATCGGCACGCCCGCCGAGGAAGCGGCCGGCGGCAAGGTTTACATGGTCGCCCGCGGCGCCTTCAAGGGCCTCGACTGCGCGATGATGGTGCACCCGGGCAACCGCAACACGTTCGTGGCCTATGCCCTCGCCTGCCTCGAACTGGAGATCGAGTTCCGGGGTAAGGCAGCGCACGCGGCCGCCCGTCCAGAGGCCGGCCTGAACGCGCTCGACGCGATGGTCGCCGCGTTCTCGAACCTTGGCCTCATGCGCCAGCAGATCCGAGACTCCGCGCGCGTCCACGGCATCATCACGGAGGGCGGGCAGGCGGTGAACGTGATCCCCTCCTTCACCAGGGCGAAGCTCCTCATTCGCAGCGAGGAAGACGGGTACATGGACGACGTGCTGAAGCCGAAGGTGCTGGCCTGTTTCGAGGGCGCCGCCCAGGCCACCGGCTGCAGGCTCATCCACAAGTGGGGCGAGGAGTCCCGCTACAAGACGATGCGCACGAACATGGCGCTCGCCGAAGCCTATCGCGACAACGTCGAGGGGCTCGGGCGGACGACGGTCATGCCGGAGTCGAAGCGCTCGATGGGCTCGACCGACATGGGCAACGTTAGCCAGGTCGTGCCCGGCATCCACCCGGCGATCTCGATCGCGCCGCCCGACGTGCCGATCCACACGGAGGAGTTCCGCGAGATCGCCAGGAGCGAGTCGGGCCACGCGGGCTTGCTGGACGGCGCCAGGGCGCTGGCGATGACGGGCGTCGACGTGCTCCTCAGTCCGGATCTGCGCAAACGTATGAAGGACGAGTTCGACCAGACGGGCGGACGTCCGTCCGATGGTGCGGGATAGGCCCGCAGCGATGCCAGAATGACCACGTCTGACCCGGTAGTCGCCCTTGACGCCATGGGCGGTGACGACGCTCCGGGCGAGATCGTCCTCGGCGCGGTGCAGGCCGCGCGCGACCTCGGCGTGCGCGTCGCGCTCGTTGGCCCGCGGGACACGCTCGAGGCCGAGCTCGCGAAGCACGGCGCGCGCCCCGAACGCATCACGGTGGTGCATGCGCCGGAAGTGATCGGCATGGTGGAATCGCCGGCACGGGCGGCGCGTCAGAAGAAGGAGTCGTCGATCGTCGTCGGCCTCAAGCTGGTCAAGCGCGGCGAGGCTGACGCCTTCGTTTCCGCCGGCAACACGGGCGCGATCATGGCGGGCGCGATCATGTACATCGGCCGCGTCCGCGGCATCGAGCGGCCGTCGATCGCGGCGCTGATGCCGCTTTCCGGCAAGCTCACCGTCCTGCTGGACATCGGCGCGAACGCCGACGCGCGGCCCTCGTACATGCTGCAGTGGGCGCAGATGGCGGTAGCCTACATGGAACGCGTCTGGAAGCGCGACAACCCCACCGTGGCACTCCTCAACATCGGCGAGGAGGAAGGGAAGGGCAACACGCTCGCTCAAGAGACGTATGACCTGCTGAAGGCCAGCTCGCTCAACTTCATCGGCAACGTAGAGGGCCGCGAACTGCCGTTCGGCGTGGCCGACATCATCGTGACGGATGGCTTCACGGGCAACGTCGTTGTCAAGACGATGGAGGGCATGGCCGACTACGTGATGGGCGAGATCCGGAGCGCGATCAAGAGCCGCCCCTGGTACATGGCGGCCGGTGTGCTACTCCTCCCCGCGTTCGGGCAAGTACGAAAGAAGACAGACTACCGCGAGTACGGCGCCGGCCCGTTGCTGGGCACGAACGGGCTCGTATTCATCGGCCATGGACGCAGCGACGCCAAGGCGATATCGAGCGCTGTGAGGGTGGCGGCGGAGTCCGCGCGTTCAGGCATGCTGGAAGCGATCCGCCAGACGGTCCCGGCAAAGCCCGAGGCCGGCGTAGCTTCCCGCCCGTCCTGAGGCTCTCTAACAGAGCAGTCACGCGCCCGGGGCGATGCGTTGTGCGGGTCGGGGCTTCCTGCTGCGGCGGGCGCTAGCGGCGGACGAGCCAGTCGGCGAGTAGCTCCGAGAACTCATTTACGCGGCCGCTGAGGCGCACGTGCTCGGGCGCCAGCTCAGACTGGATCAGCGCACCCTCGTAGGTGGCCATGAGGGCCGAGGCCTGCAGTGAGATGTCCACGTCGTCGCGGACGATCCCCCTTTCGCGGCCAAGCTTGAGCGCATCGACGACGAAGTCGTGCCAGCCGGCGTAGAACTCGGCCAGGCGCTCGCGGACCGTTTCGTTGCGCATGGCGTGGGCCAGGAACTCATAGTAGACGGCCGGGCCCAGCGGTTCATTGCGAGGGGCGTCGAAAAACGCCTCGAGAAGGAGGCGCTGGCTCTCGGCCAGGCCGATGTTCGGCTCGATGGCTTGCCAGAGGGTCTCCTTACGCGCCTCGATGCGCTGGCGAAAGATCTCCCAGAAGAGGTCTTCCTTGCTCTCGAAGTGGACGTAGAAGGCGCCCTTGGAGAAGCCCGCCTTGCGCACGATTTCGTCGACGGTCGCGCGTTCGAAGCCGTTGCGGGCGAATATCTGAAGGGCGGCGTCGAGGAGCCGCTGGCGGGTCTGTTCACGGCTGCGGCGGCGCTTGGCCGGCGTCTGGGCGGTAGTCATGAATCGTGCCGGATTATACACGCCGCAGTAGGGGATTGCGAGCGTTAGAGACTGACCGGTCGGTCTTACAGGTAGCGGGGCGCCGCAGTCTGACGCTAGCCGTCGTGCTGCGTTGGTGCGCCCATGCGCATCCACATCTTGAGCGCCTGCTGCATGTTGCGGGCCGCCTGCTCTGGCGATTCACCGTCGCAGAGGCAGCGCTCAACGTGGTGCTCCAGCAGGCGAACGCCCACCTGGTCGAGGCTGCTGCGTGCGGCCATCAGCTGCGTCACGATGTCCTCGCACACGCGGTCCTCTTCCAGCATGCGCTGGATACCGCGGATCTGGCCCTCGATGCGGCGCAGACGAGCCAGTAGGCCCTGCACCTCCTGGGCGAGGTCGGCGTCGGTTTCTTGCTTCGTATCAGCGTCCATTGACATACCCCTCGGGGGTATGCTACCATGAGGCCACTAAACGAGTCAAACAGCAGCTAAAAAGCGCAGGAGGATCCCCATGAGCAAGCCCCAGGATGTATCGGACAACGAGTGGGATGTTGAGGTGCTGTCCAGTGATACGCCGGTGCTCGTGGACTTCTGGGCGCCCTGGTGCGGTCCCTGCCGTATGGTAGCTCCCGTCGTCGATGAGCTGGCCGAGGAGTACGACGGAAAGGTGAAGTTCGTCAAGCTCAACACCGACGACAACATCGAGACGGCGTCCAAGTACGGAATTCGCAGCATCCCCACGATCATGGTGTTCAAGGGTGGCGAGGCCGTCGAGCAGGTGGTCGGCTTCCGGCCCAAGAGCGAACTCAAGAAGTCGCTGGACAAGGCGCTCACCTAAATGACCGACGACAGACAATTCGACGTCGTAATTATCGGCGGCGGTCCGGCCGGACTCGCCGCCGGTGTCTATGCGGCGCGCGGCCGTCGCAAGACAGTCCTCCTTGAGAAGGGCGTGGTCGGCGGCCAGATCGCTCTCACGGAACTCGTCGAGAACTACCCCGGCATCAAGAGCATCAACGGCTTCGACCTGGCGCAGGAGATGCTGCAACAGGCCGAGAGCTACGGCATGGAGACGGCCTACGTCGAGGTCAGCGGCATCGAGCAGACCGGTGACCTCTGGACCGTCCACACGAGCGACGGCGACTACACGTCGAAGGCGATCATCATGACCGCCGGCGCCGACTACGACAAACTGGGCATCCCCGGCGAGGTGGAGCTGACCGGCAAGGGCGTCTCCTACTGCGCCACCTGTGACGCGGCCTTCTTCAAGGACATGGAGACGATCGTCGTCGGTGGCGGCGACGCGGCGCTCGAGGAAGCGATATTCACGACGCGCTACGCCACGAAGGTGACGCTCGTCCACCGCCGCGACGAGCTGCGCGGCAGCGCGATCCTGCAGGAGCGCGCCTTCGCCAACGACAAGATCGACTTCAAGTGGAACACCGTGGTCACGGACATCCTCGGCGACGAGCAGGTGACCGGCGTCAAGCTGAAGGACGTCAAGACCGGCGAAGAGAGCGAGATGGCCACCTCCGCCGTCTTCATCTTCATCGGCCAGCACCCGAACACAGACTTCTTGGCGGACCTCGTCCCGATCGACAAGGGACGGCACATCATCGTCGACGAATGGATGAAGACGCCGCAGCCCGGCCTCTTCGCCGCCGGCGACGTGCGCCAGAACAGCGCTCGCCAGGTGGCATCGAGCGTCGGCGACGGCGTGACCGCGGCGATCGGCGCCGAGCACTACATCGCCGAGAAGTTCCCGAAAGCGGAGCTACACTCCGCCGAACCGGCCGAGGCCACCGCCACCGCGTAACCAACCCTGCTTCTCATGCGAGCGCCGCCCTCCGGGGCGGCGTTCTTGCGTGCGCGATACACTGGATAGCGATGCTTTTTGCTGAATCCGTAGCGCGATCGTTTGGCGGTCTGGACGTGCTCCAGGGCGTCTCCTTCACCGTGGGCAAGGGCGAGCGCGCCGGCCTCGTCGGGCCGAACGGCGCCGGCAAGACGACGCTCCTTCGCATCATCGCCGGCGAGGACGAGGCGGACGAGGGCCGCGCGGGCGTCTCCGGCAAGTCACACGAGGGCCGCGGGGGCGAGTTCGGCTACCTGAAGCAGGAGGCCAGCGTCGAGAGCGAGAACACCCTCTTCGCCGAGATGTGGACGGCGTTCCCCGAAGCCCGCCGCATCGAGCTGCGCCTGGCGGAGGTCGCCGACGCGCTCGTCGCGGGCGATGGCGACGTCGACGCGCTGATCGAGGAGCAAGCCGCGCTCTTCGAGGAGTTCGACCGCCTCGACGGCTATCGCATCGAGTCTCGTATCGCGCGCGTGCTGGACGGGCTGGGCTTCTCGGTGCCGGACCGGAAGAAGCACTGCGGGGCGTTCAGCGGTGGCTGGCAGATGCGCATCGCGCTCGCCAAAGTGCTGGTGCGGCGCCCCGACAACATTCTCCTTGACGAGCCGACCAACCACCTCGACAAGGCCGCTCGCGATTGGCTGGCGGAAGACCTCGCTGACTACAACGGCGCGCTGCTCATCGTCACCCACGATGGCGAGTTCCTCGACGGCGTCGCCAACCGCATTCTGGAGCTGCGCGAGGGGACGGTCGAGCTGTACCATGGCAACTATAGCGAGTACCAGCGCGTGAAGGCCGCCAGGCTTCAGCAGCTGGACAAAGCGGCCGCGCGCCAGGAGCGCCAGCTGGCGAAACAGGAGCGCTTTATCGAGCGTTTTCGCGCCAAGGCCACAAAGGCGACCGCGGTCAAGAGCCGCGAGAAGGCGCTCGGGCGCATCGAGCGCATCAAACGGCCGGGCAAAGAGTCAGAGGTGCACATCGGGCTCGAGGCGCAGGGCCGCACCGAGAACGACGTGCTTGTGCTGGAGGGCGTCAGCCACGCCTACGCGGTACGAGCGAGCGACGCGGACGGGCAGGGTGACCACGTCGTCCTCGTCGACGTCAACCTGCACGTGGAGCGCGGACAGAAGGTCGTGCTGGTCGGCCCGAACGGCAGCGGCAAGAGCACGCTGCTCAGGATCGCCGCCGGCCACATCCAACCTGTGGAGGGCCGCGTGCGCTGGGCTCAGCTCGCTCGCTGTGGCTACTACGACCAGCACCAGGACGAAGCGCTCGATCCGGACAAGACGCCGCTCGAGGAGTTGCGCGACGCTGCGCCGACGGCGCGCGATGAGCGTCTGCGGACGGTGCTCGGCCAATTCCTCTTTCGCGGGGACGATGTCTTTCAGCGCATCAGTACGCTGTCCGGCGGCGAGCGCAGCCGCGTCGCGCTGGCCCGGCTGACGGTGCAGCCGACCAACGTCCTCATCCTGGACGAGCCGACGAACCACCTCGACCGCACGACGCGCCGCAAGCTGATCGAGGTGCTGGCGAACTACGACGGCACGATCATCTGCGCCGCCCACGACCCGGGCATCCTCGAGCGTGTTGCCACGCACGTCTACGAGGTCAGTGACGGCGACTGCTATGAGCTAATCGATCAGCGGCGGGACCGGCCGAGCAAGCAGCCGCTCGGCCGCAAGTAGTGGCTCTGGCGTCGCCGCGCTAGTCGACGACGATTACGCCGCCCATGCTGCCCGGGTGTCGATCGCAGCGGAACGTGTACACTCCGGCGGCGGCGCCGTCGAGCATCAGCTCCTCGACTGCGCCGGGGTCGATCATCGAGATGACGGCGTCGTCTTCGGTACCATAGCGGCCGTCGATGCCGGCGACGCGCATGGTGTGCGTCGCCGGGTCGTTGTTCGTGAAGCGGATCGTTACCGTGTCGTCGAGCGGGACGTGCAGGTTGTTCGGCGAAAACAGGATGTCGAGCAACGTCACTTCGATCACGCCGTCCACGGGCTCGGCTAGCGTAGCGTCTATCGCTTGGGCCGGGTCCGGCTGCTCCAGCGGCGCAGCCTGCGATGGGAAGAGGTTCGGTGTTTCGGTGGCAACGACGTCGCCGCTGTCATCATCGTCCGCGCAGGCAGCAACAAACAGCGCGGCGATGAGGAGTAAGAGCAGCGCGGGCGCGAACCTCAATCAAACAACCTTCGGGGTGCGTTAACAGGTCGAGAGTACAACCCCGGAAGGGGCACAGGCTACCCGGTGACCGTCACTTCGCCCAGCATCTCTACCGGGTGGAAGTCGCACTGGTAGGGGAAGGTCGCTGCTTCGCCGAACGTGAACTCCAGCGTGCCTTGCGCGCCGCCGGGGATCAGGGCCGGGTCAGAGACGAAGTCGTCGTCTGTGTTGTATTCGCCGTCCGGGCCGGCGATGCGCAGGTTGTGGATCGCGACGCCGATGTTCGGGACCGTGAAGGTCACCGTGTCTCCGGCGGCGATCTCCAGGGTCGGGTTGACCGAGCCGTCCAGGTCGAAGAAGTTGTCGCCCATCTCGAACTCGACGTCGCCCGTGACCTTTATCGGTGGGCCGGGTGTTGCTACCGGTTGTGCGTTCCTCTGGCCGCATGGTGGCGTCGTACCCGGCAAGCCGACGATCGGGCCTTCCGGCGGGGCCAGCGGACCGTTGTAGACCTCCACGCCGTCCTCGTGTGCCAGCGCGTCGGAGCCCAGCGCACCGCGCTCGACCTCGACGCTGCCGGCGTCCTCGTCGATCGCGACGATGAGCATAAGCTCGTACGGCTCGTCGATCGTGTCGCCGCCAATGCGCATGAAAGTGTCCACGTCCAGGCTGGACGCATCGTGTATCTCGATCGTCGTATCGCTATCGCTTACGGTCTTGTGGAGGTGCCTCCCCGGGTTGAACTCGTCGGCGTGGTTGCCCTCCTCCACGACGTGCTCCCAGCCTTCTTCGGAGAACTCGCTGGTGATGAGGGTGACGAGTTGCTCGATCTGGAACTCGTTGAGCGGGCCGTTCTCCTCCCTGGACCACGGCGGCATCAGCGTCCCGACGCGGCCGCAGGTGATCGTGGCGTTGAGGCGCTCCTCCTTCGCCTTGACCTGGGCTTCCGTCAGCTCCGGCGGGCGGTTGCTCTCTGTGTTCAGCGGCGATCCTGGCAGCCCGGCACGCTCCAGCGCCCCCTGGCCCGTGAGCCCGTGGCAGGAACGGCAGTTGAGCGAGAAGAGTGCAGCGCCGCGTTCGACGTTGGTCTTCTCCTGACGGACGACTGCGGCGTTCTCGCGCCCTTCGAAGTCGATCCCGAAAGCGTTGAAGCCGTTATCGAAGATGAAGTACAGGAACGTGCCGAAGAGCCCCACGAACATGAGGCCGACCATGATGTTGATCTGCTTAGCGGTGTTCAAGTGGGATCCTGTGTCTCTCTATCCCTCGTCGCCCTCGGAGGCGCTGTCCACCTCACCGGCCTCGGGTGTTGTTGAGCCGACCTCGTAGGGGGCGGCGCGGAGCGGATTGTCGGCGTTACCGTTGCCCTCGAAGCTGCGGCCTGTTTGCACGGTGATGCTGAGGTCGTCGTTCACCTCAAGCGGGAAGACGTCCATCGGGCGTGGCGCAGGGCCAAACACGAGGACGCCGCCGCGCTTCGTGTACGTTGATCCGTGGCAGGGACAGCGGAACCAGCCTTTGAGATCCCGGAATTTAAAGTCGGAACGGTAAGGGACTTTGCACCCGAGGTGCGGGCACTTCTGGTAAAGGGCGATCAACCCGCCGGGAGTGTCTACTCCGGTCGGGGTCTCGCCGGGCTCCATGTTGACGAGCCAGAAGCGCCCTTCGACGAAGTTCTTCGGGTCCTCGCCCTCGGCGGGCACCCGGTCGGGCGTGACGGTGATCGGGCCGCCGAAGCCGCCGCCGCCGCGCGGCCACATGAAGTCCAGCGGCGCGCCGAGGAAGCCGACGACGCTGAGCGCCATAGCCGACCAGAAGCCGCCCAGGATGAAGATGCGGCGCGTGACGAGTTCTCGCTTCGGCAGGGGCTTGGCGACGGGCGTGTCGACGGCCAGCGAGCGCGCCGGGTCGGGCGTCGCCTGGGGCACGTCGGCCTGTGGATCTGGTTCGTCGGTCATCTCGCTCCTCTTTAGCCCTCGTCTACCTTGATCTCCCATGGCCAGATCAGGTTCTGACCCTCACCACGGAAGAAGCTCCCAACCATTGATAGCGTCAGGTACGCGACCAGCACGGCCGTAAACATAACGATGAAGAGGTCACGTCTGGTGCGCAACCAGCCGACCCTGAATAACACATAGATGATCGCCAGCGCGAAGAAGGCGACCGACGACAGCGGGATCACCTGCTCGGCCATGATCGCGGGAACGTTCAGGTTCATGTCGCACCATAAATGGAAGCTCCCGACGTTGCCACAGACGTTGTTGAACGGCACCGGGATGCGGTCCAGATCCCCCGGCCAGTCGAGGTTGCTGTCGTCGATGCCGAGGATGTTCGGAAACGGGACGCTGAACTCCAGTCGCTTGGAGACGTCCTTCGTCGAGATGAAGCCTGTGTGGTCTTCGCCTTCTGCGTCGCGCAGGCAGGGGGTCCCCTGGTGCTCCTCGGTGTTGCACGACGGGATCCAGCGCGTCAGGTTCTCCGTGTACGTGCGGTCGCCCGAGTCGAAGGACACGAGCGCGCCGCTGATGACGACCGCGTAAACCGCCGAGATTATCGTCAGGCGGACGGCGTATTTGGAGCCGAACCAGACACCCTGCCCTTCGCGGCTGCGGTCGAGATAGGGGATCGAGGCGAAGAAGCCGAGCGCGATCGTCGGCAGGAGGACGCCGGCCCAGGCCTTGTCCATGTGCAGAAGCAGCTCCTGCAGGTTGAGGAAGTACCAGGGCGCCTTTGAGGGGTTCGGCGTCAGCTCCGGGTTCGCACGATTGAGCAACGGGGCGTTGATGAAGACGGACAGCATCAGGAACGTGATCGTAAAGAGCACCGCGGAGATGAACTCGATGAAGACGAGGTCGGGCCAGACCAGAACCTCTTCTTCGCGCTGGCGCTTGGGGCGGGGCCTGGCCTTAGCGGCTGGCTGCAGTGCTGCCCGGGTGTCGACTGCCATGTGCTGAAAGGCCCTACAGAGGCCTCGCCATGCCGCCGTCTCGACGGATGCGCCAGAAGTGCACGGCCATGAAGACCGCGGCTATTAGCGGTAAGGCGATGACGTGAAGAGTGTAGAAGCGGATTAGCGTGCTCGGTCCCACCTCGAAGCCGCCGAAGACGATCAGCTGCGTCTCATCACCGAAGAACGGCGCCGAACCGCCGATGCCGTGACCGACTGTGACGGCCCAGAGCGCCAGCTGGTCCCACGGCAGCAGGTAGCCGGTGAAGCTGAGCACCAGCGTCAGGACGAGCAAGATCACGCCGACTACCCAGTTGAACTCCCGCGGAGGCTTATAAGCCCCTGTGTAGAACACGCGCATCATGTGCAGGAAGACCAGGATCACCATGGCGTGCGCCGTCCAGCGGTGCATGTTGCGCATCAGGAGGCCGAACTTGACGTTCGTCTCCAGCGCGGCGATGTCCTGGTATGCGCGCTCGACCGACGGCACGTAGTAGAACATCAGGAGCACGCCGGTAACCGTGAGGATGAGGAACATGAAGAACGTCAGCCCGCCCAGGCAATAGGTGTGCGTGATCTTGACGTGCGTGCGGTGAATGCGTGTGGGGTGCAGGTGCAGGAAGATGTTAGTGGCGACCACGAGCATCTGGTTGCGTGGCGTGTTCGGGTAGCCGGAGCGGAAGATCGACTGCCAGACGTAGTTGTGGAAAAGTGCGTTGTAGGCGCGGTCCTGAAGGGACTGGATGCGCTCCGACAGGTTTCGCGGCTTGCCTGGGTCTTCAGTGACGGCCATTACCGCTCCGCTAGCGCTGCCACCAGGCGCCGAGAATGACCATGATGCCCAGCGAACCAAGGATAGTCAGCAGCACCCCGACGAACTCGTAGCCTTCGGGGACTTGCCGGAAAAGGATGTCCAGAGGTGGCATCAGGAGTCGTTCCTCCGCGAATACTGGGACCGTTTGTGAATCCTAGTGCAATACGCCGAATCTAGCATCGGCCCATAGCGGTGTCAAGAGAATCCAGGCTGCCTGAGCGGCGCTCCAGCAGGTCGTGCGGCGGGCGGGAGTGGTGGTTAGCCGCCGGACATCGTGAAAAGCCCCGACGCGGTCGCGTTCCCGTGCTAACTATCGGTGCGGATTCGCGGCCGAGACGGGGCCCTCCCGTTCGTGGCTCGTGGAGCAGTTTAGGCGGTCGTGTCGCTGGGGCCCCGGCGAGAAGTGAAGACCCACCAGCCGCCGAGAAACAGCGCGCCCGGAATGAGCAGCCAGACCAGCACAACGCCACCGGTGATCGCGGCGACGCCCAGCGCCCTGAGGAGGTCTTCGGAGGCGTTCCAGGCGTTCTCCCACGCTTCCGTCGCCCACGACGCCTCCGTTCCCGCTTCCAGTTCGATCGGCGTAACGACCAGTGGTGGCAGCGAGAGGAAGGTCGTGATCGTCGCCATCGACGTCAGGTCGTCGAGGAGCTGGATGCGGCCCTTTACCTGTTCGATCTCCAACCGGACCGAGTTCAGGCGGTCCTGCACCAGCAGCACGTCGCTGATCGACTCGGCGCGGGAGAGCAGCTCCAGGTACTGGGTCTCCGTCGCCTCGAGATTGCGTTGGCGCGCCTGCAGGTCGGAGTACTCCTCCGTTACCTCGGACGTGTCCTCGGTCAGCGACGTGATGTCTCGCGGGTCGTCGACGATGCCGCGGAGCTTGCTCATCACGCTGGCGTAGCTCTCGGCCGGGACGCGGATTGTGATCGTGCCGCGTTGACGGATCTCCTGCTCTTCGTCCGGGTCGTCCGGCGGCGGCTGCTGTTCGATGGTGATCGAGGAGCTGGAGACGAAGCCGCCGGCTGCCGCCGTCGCGATCTCGATGCGCTGGACGGCGCCCGGCACGTCATCAACCGTCAGCTCGATCGTCGCGGTGCGGATGATCTTGCGATTGATGATGAGCGACTGCGTCCCGCCGCCAAGGCTGTCTGGCCCGCCGCCAACGCCTCCGGTGCTCGGCAAACCATCGGAGTTGGGCGCTGCGAACAAGGAGTTGGCGGAGTCCGCGGAATAGCCTCCACCTGCGGTCTGTGGCACCGATTCGAAGTCGTCCGATC
>SDBV01003516.1_pt1 | contig 23052 bp, 30 predicted proteins | sample 2277081 | NCBI WGS metagenome assembly SDBV01 (sample SAMN10402039, study PRJNA504765) | marine sediment metagenome | isolation source: marine sediment core GS10_PC15, 223 cmbsf | place: Arctic Ocean: Southern Knipovich Ridge | collected 2010 | reverse complement strand
ATCTTTTCCTAAGAAATGTTTTTTTACTTTTTCTGTTTTTGTAACTTCTGATGTTTCTTTGTTTCTCTCTACTTTTATTTTGTTTAGTTTTTCTTCTACTTCTTCTCCTTTTTTTGGAATAACGTAGAAGTAAGGCTCAAAAGTATCGTCAATAACGCATATTTGCTTGTCATCGGCTGTTCTTCCGAATAGATAGATTGCTGCTTTATTATTCTCTATCTTATATGTTATGTCTAATGGGAAAAATACAATCTTGTCTGCCATATAGAAAAGTATAGAATTAGGATATATAAACTTTATCTTTGAATGAAACGAAAGGATAAAGGATTAGAAATTTATTTCTAAAAGTTTACTTATAAACCCTGCCAAGCAAGTCAGCTTTAGTAATAATCCCTTTTAATTCCCCACCATCGCTTACTAAAACCATTGGGTAGAACCTTAATAGATTAGAGATTGCAGTTAGTGTTGTGTTTTTGCTTACAACAGGGGCAGAATCCTGCATTATGTCTTTTATTTTATTGCCTTTTTTGTTTAATAGGGCTTCTAAGATGATAGATTCAGAGACTATTCCTATTGATTTATGATCTTCTACTACCGGCATCTGGGAGATGTTTGATTTTTTCATCTTTGCTATTGCAGACTTTATGCCGTCAGATGGCTTTGCAGATATAATCCCTTTTTTCATGATTTGTTCTGCTTTCAGCTCTTTCTTTTTTCCTAAGCTGTCTATTGCTTCGAATATTTTTTGTGCTTTAGAAAAAGTAGGGTCTAGTCTTCCTGCTTCGATCTTAGCGATTAGACTTTGTGAAACTCCTGCTCTTGAAGCTAATTGGCCCTGCGTTAAGCCGAATTTCTTTCTTATTTCCTTAATTTCTTCTAGTTCGTATGGCATGCTTAAAAATTCCTCCGGAATTTTTGGCACCCGAAAATCTTCGATTTTCTAGGGTATAGGGGGAATAATCAGAGGTAGTATATATTCCTTTCGGAATACTGAGTATATATCTATTCCTTAATATTCCAATCAGAATAATACAATCAAATATATTTATAAACAACAATAAGGGAAATCCATTAATCTAATGGTAGGAGGTCAATAAAATGGGAAAAATAACTTATGTAACAAGCGAGAGTGTAACCGAAGGTCATCCGGATAAGGTGTGTGACCAGATATCTGATGGTATATTGGATGAATTATATAAGCAAGATCCTCAGTCAAGGGTTGCTGTTGAATGTTTGACAACTACTGGTTCAGTACATGTTGCAGGTGAAGTAACAACAAAAGGTTATGTTGATGTTCAAAAGGTTGTAAGAGCTGTTTTAAAGGATATTGGGTATACAGACCCTAGATATGGTATAGATTGTGATGATGCAGGTGTCTGGGTAGCTATTCATGAGCAGAGCCCTGACATTTCACAGGGTGTTACAGAAGGCGCAGGAGAAGACAAAGAGCAAGGTGCAGGAGACCAGGGAATGATGTATGGTTATGCATGTAATGAAACTCCTGAATTGATGCCATTACCAATAATTTTAGCGCATAAACTGACACGAAGGCTGGCTTATGTCAGAAAAGAAGGAATTATCCCTCATTTGGGTCCTGATGGGAAATCACAAGTTAGTATAGAGTATGATGATGGAAAACCACAGAAAGCAAGCTCAATTGTTATTGCACAGCAGCATACTACTGAGATAGATGAGCAGGAATTAAGAGAGAAACTAAAAGCAGAAGTAATAGATACTATCTGTAAAGATTATATCTCAGATAAAACAGAGATACACATCAATGGTACAGGAGCTTTCATTGTTGGTGGTCCTGAAGGAGATACTGGAGTTACCGGAAGAAAAATAATTGTTGATACTTATGGCGGTGTTGGAAGGCACGGTGGAGGATGTTTTTCTGGAAAAGACCCATCAAAGGTTGATAGAAGCGGAGCGTATGCAGCAAGACATGTTGCTAAGAACATAGTAGCAGCAGGCTTAGCAGACAAATGTGAGGTTCAGCTTAGCTATTGTATTGGTGTTTCACATCCAACTTCAATAAATGTTGACTGTTTTGGAACAAACAAGATTCCAGAAGAGAAAATCTCTGAATTGGTTGCTAAGAACTTTGATTTAAGTCCAAAAGGAATTATTGATGGGTTAAAGTTAAGAAGACCAATCTACAGGAAAACAGCTGCTTATGGACACTTTGGGAGAGATGATCCTGACTTTACCTGGGAAAAAACAGATAAGGCTGAAGTTCTTAAGAAAGAAGCTGGACTTTAAATTATTTATTTTATAAAACAAGAAAATTAAAATAATTATGCCCAATTTCTCAAACACAGTTTGAGATTTTGTACCCAAAACCTGCTTTGGAAATTAGAAATTTCCTAACCCCTTAAGCAGAGCTTAAGACATGCAAAGCCTGAGGTTTCTTGAGAACGAAGAAATTCAAAAGGAATTTCTTGTTTCCCAGAAAAACCAAAGGTTTTTCTAAGGACATATAAAGTATTTCATACTTTATATCAATTAAAAAAAGGTTAGTAAGAAATTAAAGTATTAAATCATTAATCTTTTAAACTAATGCTTATTCTAAAGGTAATTATGGAAGCTGAAGAAATTGCAGAAAGAGCAAGAAGGTCTATTAGTGCATTTTGTATTGAAGAATGCAAGGCATATTGTTGCAGGAAAAGTTATCTAGTTCTTACTGCCGAAGAAAGGGATTTGGTTGCACAAGGAATGGGGAAAGAGTTGGAAGATAAGAAGATTGTAAAGAAGATAAAAGGGGAGGAGTATTTTCTTAACTTGCGTAATGGCTGTCCAAGCCTTAAGAATAATCTATGTGTAATTCACAATCATCCCAAAAGATCTACAACATGCAAACAATTCCCAATATTTTTAAAAAATAAAAATATAAGATTATCTCCTGGGTGTCTTGCTGTTAAAAGAGATTTATTTTATCCTTATGTACATGAATTCTTGAAGATAGGGTATAAGGTATCTTAAATTTTATAGAAATAATTATTCTTTAAAATAATTCCAGCAGGGCATAAGTATTCCTGTGTTTTCAGACAACCTATGGAGTCCGGTTATTTGCCTGCTTTTAACATTGAATCTTGCAAATAATCCTGCATCGTGATGTATGCTATATGTTCCATTGTCTAAAGTGCCAATTGCTTGTTGCAATGCTTTTATAAAATCAACTTCTGAATTAAGGTCTTTTTTATCCAATTTAATACTTCCAACTTTAACAAGCATATCGGATTTGTTAGAGAAAATATTGAGTTCATTATCAACTACTGAAATATTTTTACTTCCCATTTTTATCTATCCCACTGGCCTTTAACCTTATATTTATCATTCGTTAAAATGTCAGAAATCGTAGATTTCTGAGCATGCTCCGAATTGATTTCCAATTCGGACATATCAGAATATACATTAGCTGAATTCTTCTGTTTTCTGGTTATAAGTTTGAATACAAAATAGCCAATAATCAATCCAAGAGTACCCATTATTAGTTCCTTTTCCATTTTAAGAGTTAAGTAATGTGAATCTATATTTAATGGTTTCTAATATTCAGCTTATTTATAATAGTTCGCATTATTCAGCGAAAATTATAAAAACAAGTAGGGTATATTGTATAAAATGCTAGAAGAAACAGGTGCATAGACGTGAAACCTTCATTATATTTAATAACTCCTAAATGGGGGAAAACATGCTGGGGATTTGATGATGCTATTAAATGGATTAACAAAAAGGCAAGTACCATGCCTTTGGGTATGGCAACTGTAGCGTCAATTGCAAAAAAGCATTGTTCCGAAATAACTTTAACGGATGCACGTTTTCAAAAAATAAATTATAAGACTAATGCAGATATTGTAGGTATTTCATTTTATATTATGCAAAAGCAAGAAGCTTTTAAGATTGCAGAAAGGTTTAGGAAACTTGGAAAATATGTTATAATGGGTGGAGCACATCCTACATCAAACCAAGATGAATGCAAGGCATACGCTGATACTATTTTTTGTGGTGAAGCTGAATACACAATTAGTCAGTTCTTCATGGATTTCAAGAATAAAAAAGCAAAAAAAATATATAGGCAAATTCAAAAAACAGATATGAAAGACAGCCCAGTTCCTGCCTACCATCTTCTACCAATGAACAAGTATTTTCTTGGAGGTGTCAATTACTCAAGAGGTTGCCCATTCAATTGCGAGTTCTGTGATAGTAAGGAGGAATGGTTTAGCGGTAGAAAAGTCCGTGTAAAAAATTCTGAACAAATATTGAAAGAACTTGACGAATTAAAAAAATTTGAAAGATTGGATTCTGTTTTTATACATGATGATAATTTTGTAGGAGATATTAAAGCTGTGAAAGAATTGCTTCGTCATATTGTTGTTTGGCAGAATAAGAATAAATATCCTTTTTCATTCTCTGCTGAAGCTAGCTTAAATATAGCGAAAGATGAGGAGCTATTGGATCTATTCTACAAAGCTGGCTTCATATCACTTTGTATTGGTGTAGAGACCCCAAATATAGATAGCTTGAAGATTTCAAATAAGTACCAAAACGCCTCTACAAATATCCTTAAGGATATTAGAAAAATTCAATCATATGGTATAGATGTCTGGGCAGGAATGATTACTGGTTTTGATGGCGATAAGAAGGATATATTTGAAAGGATTTTTGATTTTGTTCAAAAATCTGGAATGATAGTTACATCGCTCGGACCGCTTATAGTTCTTGATAAAACACCCCTTAAAGAAAGGTTAATTAAAGAGGGTCGTTACAAAGAGTATGTTGACCCATATCATCCTGTTTTTGGCTCAAGTAAAGGAAAAAGCTTATTAGATGAGGCAACTTCTGCAACAGTTAACTTTAGACCTTTACATATGACTGATGAAGAATTAATAGAAGGTACTAATTGGCTTCTTAGGCAAATCTATAGTCACAAAAATTTTGCTCAAAGACTTAAAGTGTTATTTAATGTAAAAAAGAAACGGAAAAAAGGAATAGTTAATTCTAGTGTAATTTATGGTGTATCCTCCCTTCATTCTCTTTCTACAGCTTTATATAATATTTTCTTATCATCAAAAGAAGCTTTTTATTACAATATCAAATTGTTTTTAGAGGTATTACTAAAAAAGCCTAGTAACTTAAGGCATCTTATTTATTACTTAGGCCTTCATAAAAGTATCTTTAATTTTTATAAAGAAACCATAGGGAATCCAGATACTGTACCTGCAAAATGTCCTGTTGGATTAACAAACATAGAGAGTATAAAAGATACAACAATCAGACTTCAGGATTATTTTAAGCATATAAAGGATAGCGTAGATGTCCGACTGAATGAATTCTATATTCAACTTAAGAAGCTTATTAGTGAACTTTTGATTCAGCTTAAAAAAATTAAAGGTATATCAAAAGAGAAAATAATGAGATTTAGCAAAGGGATTAATGATTACTTAGAAAAGATTGGTAAAGCGACTGATATACAGGTGTTTGTAAGATACAACAAAGAACTTAGGTCATTTCTTAATGAAAATTTCATTTTGTTAAAAAAGACATTTCCGCAACTTTCGACTCTACAGGTGATCTAATCACTTATTTACTAGGTTGTTAGGAAGATAACTGAGCCAGCATAGATTTTTCTTTTTCTTCTTTATTGTTTTATCCTGAAGACGAGCCAAAGGCGAGTCATAAGGATACAAAGAATTCTGGCAAGAATCCTTTTTATCTACTCTAAAATAGAAATATTTATATACGCAACCTACCAGTGGATGGTAGAGAGGGGGGATAATATTACTTAATTAAAATGGGACAGCAAGAAGTATACGATTTACTGAAGAAATACAGGAAGGACTGGCTTAATGCACGAGAAATCGCTAAGCTGATGGATGCTTCTTTCAATACTGTAGTTGGCAATCTTAAGAGATTGAGGAAGGCGGGCTTTGTGTTGGTAAGGAAGGCCTATCAGATTGTAGAGCCAGCTGGCAGAAGACTGGTTTATTTGTATAAGTTTAAGAAATAACTTTATATATGGTTCTTAATTCTTACTCATTATGAAAGTAGATGGTAAAGACTACAGAACAGTCTGGCTTGAGGATGGAGTTGTGAAGCTAATCAATCAGCCATTATTGCCGGATAAGTTTGAGATCTATTCCTGTAACGATTATAAAGAGACTGCTTCTGCTATTAAAACAATGATTGTTAGAGGGGCAGGTGCTATAGGTGGTGCTGCTGCTTATGGTATGGCTCAGGCTTTTTTAGCTGGTGATGATGTCAACGAGGCTGCTGCTGTTATCAAGGGGACTAGACCTACTGCACAGAATCTTTTTTATGCTGTTGATAAGGTTTTAAAAGCTGAAAATAAGGAAGAGGCTTTGAGGTTAGCTGAAGGGATTGCAGATGAGGATTCTGAGGCTTCTAAAAAGATAGGTTCGTATGGAGAATCATTGATTAAGGATGGCTTTAGGATATTGACACATTGCAATGCTGGATGGCTGGCGTTTGTTGACTGGGGGACTGCTTTGTCTCCGATATATGCTGCTGTCAGGAAAGGTAAAAAAGTTTTTGTTTTTGTTGATGAGACTCGGCCTAGGCTGCAAGGCGCAAGGCTTACTGCATGGGAATTAGGCAATGAAGGTGTGCCTCATGCTATTATTGCAGATAATGCTGCAGGGCATTATATGAAAAAAGGGGAAGTTGATATTGTAATAACAGGTGCTGATAGGATAGCTGCTAATGGTGATACTGCAAATAAAATCGGAACTTATGAAAAGGCTGTTCTGGCTAAGGAGAATGGAATTCCATTTTATATTGCTGCTCCGACTTCAACTATAGACATTAACTGTCCAAGTGGTGATGATATACCAATAGAAGAAAGGGATGAGAATGAAGTTCTTGAGGTTAGAGGGGTTAGGGTTGGTGCATTAAAGAGCCATGCTAAGAATCCTGCTTTTGATGTTACACCTGCAAAATATATCACTGGGATAATCACAGAGAAAGGGATTATTAAGGCTGATAAGGAAGAGATTGGTAAAGTGGTTAGTTCATAAAAAAGTTTATAAACTCTAAGATTTAGTTCTTAAATATGGCAAGCAGAGCATATAAGCTGGATGAGTTTGTTGAGATAATTAACAGCTGGGGACTCCGAGATGTTATGCTGCCGTTTCTTCTTGTTTTTGTTATTTTTTTTGCGATACTTGCTAAAACAAGGGTTTTAGGTGAGGATAAGAGGAAATGGAACCTTGTTGTTGCTTTGGTCATTGCTTTATTGGTGGTAATACCTCATGTTCTGGATAGATATCCTGAGAATTTTAACCCTGTTGAGATTATGAATGAAGCTTTGCCTAATCTATCAATAATTATTGTTGCTGCTCTTGCAGCTTTGCTTATTATTGGTGCATTTGGCGGCCAGGTAACTCAAAAACCTGCTTATTTAACAGGAGGGGTTGTTATGATGGGGGCTGTTATCTATACGATATTTGTATATCCTTCTTTATCTCCTTTACTTTTGGCAATAGCGATAATATTTATTATAACTACAGCTTTCAGCAATCGTGAAGAAGGTAAATCGAGCATTGTCCAGGGAGCTATCCCTATAGGTGCGTTTATTGCTGTGCTCTATTTCTTTGGAATTGCACGTGGATGGTTTGGTGAAATGCCAAGATGGCTGGATGACTCAATGTATCAGGGCGTTATAATAACAGTAATAATAATCGGTACCTTAGTAGGCTATGTAGCCAGCAGTGGAAATGCCAAGTAAAATGACAGAGGATTATTGTGGCGTTAAGTTTAGGACTATATTTAATGAAAAAAAGGTATTGGATGAGCCTAAGATTTCTGAATTGATAAACTGGTGTAATGAATTCCATAAGATGGGGTTTACGCCAGATGCAGGTGATGGTTCTGCTGGAAACCTAAGTTTTAGAACTGATTATGGCTTTATTGTAAGCTGCAGTCAGGCAAACTTTTCCAGAGTTGACTTTGGTGATTTTGTTGAGGTCATTAAGGTTGATATTAGTAAAAGAGAGATATTAGTAAATGGTGTTAAGGAGCCTTCTTCTGAGAGTTTTATGCACAATGAGATTTATACTAAAAGGGGGGATGTTAATGCTGTATTTCATGGTCATTCTGAAGAGTTTTTAGAGTTTGGTGAAAGGTTAGATTTGCCTATAACTAAGAAAGAAGAGGCTGGCGGCACAATTGAATTGATGAAAGAAGTTGTTAAGGTTTTAGGTAATAATAATTTTATTTTAATCAAGAATCATGGGTTTCTTTCTCTTGGAGATTCTATGGGTAGTGCTGGGAATCTGGCTGTGAAAAGGTATGGGCAGTTACAGCGGGTTAAGTAAGAATTCTATAGCAACAGTAGCATAACTTCCTTTTTTTAATTTGAAACTAATTTTTAAGGGGTCTTTTTCTAAAACCTTTAAGTCTTTTATTTCAACAAAAGCATCTCTTAGGCCTCCTTCCAGGCTTATTTCAGGTATTGAGCGGTTGATGAAGCTTCTGAAGGTTATAGATTCTTTTTCCATTAGTTTATTGGTTATTTTTTCAATCTTTTTGTTTTCTATTTCTGTTCCAAAGCCTATTAGAGGGAGTTTGATGTTTTCTTTGTTGTGTTTAGTGTATTCTTCTAATGTTTGGTTCCATAAGTGGCTTTGATAAGAATGTACATATAATTTTAGAAGTTTTATAGGTATTAGTTTTAATGCTTTGATGAAATCGTTAGGTTTTTCTTTAATTGATTCTTGTAATTGCTCTTTGTAATCAATATTTGTTTTGAGAATTAGTTTTAGGGCTTGTTTGAAGTTTGGCTTTAGAAGTGCTTTCCCTATTTCTACGTTATTTTTTGAGAATCTTTGCTCTCCGAATAAATTTGGCATTAATTTTTGTTTTTTTAGCTTGTCTTTGAAGTTTCTTATAGTTATGGTGAATTCGTTTTCTTTTAAATCTCCTAAAGAGATTGGTTTGTCAAGATAGCCTACAGCTTTAAGTTCAATGTCTTTTAGTTTTATTCTTTCAATTTCTTCTTTTTTTGTGTTCTTTATGGAGATGTATTGTTCTGTTACTGCGTTTTTGTCTTTTGTTCCTGCAAATCCAATATCTTTGATGTTTTTATTTAACGTTCTGGCTATTTGTTCTATTGCCCTTATTGTTGTGTAGTTTGTTTTCTTTAGAATGCAAACTAAGTAGTCACCTGATTCTCTAAGTTCTAAGTTAGTTATTTCTTTTACTATGAAGTCTTCTGGAGTTTGTTTTAGTTTGTACATGCCTTTATAGATTGGTATTGAGAATAAAAAGGTTTCGGATGAAAACTAGTTAAATTATGTTAAGATTGTTTTAAGATAGTAAGTTGGATAGGATAATGATTATGCTTGAGATAATCAGCAGGCTTGAGTCCTAACGCTATGGTTACAAATAATAAAAATTTTTTACCCTCTTCCATACCTAATTGGTAATGTGTTGTATCATGATATAACTCCAAAGGAGAAATAACTGCCCCTTGTTTATATGAAGATAAGAACTTAGGCACCATATTATAGAAAAAAATGCCAAACTGGCCTTTGGAATATTCATATGATTTAATAATATCATCACTATACATTAAAGAGGGACAATCTTTAAAGATATAAATACTACTCGTATCAGTTCCATGTTCAATATATATCTTTTTTTTATTTATAAATTTCCCTTGTCCATTAAGGTCAAAATGAACAGAAGCTGTCTTAATCTCTCCTTTTTTCAATTCCTCAACCATATCTGTAATCTCACCAACTTTTGATTCGTCGAATATTTTAAAAGAGTCAGGTATTTTAATACTATTAGAACTAAGTACTATGGCTGTTAATTCATCAGTAATAGTTTCTTCTGTCATTTCAATAGCGGAGAATAAATGAGCGTTTTTAAACTTAATCTTTTTAACAATAAAGTTTATAAACTTATGGACGTTTTCTTGGGTAAGGTGGTATCTATGAACTGGGGTATGAAAAACAGACTAAATCGAATAATCAATCCAAAAACAGGACATTGTGTAATGTTAGCTGTAGATCATGGTTTTTTCCAGGGTCCAACTACTGGTTTAAGGAACTTAGGCAAGACAATTAATCCTCTGATCCCATATGCAGATGCTTTGATGATTACAAGAGGGGGCATCAGGAACTGGATTCCTCCTGAGATGGATAAGCCAATTATATTAAGGATGTCTGGTGGTACAAGTATTCTAAAAGAACTTTCTAATGAGATAATAACTACAACAGTTGAAGATGCTATCAGAATCAATGCTTCTGCTATTACATGCTCTATCTTTGTTGGTGCAGAGTTTGAACAGCAGAGTATTGCTAATTTATCTCATCTTGTTAATGAAGGGCAGAAGTATGGTATTCCGGTTCTTGCTGTTACTGCTGTTGGAAAAGAGATGGCTCGTGATGCAAGATTTTTGGGACTTGCTTCAAGGATAGCTGTGGAGATTGGAGCACAGATTGTGAAGACTTACTTTTGCGATGATTTTGAGAAGGTAGTTGAGGCCTGCGGGAATACTCCTGTTGTTATTGCCGGCGGCAAGAAGATAGATGAAAAGGATGCATTACAGATGGCTAAGAACGCAAGAGACAAAGGTGCTGTTGGTGTTGATATGGGGAGAAATATCTTTCAAAGTGATAATCCAATTGGCATGATAAAAGCAGTAAGGGCTATAATTCATGATGGTATGGCTGTTGAGGATGCTTTTAAGATCTATAAAGAATGAAAGTAGCTGTTTATCATAACAATAATGACATTCGCATAGAGGAAAGAGAAAAACCCACGATTTCTGAAGGAGAGATTTTAGTTAAGGTAAAATCTTCTGGCATCTGCGGAACAGATGTTATGGAATGGTATAGAATCAAGAAAGCTCCACGTATCTTGGGCCATGAAATTGCTGGTGAGATTGTTGAATCTAAGTTTCCCAGATTTAAGGTTGGCGATAGAGTTTTTGTTTCGCACCATGTGCCTTGCAATGAATGCAAATATTGTAAAGAAGGAAATCATACTGCGTGTGAAACTTTACATAAAGGGAATTATGATCCTGGCGGGTTTTCTGAATTTATTAGAGTTCCTAAATTAAATGTTCTTAATGGAACTTATTTATTGCCTGAGACAGTTTCTTATGAGGAAGGAACAATGATAGAGCCTTTTGCATGCTGCATAAGGGGGCAGAGAGTGATTAATGTTAAAGCTGGGCATACTGTTCTGGTTCTTGGTTCCGGATTGTCTGGGTTATTGAATATAAAGTTAGCTAAACTAATTGGTGCTAAAGTAATTGCAACTGATATTGATGATTATAGGTTAAAAAAAGCAAAGGAATATGGTGCGGATGAGGTTATTGATGTCAGAAATCAGGAGCCTGATGTTAAGGCTGACAGAATTATTATTTGTACTGGCGCTTCACAGGCTGTTTCACAGGCATTTAACTGTATTGATAAGAAAGGAGGGATATTATTTTTTGCGATACCTCCTGAGAATGTTTCTTTACCAATAGTTGATTTCTGGAGAAATGAGTTGACGGTTACTTCATCTTATGGCGCTGCTCCTGTTGACCTGGAGAAATCTTTAAGCCTGATAAGGCAGGGAAAGATAGATGTTAAAGAGATGGTTACGCATAAGCTTCCTTTGGATGAAATTCAGAAAGGATTTAAGATTGTAAGTGATGCTAAAGAGAGTCTGAAGGTTGTTGTTGAGCCTAATTAATCTTAGGTATTGCTGAAGTCAGTAAGTTAGTAACTTTATCTACATTCTCATTAAAGACCTTTAGAACTTCTTCCCAGGTTACTGATTTAATATCTTCGAACAAGCAGTCATAATCAGTAGACATTGCAATAGCAGCATAAGGTATGCCTGCTTCGTTTGCCAATGCGCATTCTGGCGCAACACTCATATTGATTACATCTGCACCCCACTGGCTGAACATCTTTGATTCTGCCCTTGTTGAGAATCTTGGACCTTCGATTGTAACTACAGTTCCTTTTGGATGGTATTTTAGTTTAAGCTCTTTTGCAGAAGTAATTAGAACTTTTCTTAAATTTTCATCAAAAGGATCTGCCATTGGTGTATGGATAGGTTTGTTTGGTTTGAATTTATCATGAAATGTTACTATTCTGTGTCTTGTGAAATCTATAAACTGGTCTAATATAACCAAGTCTCCTCTGCCTATGTTTCTTTTAAGGCTTCCACAGGCAGTTGTTGCTAATATGTGTGTAACGCCTTCATCTTTTAGAGCCTGAATGTTTGCTCTAAAATTAACTTCAGTAGGTGGAATAGTATGTTCTCTTCCGTGTCTTGCTAATAGGATAACGTCTATGTTACCTATCTTGCCAATCTTTAAAGGAGAAGTTGGTTTTCCATAGGATGTTGTAACTTTTTTATCTTTAGCATCTTTTAAAATATCAGGGTTATCTAAGCCTGAACCACCGATTATTCCTATTTTCATTTTCCTTCAAACTCCATCATTGTAAATATCTTATAGCCTTTTAACTTCTGCTTTCCATTAAGCTCTGGCAAGTCAATAACAAAAGCGCATTCAACTACCTCTCCACCTAATTTTTCTACTAATTGCGCAGCTGCAGAGCATGTTCCCCCAGTTGCAATAAGGTCATCTACAATTAAAACTTTGTCTCCTTTTTTAATTGCATCTGTATGTATCTCAATTGTGTCAGGCCCATATTCTTTTTGATATGTATGAGAAGTAGTTTTTGAGGGTAATTTTCCTTTTTTTCTTATGGGAATAAAACCTACTCCTAGTTTATATGCTAAAACAGAACCGAAAATGAATCCACGAGCTTCAATACCCACAACAGAATCTATCTTTTCGTCTTTGTATCTTTCATAGAGCTTATCGCAGCACTCCTTAAATGCCTCTCCATCCTGCAATAAGGTAGTGATGTCCCTGAACATAACGCCTTCTATTGGCCAATGAGGTACGGTTCTTATTTTTGATTTTAGGTCCATATAATTCACCCTACTTAGAGAGAGAATGAGGTTATTAAAAAACTTTATGTTTTTCAAGTCTATTATTTCAACTTACTCTTCTCAGCTTTGTCGCTGACAATAGCTGAATTACCAGAAGGATCTTCAATTATTATTTTTTGTGGTTGCCTGCCCCACATGATTTTTGTGATTTTCTTCAGCATGTTCTTTGCTTTCTTTCTGTCTGCAGGGTCATCTGCAGTATCCCTTGCTGTTTCTACTTGTCTTTTAACCCTGTTGAAGATGCCTTCAATGTTTGAGATGTAGCCGTTGGAAGCAGGGCCTGGAGTTATAGTTGTTATATGCGGGATTTTAACAGTTGCCTGTGAGCTTTTGATAACCCTTACTTCCATATCCTCTTCAGATGTTATTTCAAAAGTAAACTTAGAAGGCTCGTTTTTCTCTATGCATTCAATATCTGCTTTGTGGTATTTGCAATTAGAGCAGGTCATTGAGAACAGATAAACCTTGCCAAAATAAGGAACTTCTCTTTCTGCTTCTGATAAAGTTAAGGTTTTCTGCCTGCACATAGGACACGGTTGCCCTGGCATTTCCTCAGACTTTTCTTCTTTCGTCATGAGGTAGAAAGATAGAATAATGTTTTTATAGTTTGCGGTTTTTGAGCTTTAGTGAAAAAACGAAAACTATTGGGACAATAGTTTACGGTTTTGAAGGAGGAGTTCCTATTATGACTTAACGATAGTTTCTAACTTTTCAATAGCTTGTTGGTCATCTTTTGGGAGACCCACAATAGCTTTATTTGTTTCGAAAATATTTCCTATTTTTTTGTATACTTTTCTAAGCAAAGGATAATTAAGACAATAAAGTGCCTCACAAAATAAGAAAGCATTATTTTTTCTTGAAGATGCGTCTATTACCGTTCTTTTTTTTAATTCTTCGGTTCTAATTGCATAATCATGATGGAATCTTTTAATTCGTCTATACTGTTTATCTCTTAACCTATATGCCTCTTCAAAATCTTTTTTAGAGCCGCACATTCCAAAAAAAGTGATGGCTCCTTCCAAAGCAAATAATTGACAAGCCGCTTCTTCTAAGGATTTGCCTAAATTCTGATGTGGATTTTCATGAAAACTCTCGTGTAGGTATACCATAGCAAATTTTGCTTGATTAGTTGCCCAATCTTTTCTGATAATACCTTCTGCAATAGCTTGGGCTTTCGCGATATATACATGAAAACCTCTTGATTCATAGTCCTCCTTAATAAGTTTAGCTTTTTCATCATCAAATACTGTGAGTTGTATATTATTTTGCAAAGCATTCGCGACCTCATTGTTTGGAGATACATAAATGGCATAAATGTTGTCTACTATAGAACCCTCTCCAGGCGACCATTGCCCCAATCCAATAAGATCTCTAAAAAGTTTAAGCCGCATTCTGAATTCTTTGTCATTCATAAGCCGTAAGATATAATATCAATATATAAGTCTTACTATTCAATAGAGGTAACTATTAAAATGACAGAACTCCTCCTTAAAATATAGTCTTCTTCATAGAAATTGATTTAATTAATAATTTAAGAAAGAACTAATAAGTCTCTATCCTTGGCTCTCCTTCTTCTTCAGCTGAAACTTCTTCAGCTGGAACCTCTTCTGAGCTGTACTCTGTTACTTGCTCTTTTTTTGGAGGCGCAGGCTCTTCTTTCTTTGGCCTGTGGATCTTAGCAAAATGAGGGACAGCTGCTATCCAGTCATCACCAAACCCTGCAATGTCTCCATCTATTGCGTCACAGGTCTTTTTTAATTTATTAATGGCTCTTTTTAGCTCTACAAGGTCTTTTTCCTTTAATGCTTTGATATTGACTAGTGCAATAGTATGGCCGTCTCTTAAAGCTTCCAGAATTGGCTTGATAGACTCAAAATCCTGAAGTATAAATGGCCTCACCATAATTTTAGATTCGCTAGTTCCTTCCTCGGTGCCTAGCTCAACATATCCTTCTTCCTCTGTTTCTTTTAATATTTCAGAAGTCTCTCCACTCATTGCATCCTTTATCTTTGAAAAAAAGCTCATTTTAAACATCCTCCTCAATTAGTTACTATGATAAAATGCTGATAAATTAGGAAATATATAAACTTTACGGTTCATTTTAACTTTGTTAAATCAAAAACCCAACCGCCCCAAGGGGCAGGGTATGTTAATCATGAATGTTTAGTGGTTGGATTTTTGGTCATTCACATACCTCTCACCCAACCACCGCAAGCGGTGGGGTATGCGAATAAATCAAAAGCTTTTTATAGGGGCAGAAAATCCTCAAGTGTATGAAAAAGACAGGCGGCTTAAGGAGAAAAACAAGAAGCCTATTTAGAAAGCATAAGAAAGAAAAAGGGAAAATGTCCTTAAAGAAGTATTTACAAAGCTTCAATAAAGGGGACAGGGTAGAGTTAGGTGTGGAGTCTAGTGTGCATAAAGGAATGTACCATCCTAGGTTTCATGGAAAAACCGGCAGTATAAAGGCTAAAACCGGAAAATGTTATGAAGTTTTGATTACTGATGGAGGTAAACAAAAGATTTTAATAGTGCATCCTGTTCATCTTAAAAGAGTACAAAATGGCAATTGAAATCATATCTGAAAAACCCATTAGCATGGGCGACCTGAAGAAAGAGATAGAAAAGATAAAAAAGAGAGATAAAGAGCTAAACTTCAGGGCATTAAGAACAGAAGAGTATCTGCAGCATTTCACTATCTTAAAGGATTTAGATGACTTGTCCAAAAAATTAGAATCTTTAAAAATACCTAGGCTTAGAGAGCAGCATATAGTTAAGATTATAGACATATTACCTAAAACTGTAGACGAGTTGAAGGTTATACTTCAGGGCTATACAATAACTGTTAATAATGAAAATCTAAAGAAGATAGTTGATACAGTTAATAAATTTACAGCGGAGAAGTGATTTTTTTCTCTTTTTTATTTGAGTAATAACAAAATATTTATAAATTCCAAAGTTTAAAGATTACTTAAGGGATGGTTTTAAGATGTTAGAAGATAAGAAGGAAGAAACAGTAGTTGTACTTGATTTTTTGCCAAATGGCTATCCATTTGACGAAAGACCAATGTATATGAAGACTCCAATAGCTCAGGCTTTAGGTAAGAACAGATTTGTTTTACTGGAATTGGTTCCTAAGAAAGGGATTCATCTGCAGCCTTATGAAGAAGTTTACATTGGAGAAGGAAAAAGAGAGAAAATACATCACATTATAGGCAGGTTAATACCTGATAAAATGACGCAGACAGCTAGATCTGAACTGCAGCTTGTGATAAAAGAGATTGTAGAGAAAGAGGAGAAGAAATTTGTAGATTTTTTTAATAAAGCTCAGCCTTTAAGTACAAGAATGCATCAGTTAGAGTTATTGCCTGGACTAGGCAAAAAGCATATGTGGGAGATACTTGATGCAAGGAAAGAGAAAGAGTTTTCGGACTTTAAGGATATCAAGAAAAGGGTAAAACTTATGCCTGATCCTGAGAAAGCTATCATTAAAAGGATATTGAAAGAGATTGATGGTAGTGAGAAGCATCGGATTTTTGTGGATGTTTGATGTCTATTTCTGAGTAGTAATCTTAGCAAAGTTTTATAAATGAATATTCAACTCGCTAGGGTATGACTAAAAACATAATCTTCCCTGTGAATAATAAAGGGGGAGTTGGGAAAACATCTATTCTAACAGATTTAAGTTCTGCTTTAGCTCAAAGGCATTCTGTTGGCATTATAGACACAGACCACCAGGCATCTCTTGCCGGGACGTTATTAGGCCACGGAGATTTATTCTGCAGAGAATTATCTTACTATGATAATATGCCAGTTCGTGATGTTACGTTAATGAAAAGTGCAAGGTTTAACTTTGATAATGGCCTTAGCAGCATGGGGTTAGAGGTTGAAGAAACAAAAGCAAAACTAGGTATTTTCCCAATAGGCATATTATATGAGTCTCCAGATGGAAGAGATAAATTAGAAGTAATGGTAAATCAAGAAATGAAAGATGTATCTTTTCTGGCTGTTGATTTGCCGCCAATACCTCATCCAAGCTTGATATTGGACCATACGATAATGCCGCTAGTTGAACTATTGCAAGGGGATGTAAACTTATTTCCCTTACTTGTCTCTACACCAGAGCATAACGTTATTGATATAGCCCTTAGACAATATTCCCTAATAGCAGAGTATTTTGAAAAGAAGGGTATTTCGAAAGAAAAAATATTTCCAATCTCTGTTTTAAATAAAGTTCCTTTGGGGGTTAGTATCGAGGATGGCAAAACAGTTTTTGAACGGCATATTGATGAAAGTATTAGTGAGAAATTAGGGGAGTTAGGCATATTATATCTCCCCCCTCATTGGGGCACTAGTGGAATAAACCATTTCAATAGAAAATTTGATTTTAATGGAGAAAAATTTAGATCTGTTGCTTTCCCTTTCTTAGATTATATTGAGGATGGCAGATTTTCTTTATTGTGGGGTGAAAAACCAGATTTGCATCATTATCCGTATTTAGTTGAGTTAGTTAAAGGAAATAAATTTGATGTTGAAGTTTATGCAAAACCAATAGAAACTGTATACCTATATGCATTAGGCCAGTTAGTAAATCATATTACAGCTAAATCAGGTGAAAAACCGCATAAAAATTATCTTAAGAAGAATGTTACTTTTGATGTTCAGGAACTAACCAGTGAAGCAGTTAAACAACTTAGATATTGCTTAAAGGAATATTATGAAGAAGATGGTGCAAAGCCAGAGACAGAATTAATAACTGTCCCACTTGGTGGCGCTAGTGGGGAGATTTGGTATGAATTGCCTAAAACAGTTTCACTTGAACAGATAACAGATGTGATTGTTAAAACCCAAAAGATATTAACTCCTTCATGCCCAACAACCTATGATCGGGTGTTAAATGGTCTTAAATTGGGTGATAGTTGTATGGATGATTCTGAATATAAAATAAAGGATGAAAAAAATGACCTTTTAGTAGGAGTTAGTTATGAATGCTGTAATCAAAATAAATTTAGATTAGCTTTTCAGAGAGCAATAGGGGATTATGAGTACAGGAAGGATAGAGATATGGTTAAGTATCTTCAAAATGTTGAAATTTTTTTACAACAGCTAGATAAGGTATTTGAACCGAGTAAAGCAATATAACTAACTTTTTATACTAGTTCTTTTTACTTAGTTTTATGATACAGAAAATAAAAGACCTGATGCAGATAAAAGAGCTTATAGATGAAATTAATACTAAAGTAGAGTCTCATTCTAATGATGTGAATTCTTTAAAGGATGAGCTTGTTGTTTTGAATAAAGGGCTTTCGGATGTTAAGGTGAATCAAGTGGAGTTTCTTTCGAACTTTAAGGATAATCTTGGGATGATTAATGAATGCAAGGAAAGCTTAAGGAAAGAGGTTTATGATTTTAAGTTATTAAAGTCTCAGACACAGAGGAATTTAATGGAGAAGTTTGAAGAGGAATTAAGTAAGGAATTGAAATTGGGTTCTGAGAAACTGAAGAATGATTTGAATGAGTATAACAATTTAAAAGTACAGATAGCTTCTATGTTAAGTAATATAAAAAGTGTTTCTGATGAAATAAATAAGTTTACTGAAGTGAGCAAGAATATTAAGAAAGAAGATTTTGAACTTACGAAATTTGCTAATCAAGTATTAGATGCAAATAAGGAGAAATTAGAGCTGATGAAGAAGATTGATACTTTGGAAAGGCTGATTGGGAAGATGAGGCGAGGAGGAAGATAGTTCTTTATTTATTTGTTATTCATTGGTGGTAACATAATAGAAAGATTTATAAAGTAGCAATATTCCCTTAATTGTATGATTAATAATCCAAATGAAATAGATATATTTTGGCCAGGATCAAAAGAAAATTTCCATAAACTTCTGATGGAATTATATCAAAAAATAGGCTTCTCAAGCATTGGAAGTTCTAGAGCTATGATCAAAATCTATGATCTGGGTCATCCCAATAGAGGATTTACAACTTTTCCTAGAACTATAAGACTATCAGGTCTTGAGGATTGTGAATATGATGAAAGTAATATTAAGGGCTATCCTGAATTCGGTGTTTCTGGAACTATTGGACTGAAAGCAAGTATTCGTGCACCTACTTTGTTAGAACAATTATATAATATAATTAACCTATATCTAAATAGTGATGAAAAATTACATGCAGAATGGCATAAGAACCACCTCGCGGCACTACAAGATGCATCTAAGGAATCAGTAGGTATTGAGGTTAAATTAGAGTTGGTAGCTACAGTAGCAGAAAAACCACAATATAGTTTAGAATCATATTCTTTGACTTAAAGCCCCAAACCAGAAAACAATAACTTTAATAATAATGCCTATTTTATCCTCACTAATGAAACTAATAAACCCTTCAGAGCAGATAATGCTGGGAAATATCCAAACATCAAGAAGAGAGCTTATTGATTTGATTAAAGCGTGGGTTGCTATATCTACAGCATTTGCTATTTTGTTAGGGGGTTCTTTGTTTTCGTTTGAATTTGTTACTTTCTTTATGATATCTTCATTGAGTGTAGGATTAGGGTTTGTTGCTCATGAGATGTCCCATAAGGTTGTTGCACAGAAATATGGGTGCCAGGCAGAGTTCAGGTCATGGGATAAGATGTTAATCTTAGCTGTAATCATGTCCTTTTTTGGATTTATAATAGTTGCTCCAGGAGCTGTAATGATTTCAGGGCCTGTAGGACGAAGAAGGAATGGAAAAATCTCAGCAGCAGGAGGCATTGCTAATCTGGTTATTGCTACTCTTTTTCTTTTTATGATGTTAGTGGGAGTTACAGGGATATTATTACCTATTGCTAAGTATGGGTTTATGATTAATACCTGGTTGGCTTTGTTCAATATGATTCCTTTTGCGATGTTTGATGGCAAGAAGATTCTTAATTGGAGCAAACCAGTTTATTTTACAATGGTTGCAACAGCACTTATTTTCCTGAGTTTTACCAGCACTATTTTTGGATAAATGAAAGAACAAACTATAAAGTTGATTGGAATTGTGTTTATTTTGTTAATTGTTGTAGATTTGGTTCTTTTTTTATTGAGTAAAATTAGTGTGTTGGTGTTCTGGGTGATTATTATAATATGCGCAATAGTTGCGTATAAGGGATTGCCCTGGTTGAGAACTAAAGCTCAAAAGTCATAATTGGTTTAAACTCAGGGTCTTTTGGAGGGTTATAAGGGTCAATAGTCATAATTGGTTCAAACTTGGGGGCTTCTGGAAGTGCTTTTTGCCTAAGATATTCAATTTGACTTTCTAAAAGCGGAATTTCAGGACAGTGTCCTGATGTAATACCAAATCTAATTATATTTTGAAGTTCAATTAAATCAAAATATCCAAAGCTGATATACCCATGCTGTATTGCAATCAGTACATTCTCTTCCTCTATAGGGCTTGAAGGAAACACGTGGTGAAGATGTTGACTGCCATGAAGTCTGCTATTGGATTGTCTATCTTTTATCATATGTAAATCTAATAGAATATTTAAATTTAATGATAATAAAACTAACTAAGCTTTATCTTTCCTTTATACAAGGCCATTCCTAATACAGAATTAACTTTTAGTCTTTCTAAGCGTTTGATTTCATCTAATGATGAAATTCCACCTGCGGCTGTTATTTCATTATTGGTTATTTGTTTTAGGTTTCTTAGTGTTGAGAAATCTGTTCCCTGCATCATTCCTTCTTTGTCTACATAGGTGTACAAGAATTCATCACAATAGGGCTCTAGGTCTTTAACAGCCTTTAATGTGTTGATATTAGTTGATTCTTTCCATCCTTTTATTACTATCTTGCCTTCTCTACTGTCAATAGCGATTATTATCTTATCTTTTCCAATGAATTTATTCAATAGCTTTAGGAATACAATGTCTACCTTGCCTTCCTTAAAGGCAGAAGAGCCGATTATTATTTTTTCAGCGCCTGCTTTTATTATCTCTTTTGCTTTATCTATGTCTCTTATGCCTCCGCCTACCCTGCATTTGAACTGCCTGCATAGTATCTTAACTATTCTTAGATTATCTCCTTTGCCCATGGCTGCATCTAGATCAATCAATTGGATAGTGTACTTGGAGAATTTTCTTGCAACACTCAGGACATCTTCTATCTCTATTTTTTTATTCTCTTTTTTACCCTGAACAAGCTGAACAACCTTTCCGTTCATCAGGTCTATGCTTGGGAATATCATTTTATTCCTTCTTATCGCCACTAAAAGTAAAAGAACTGTCTTTACCTTTATTATCGCCAGTTATAGTAAAAGAGCTCTCTTTAAACTGGCCTTCTCCTCCGTTAGCCTTGAATTGCTTTGGAGCTATGAAAAAGTTTGAATTAAACCACATTTTAGTCTCTTATTGTAATTCCGTTGTTCTTTAAAAATCTTTTTATATCTTCAACAGTATATTCCTTATAGTGGAATATTGAAGCAGCCAAAGCAGCATCCGCTTTTCCTTCTTTAAATGCTTCTTCAAAGTGTTTTAATTCGCCAACACCACCGGAAGCTATTACCGGGATGCCTACACTTGAGCTTATTTTCTTTGTGAGTTTTAGATTAAAGCCTTTTTTTGTTCCATCACGATCCATGGATGTTAATAGAATTTCTCCCGCCCCTAGTTTTTCTGCTTTTTTTGCCCATTCGATTGCATCTATTTTAGTTGGCTTTCTGCCACCATAGGTGTAGACTTCAAAACCATTCTTCATTTTTTCGTTCTTTTTTGCGTCAATCGCCAAAACGATACATTGTGAACCGAATTTGTCAGAGGCTTTTTTTATGATTTCCGGGGATTCGACAGCAGCTGTGTTTAAGCTTACTTTATCTGCTCCTGCATTAAGAATATCCCTGATGTCTTTTATTGTTCTTATTCCACCACCTACTGTAAATGGGATAAATACTTGTCTGCCAACTTTTCTTACAACATCAATCATGATATCTCTTTTTTCATGTGATGCGGTAATATCTAAGAATACTAATTCATCTGCACCTTGTTTGTTGTATTCTTTAGCCAGCTCAACAGGGTCTCCAGCATCTTTTATGTTTACAAACTTTATTCCTTTGACTACGCGACCTTCTTTCACATCCAGACAAGGAATAATTCTTTTTGCCAGCATTTAGATCACTTCTATTAATTCTTTTAAATCATCAATTCTTTTATCGCTACCTATTCTAAAACCAATGAATTTTACATCTGCTTTTTCAGAAGCTATTCTATCCCATTTAGTGTCTCCAACAAATAAAACTTCATCTTTATCTAACTTTAACAGCTCAAGTGCTTTGTATAGCATATCTGGTTCTGGCTTTCCATTAGCTACATCGTCTCCTCCTACAAAGAGCTCAAAAAATTCAGCTAAGCCTACATCTTTTAGTACCTGGGCTATAACGCTTCTTTGTGTGTTTGAGACAACAGCCAGCTTAATGCCTTTGCCTTTCAGTGCAGATAATGTTTTTTTGGTATTTCCAATTACCTTTAATCTTTTTCTGTAGTCATCATATATTTCCCTGTAATATGCCCTTATTTCTTCTATTGGGGTACTAAAATATTTCTTAGCTGTTTCGTCAAATGCCTTTGCCCAGATTACATTATCAAACTCTTCAACTGTAATTTCTTTACCTTCAAATTTTTTGTATGCTTTATTAAATACGTAAAACCATGCATCATGAGAATCTATCAATACACCGTCCATATCAAATAAGATTGCTTTAGTCATTTTAGTTCAACGAAGTTTTTTAAAATCTTTAATCCTATCTCTCCTGACCTTTCCGGGTGAAACTGGAATGCAAAAATGTTATCTTTTGCAATACCACTGCAATATTCAATTCCATAGTCTGTTTTTGTTGAGATTATTTCTTTGTCCTCCGGCTCAACATAATATGAATGAACAAAATAAAAGTATGAATCCTCTTTTATATTTTTTAGTATTGAATCTTTTTTTATTTTTATTGAGTTCCAGCCTATCTGGGGGACTTTAAGATTATTTTTAAATCTCTTACATTTTCCTTTTAGTAATGATAAGCCTTTGATTCCCGGGCTTTCTTCTGAAC
>SDBV01003515.1_pt1 | contig 23054 bp, 16 predicted proteins | sample 2277081 | NCBI WGS metagenome assembly SDBV01 (sample SAMN10402039, study PRJNA504765) | marine sediment metagenome | isolation source: marine sediment core GS10_PC15, 223 cmbsf | place: Arctic Ocean: Southern Knipovich Ridge | collected 2010 | reverse complement strand
ATCCCGGCTTCCCCTGGAAATACAACTCTTTTCGCAAGTTCCTGTAGTTCGACCCAACACACTTGTAGTGAAAATTAAATTGCGTGGAACTCAATTATGGAGAAGAAAAGCGTATCCCTTCCAAAGGGGAAAATGATGCGGCTGAATGTCGATCAACTTTCGCCAGACCCAAAAAGCCCGCGTTTTATCGACCGAAACAGCGAAGCATTTCTCCAGCTTGTCGAATCGTTCAAGTGCAATGGCGCTATGGGAACGATTGCCGCACTTCAATGGGAGGATGAACCTGATAGTTACCAGGTTATTTACGGGCATCAGCGGCTTGCTGCGGCAAAAGAAGCAGGATTATACAGCCTCCCAGTTATGGTGTATCCCCCCGACACCACTTGGGCCGCCATTCGCAGAATGCAAATCGACGAGAACGAGGCCCGCTCTGATTTGTCCATTTTTGAGCGAGCTCGGTTCTATCAGCTGTTCATGGAGGCCAGTGGCCTTTCCCAATCAAAAGCTGCTGAGGTGCTGGGAATAGACCGCAGGCTGTTCAGCAAGCGAGTGGGAGCCCTATCTGTCGGGCCGAAGTGGTGTGATCGGATAATCGAATACAACGAAACCGCGCCCAATAAGGGGAAACCTCCGATTCACCTAGCCGAGGTTCTGGAGATCGGAAGAGCAACGGAGGAATCGACCAAAGAAAAACTGTTCCGAATGGCCGTGGCTGGGGAAAAACCGATCGCTATGGTCAAGCGGCGCAAGGAACTGGATCATGCGACAACCACGGATGTCGGGGAGAAAAGCACGGGAAACTCGCCCAAGGGTCAATTCAAGAAACGGACGATAGCCGACTTGCAAGTGGAGGTGGGAGATTACGATCATTTGGATTTGAGCAACACATTCCTTAAGTTTAACACAACCCAGATTCATGAAATCGGCGCAGTCGCAAATGCCGTTGATAATTGGATAGCAAACAATGCACCGTTCGGTAACGGTCAGCATTCCCGCCGTTTTAATGGGACGGGCTCTAAGGATCGCAACGGCAGCTATGGAGTGATTTTTGAAGCCGGTCAGCTTTTGCTGGAAGTGCGCACGAAACCCGATGTGGCGCGCGGGGTCGCTTTGCTGCTTGGGGGGTTCATGACGTGGAATCGGTGCCAGAAATCAGCGTAGTACCTGGAAAGGAATGGAAGCAATTTATCCAGCGTATCACTGATGTTTGCAATGGGAAGTTACGCCATATTTCCATGTCCGGCTGAAGTATTTCCAGCTGGTTGAAAGCATTCCTCGGAATTGAATTGATTTGTCGCCTTGAGGCGACAACCATAAGTTGGAATTAGCCTGGGTTTCCGATTGGGCGTTTAGCGCCGGGGAGACCCAATGGTGAGAATATCCGTTTTTCTCGCGGAAATCGCCGTTTTGTCCCCCGCAGCTACATGGAAAATATCGTGTTTTTCATGGGAGGAAGTGAAGGCTGTAATGTATATACCTACATAGCGGATTAACGTTTCTTCTGTATCTATTATTAACACACAACAACCCCCTAACCACTGCATCATCTGTTCAATACCTGCACGGAACATCGGATGGTAGGGTTATCCTACCTAATGAACGCCTGCAATTCTAATTCAGTGTGCATCTCGTAATTCTACCTACCATACACCTAATTTTATCATTCAACATTCATATACCTAACCACCGCATCCGTTGTTGAATACCAACAGCGCAACAGCAGATGATTTGGTTACCTGTTCCTCTTTCCCCCTCGTTCCCGTGAAACTCCTGACACCCCAGCCCCTGCTGGACAACCTAGTGTTCCGCAACAACAACTTTCAGATGGATCACTTCCGTAATCTATTTCGTGTCTCGGAAGCCTTCTGGTCTGACATCCCCTTTCGTAACGAAGACCCGATCTCCTTCGAACTCTTTTCCACCTACCCCGATCACTCCGACTCCATTCGTGATCCCCTCTATCACCACACCGATCCCCGACCAGATTGGACGGCTCCCCTCGAAGAGCAGTTGGAATATGAAGAAGACGATCCCTGCGAGTTCCGCCTCGTGCGTTCCTCTGGGACTTCCTCCTCTCGGTTCGCTTTGTCTGGTTCCCTCTCTAAATGGGGCCGCGAGTTCCGCAAGAGCTACCTGCTGGTTGTTCCCAACCTGGGGCGGCTCTATCTGGTTCGCAATTGCCTTCGCTTCCATGTGGACAACCACTTGCTCTTGCGGTCTCAATCAACCCCCGGTGGCCTGGAGCGTCTCATAAACCATGTATACCGCCGTCTCTGGAATCTGTTCGGCTTGTGGTTTTGGATCTCTGACCTGGACATCTCCCTCGATGTTGCCGCCGCGCCCGCTGTCATGGATGACCTGCGGCTCGCTCAACACCGGGGCCATCGTCTGCTGTCCGGCTCCTTTGCCCGCCACTCGGTCAAAATATTTGATGCCTCTGGGCGCATGGACATGAATGGCTACAACATCGGCACCCGCCGCTCCCGCATACAGGCCACCGTCTACGACCGCGATGTCCGGTTGGCCAACGCCACAGGACAGGAAACATCCCGCCTCCGCCGTCAAAAGACTCTTTTGGAGGAACTCATTTACTGCCGTCCCGTCCCTGCTGGCCGCCACGTATTACGAACCGAATTCAAGCTCAGTGAACTCCACATCCTTTCCACCACCGGGGACAATTCTCGGCCCGTCATAACATCTCCCGGTGATCTTCCCCCTAAGCCCACCCGCCGCCATCATCCCCGCACCTACCGCCGGGTCTATTGGAATCAACTCGACCTGGTTTCTCTCTATCGTTCCTTGTTGGTGGATTCTCCGGTTTTCCGTTCCGATCTGTCCGCCCACCGGATTCGCCACGGCAACCGTGCCTCCGCCCAATCCATGACCCAAGACAACCTCCGCAAAATCCGTGACCTTGATCCCGACCGTTTCCGCCGGTTGCTCCATCCCTACTACCGCCTGCTGCTCGATTCCGTCTCTGGAGTTCTCGCCGCGTAACCCACGCCGCCCGCAAGGGTGGAATAAAAAACCAAAAACAAGAAACTAGACGCCCACCGGCCCCGCTTGCGGGGCCACCGGGCGAAAATCTTGTGTCTTCCGTGTGGATCGCGCCCTGCTCCCGAAAAAGCTTCCTCGTGCGCGTTGTCGGAAAATATCGCCGTTTTCCCCGTGTGTATTTGGGCCTGTTTTTGTCAAAGCCCCTTTCCATCCCCTTCTGCCGGTTCGCGTTTTGGGCTAATTTCCTTTGTCATGGCGCCATGACACGAGCTTTTCGCCCCGATGTGGACGACAGAACCCCCGATGCGTCACAGGGCGACTGGTAGTCGGTCTGTCATTTGATGTTGGCATGCGGTGGGCGTATATAGACCAACACATCAACAAAGGCCCGCCACTTTCTTGGAGACCACTTTTCGATATGAGCATCAATGAAATTCGCGCCCTGACCTTCGATACGGGCGGCACCATCCTCGACTGGCGTGCAGGGTTTTCCGAAGCTCTTGCCGCAATCGGAAAAAAGTATGGAATCGAACGGGATTGGGGAGCAATCGCCAATGACCTGCGCCGCCGTTCCCTGAAGGCCACGCTGAACCTCGGTGAGCGGGAACCACCCCCCTACACAATCGACGGCGCCCACCGTATTGCGCTTGATGCCCTCAAAAAGGAACATGGCCTGGATGCCTTTACGGAGGAAGACCTCCACGCCATCGCCTACGAGGCGCCGCATAATTTCAAATGCTGGCCTGATTTCCCCGCCGTGCTGCCAAAGCTGCGGGAGAATTTCATTGTCGCGTCCTTCACCATCTTGAGTTTCCGCCTGATCATTGACACGGCAAAAAGAAACGGACTTTCTTGGGATTCGGTTTTTTCCTGCGAGGGAATTGGAAAATACAAGATTTTGCCCGACCCCTACAAGCGGGTGGCGGAGTACCTGCAACTAGACGTGGGCCAATGCTGCATGGTCGCCTGCCACAATCTCGACCTGAACGCGGCCAAGGCGGTAGGTTTCAAAACCGCGTTCGTGCGCCGACCCGGCGAATGGGGTGCGGAGGCCCCTCCGGGCGCCGAGCCCAACCCGGAGCATGACATCATTGTCGATAACTTCCCGGAACTCGCGGAAGCCTTGGGCGTGGAGGTCTAGCCCTTAGCTGGTGCCGATGGGGTCGCGTGTTGGTGGCGGGGAGAACTTCATTTATCTGGTGCCCACCGCCCGCTTGCCGCCCCCACCCTGGCTACGTTGCCGCTTTTCCCCTCACCAGCGTGGAACCGTCGGCCCCGCCGCAAACCGCCCGCCCAAACACTTTCTCGCAAAGCTGCCCCGCTTTCACCCTGGGAATACGGCCCCGTTTCTGAGGCGCCTTTGGCTCCCGCTTGTCGGCATAGCCTATATGCGCAAAAACTCTCGGCGATCCGCCCGTTTTTCCTGCCTCGGTAACACCACGACACTGCAACAAAGCTACAATCCTTTCCGCGTGTATCCTCTTATCGAAAAAACCGTCAGCACGATGGAGGAGCATCAACATGGCACAGACCATCGCCTATGGACGCATCAGCCCCGGTCAGGAGACCGTTGGCCGCAGGTTTCAAAGGCAGTCCATCCGCGCTCAAGTGGGCACCGGTAAAGTAGATATCCAGTTCGACACAGTGGAGGGGGATTTCGGTTTCTCCCATCGCCCCGCGCTGTTGATGCAATTGTTGCAAGCACGCCAGTTGGGGGTGCCGCTGGCGGTGGAATCCATGGACAGAATCTATTCTGGATACGATGGCGACCAGGTGGCTCGGTTCAAATCGGAGGTGGACAAATTCGATGTGCAGATCGCGGTGGCCCACATCAACCAGCCCATTCTTCGCCGTATCCGAAGAATTCTGGCTTCGCCCAAAAAGCGCCAGCACCAACGCCGGTCTCTGGTGCGGGCGGTGGACAGCCATTTGCGGTGGCGCCAGAGCACAGTTTTCTCGGTGGGACGGTCGGAAAACGGTGACTCTGAGTTGGTGCCGTATGCCAATCTCAAGACCAGCAACCTCTTCTCCGTGCTGACTACGTGCGCCGACCATCTGATGAGATTGGAAATAGATTCCCCCGACCTGGAATGGTGCATCCATTCCTTCTTAGGTGCCGGATGGGAAGCCCGAACCCGACTGTTGATGGAGCAGAAAACAATTTCGGGTGGGCAAGTGGGGTACGGCCAACGACCGGACGACCCGGAGATGTTCCAGGCAATTCACAAGTTGGAACAAGAGCAACTCACTACCTGGGACGGCAGACCGATGGCCATGTCCAGCCAGCGCATCGCCACCGAACTCAACCGGCTGGGGTTTCGCAATTTGCGGGGCGTTCCGTTCAGCAGAAAAACGATTTTTCAGCTTCGTCGCTCTCCGGCCTATTTGGGCACCATGGCGTCCGAGAAAAGCGCGTGACCCCGGCCAGCCTTCTAAAACGAACCTCCATGCAAAACTGCCCTCAACACGACCCCGACTACCTGTCGGCCCGAAAAAAGGGCTCAGAATTTGGGATATGCCGGCCGTCCAGCTCTCGGTCGCGCCTCACGCGGTTGTCCCGGAGGCAGGTTTGTAAATAGGTAGTGCCCGTTACTGTCCGCCCGCCATAGGAAATGCGTGCTGGGCCATCACCCCTACACCCCCCGCCGGGAGGTTGCGTGGGACAGAAGTCCGTATCAACCGTGGCCCAAAAACACACAGCCACCCTTCCCAAAGGAGCACCCCATGAACAAAACCCACCATCCCGTATTCATCAACCTCATCAACACCAGTGACGAATACTCAGACCTCAACGAGGGTCTCTCTTTCCACTGCCAGAACACCGCCGACTATACGGTGATGGAGACCCGCGAAAACCCGTTGGTACCACTGCATCAGCGCAGCGGTCTCGTCGATGCCGTACGCCAGGCTCGGCGCCAGCACGACGATCCCACCATCTTCGTGCGGGCCGGGCATCCGGTTTTGTTCCTCCAGGCAACCAACCAGCAGGACATCATTGATTCCTGGAAATGGATGCGCTCCAACCGCATCAACCTGGAGGCGTTGGCGCTTGTACCGGTCTTTCATCGGTGGGACAGGCTGGATGATGGCTTTCAAAAGAAAGCCTTCAGTTTGGCCGCACAGGAACTGGGATGGCAGCACCGCCTACCGCATGAGGCCGACAAGACAATCGGGCGCAGCCACCCAGCAATCCGCAAACTCCTGGGCCGGATGGAATCGGACATTGCCGACCTCTTTGGTGGCCCCTTTGGCAAGGATGCTGGTTTCCGCCGGTTTGCGAGCATCGCTCGGGCCTATGGCCTGTGTGGGGATCTGGAACACGTTGCGTCGCGTAAGAATCGGAGTCTTGGAGTACGTCCAGAAGAGTGCAGCGGCTCAGCCGGCGCCTACCGGGTGGTCTCCGTTTCGGGCAGCGAGAATCGCGCTCGGCTCAATTGGCTGTGCCTGATGGCGTAAATTGTTTTCTGGTACATCTGCCCCGATGCCCGCCCTGTTTATTGCAACCAACGGAAATTAAAGGTGGGCCGGCGCCCAGAGGAACAAGGTCTCCGTCCTGAGGCTTTACAGGCCATAGGTCACAGGTTCAAGCCCTGTACCGCCCACTATCATTTCAATAACTTACGCGTAATTTTCGCAAAAAAACAACTGTGGGAAGCTGTGGGAACCACGATTTTCGTGGGGTGTTTGAGTGGCGGTTGAGAGAAAGGCGGCGGACTGTCGCGAACTCTGGAAATTCCACATTTTTCGCCCGCCGCCCTCCGCACTATTGGTCCGGCGTTTATATGGGATACCTGCATCCAATGGGTAACGGCTTCATGCGCCAGACTGGCTTTTTGTAATTTGACCTGCCCCCTCAAATCGATCCAAGAAGGGAAGGCAGGTCACACGCTCCCCTTTATGGAGGCTACATCCCTGCCCGCGATTTCATACATGGCTTGGGCAGAGAGCAAGAAGGAAAGGGTAGACTCAGCTCCCTGGTTACGATTGACACCGTGAGCGTTAAGGCCGTCGAAGCACCCGCCCGTTTTCAGGTCGCAGACCATTTCTTCAATATCATTCACGCCCATGAACCAGGAAAAACAACGCTCCGCTTCAAGCCGCCATTCTTCCTTACCGCTCAGCCAGTAGGCGGCAGTGCAGGCCCAAACCAAACCCATGGCTTCCACAGGCTGTTGGTCGAATTGGGCATTTTTTCCGCCCCGCTCCAGCCATCCTTTGTTGCCGATGATCGAAAGGTGCCCTTCAGAAGCTGTCTGATGGCCCAGCAGCCAAGTGAGCACGGCGATTCCCTTTTCGTACATCGGCTGATTGTTCAGCAGAGAACCTGCAACCATCAGCGCGTGGGAAAGCTTTGCGTTGGAATAGGTGACCGTGTCCTCCAACCAAATCCAGTCGTTTGAAGCATTGGCCTCGAATTGCCGCAGCAAATCACTTGAAAGTGCCTCCAGCACACGACGGGCAGACTCATGATCCGGATTGTGGCGGAGGAAGTGATATGTTCCGAGGATGCTGAACGCCCGACCACGTGGTGACGTCATTTTCTCCGTGGCGGGGAGTGCCCGTTCCATCAGTTCAAGTGCCATCGACGATATCAGATTATTTGCGGCGTAACGCGCGGTGAAGCCGAGGCTCCACAGGGCCCGGCCATGGCAGTCTTCACTTCCTTTTTCATTCAGCCATCTGCGGTCGTAAGACATAAAATTGCGGAAAAATCCGGTTGACGAATCAAACGCATCCAGAACAAACGCAAGATATCTCTTGATCAGGGGAATGACGGATTCATCTTTTCTCAAGCGGTAGTAATCACAGGCCACGATCAGCGCACGGGCGTTGTCATCGGTACAGTACCCTTCGCTCCTGTTGGGAATGTCATAGGTGGCATGCTGAAGTATTCCAGTATCGTCTGTGAGCACCTTCAGATGCCCCAAATTGATTTCCGGGACCGCGTCGAGCAACTTCTGCGCAGGGGGGCGCTTTTCAACGATTTCGAAGATTCCTTTCCTCGGAACCTTTCTTGTTGCAATAAACTCATCCACAAGACCCAGGTAGTCGCGGGCGACTTGCTTCCAAATCATAGAGCGGCTGAACTGGTAGGCTGCTGTTCGCATGGCCTCCCGCTCCGCGTCGTTTGAAAGGAGCCGGCTAATCGCCTTGCTTAGGTCTTCTGAATTTTCAAATGGAACGAGGCAGCCGCGTCCGTCGCCGAGCAGCTCCTCGGCATACCAGTAAGGAGTAGAAACAACTGTATTCCCAGCGCCGAAGGAATAGGCAAGCGTCCCAGAGGTTATCTGTTCAGGCTGGGTGTAGGGAGACACGTATATATCTGATGCCAGCAGGTACTCAACAAGATCCTGCAGATCAACAAATTGGTTGTGAAACAAGACGTAACCATCCATCCCCAATTCTTTGGATATGTACTGGAGCTTGAGCCGATAGTCTTCGCCCTGTTCCCGCCTGATATCCGGGTGTGTTTCACCGAGGACCACGTAAATTGCATCGGGATGCTCTGAGACAATATCCGGCATCGCCCGGATCATCTCTTCCACACCCTTTTTCGGGTTCAGTAGCCCGAAGGTGAGCACCACCTTGCGGCCTTCAAATCCAAGCTTCACCTTCATTTTATCAGGGGATTGCAGCGGTAGGTCGGGAATTCCGTGGGGTATGAACTTCACTATTTCGGGAGGCACGCCATACACGTCTTGCAAGATCAGTTCAGCTTTGCGGCTCATGACGGTGAGGTATTGCGAACAGTCAGCCAATTCCAGCAGGATCCGCTTCTGGCTTTCGCTGGGCTGGAGCAAAACGGTATGAAGGGTGGTAATCAGGGGAGACCGGAGGTTCTTGACCAGGTGCAAGATGTAGGCGCCGGCCTCACCACCGAAAATCCCATATTCGTGCTGAAGAATTACGGCATCGTGGTGCGTCGTGTTTAAGAATTCCGCAGCGCGCAAATATTCCGTCTGGACATTTGTCGAAACCGAAAATTTCACACGTTCCGGATACGGATATCCTTCCTGAATATCGGTCATAGCGACCGCAATAACTTCGTCAAATTGCGCTTGATTTTCCCGGGCAAGCGCCTCCGCCAAATCTGTCGTGAAGGTGGCGATGCCGCACCGCCGTGGAAGGTAGTTTCCGATTAGTGCAAGTTTGTAGGTGGTCGGGGTTCCGTTAATATTGATGATTTGGGCCTCCTCGTTACCCAGGGAGTCGAATTAGATTGGTTCAAAAAAAACAACAGTGGTTCCACTGGGCTCCTGACTCTCCATCGGCAGCTCTGAATCCGAGACATGGGGAAGGGGGAATAGGGCCTCTCAATACAGGCGATGGGAGAAATCCGTGCGCCGAAATGAAGCCGCCAGAGCCGCGCCTGAGTGAATCACTACTGGCCCATCCCATCCAAGTTTTCTTGTCTTCTTGAAAACAGCAATTCTCAAGGATTCAAGTTGAAGTTAGCGCGGATAGCAGATCTCCGACAGGGACTACCGCCATGGCAGATGCCTGGTCAGACATCGCATAGGGAATGATGAGTTCCTCGTTATGAATGAGCGAACCGCAACTGTAGACCACATTTGGGACATACCCTTCCCGCTCATCCCGACTAGGAACAAGTAATGGATCCCTTAGCTTTCCAATAACCTTGGTGGGATTGTCCAGGTCCAACAAGATGGCCCCGATAAAGTACTGGCGCATGGGGCCCACGCCATGGGTGAGGAGGAGCCATCCTTCGGGGGTTTCGATAGGAGAGCCGCAGTTCCCGATCTGAATGAACTCCCAAGGGTCGACCGGCTCCTGCAAACGCTCCGCATCATTCCAAATATGGACATTGTCGGAGGTCATGATGTACATGTTTTCGCCGTCTACCCGCGAGGTCATGACATAACGCCCATTGATTCTTCGCGGAAAGAGGGCCATGCCTTTGTCTATGGCAGACGCCCCGTTGAGAGTATTCATTCGGAAATGCAGAAAATCCTTGGTGACGATGATCTGCGGCAGGATGTTCCTGCCATCATAAGCGGTACAGGTTGCATAATAGGTTGCTTCCCCATCGTCATCGACAAAGCGAACGAAACGGGCGTCTTCGATGCCACTGCTTTCATTTTCCGAGGCCGGAAATATCACCCGTTCGGAAAGACTGTGCTCCGGGTCAAACCGGATTTCGTAGTTGGAACGGGCAAGCCAAAGGATTGTGTCAACGGTTTCTTTGGCCACTGCCCGGAGTTTCCTTGATCCCTTATTCGTGGTAATTGCCGCCATCAGCACTTTGAAGGAAAATTCCTTTCTCAGTTTCGAAAGGATCGTTTCCGAGATTTCATTCTTCCAGCCCATCTCGTCCAGCTTACGAAGGAAGTTCTCCTTAAAGTACTTTGGATTTTTGACGATCTCGGCTCGCTCCACGTAACGGCTGACCGGATCGAATACGGTAGAATTGTCTTGCTTGAAAATGCCGCTACGAAACTCAATGGATGAGAGATGGCCTTCGCCCGTGGAACGAAAACTCATCACGAACCGGAGTTCTCCTGGTCCGAGTCCGTTCTGATCCGGGTGGGGAACAATGGAAGGATTAAAAAAAGCAGCTGACTGGATAGAATATTCGTGGGTGAAATAAGCGCCGACCAGTAGACGTTGATTTTTCGTGAGTTTATGTGCTGGGGGAATGAACCGGTCCACCTTGTGGGAATTTTCAATGAAGACTTCCAAAATATCCTTGTGCCTGCTTTCAAAATTCCGTTGGAGCCCTTGCAAAACATGATCGGAATCAATATCTGACAGCCTGAGTACGCGTTTTATGATTTTGCGGATACGGTTTTCTCCGCCCGGAAAGTAGGACTTGGTTATCACACGTGACGAATCGACATGGAAGATTTCCTCCCGTCGCCTTGCTATGATCGTGAGATTCTGCATAGGGCGGATTCCTGTGCCGTGGATGAGCGACGGGCAAAGCCCCACGCATTAATGACGGATTATCCCCCACTGACTACCTGGGGAGCAATTTGGAGTTCCCTATAAAGGCGCTCTCGCCCGAGTAAGGCATAAGTCCGCGAGATCAGCAATTGAAACCGTCCCGGCACACATTACCGTATCGGCAGCTCCCCAATAGATTTTTACCGTGCCGTCGTCTTCGGGGACAGTTCCGCAGCTAAACACCACATTCGGCACATAACCTGTCCGCTCCCAGGGGGCAGAAGGCTCAAGGATCCATTCATCAGCCACCCCAAGGATGCACTCCGGGTTATCCAGGTCGTGAAGGGCAACCCCCATTCGGTAGACCGCTCCTGCCATCGTTTGAAATACCCCATGGTAGATGTGTATCCAGCCTTTTTTGCTCAGGAAAGGGGGTGCTCCCGGCCCGATCTTCATCTCATCCCAGTGGTATTTCATAGGGTTCATGATCACACGGGAATTTCCCCAGTGGATCAAATCCGGCGAATAGGAGATGCAAATAGGCCACGGGTTGATTTCCGAGTGGGGCCGGTCAAGGCGAACGTAGTGACCGTCGAATTTTCTCGGGAAAATCACGGCATTGCGCATATCCGGCTGGGAAATGAAAGCAATTCGCTCGACCTTATCGAAATCCTGGGTCCGGGCCAGGCCGATTCTTACGCCGTGTCTTGAATAGGCGCTGTAGGTCAGCAGGTACTCACCTTCACAGGGGCAAATGCGCATATCCTCCACCCCATATTCCTCGTACTCGGCAAAAACCCCTTTTGTCGCCGGTTCAAGAAACGGTTGTGGGTGTACTGCAAAGGAAAAGCCGTCAACGCTCTCGGCACGTCCAATGATCGAGCGCCCGTTCAGGCGATGCGACCGAAAGAGCAATATGTAACGGTCCTGGTACTTGCAAGCCCCCGCGTTATGCACAGTGGCGACCGGGTAGGGGATATCGTCTTTGGTCAGGATTGGATTGTTCTCATATCGGTGAACAATGCCAGTGTGTTTTTCCACCACGGCCTTGGCTCCTTGGTTTCCCGGATAATGGTTGCGATGCAGGAGTCAGCCTGTCGAGGCTTCCTGCTCCCCCAAAATCTCTTGGTAAACAGAAAGATAATCGTCAACCATTCCCTCGGATGAAAACCGCTCTTCAACCGTCCCGCGGCACAATGCCCGCTCCAGAGATCCGATCTGTGAAACTGCTTCCACGGCGCCATCGACGTCCCTGACCAGAAAACCGTTGGTACCCGAAGTGATCAGTTCAGGCATCGAACCTCGATTAAAGGCAATTACCGGAGTGCCGCAGGCCATCGACTCCACCACTGACAGGCCAAAGGGCTCCTCAAAATGAATCGGGTGGAGCAGGGCATAGGCCTGGCGTAGGATACGATTTCGTTCGGCCGGCCCGACGTTTCCTATGTATTGAACGTGATGGTCATCAATATGGGGTCCTATTTGCCCGTCAAAATAAACCTGGTCCTGGATGATGCCGGCGATAATCAATTTCCGCCCTGAGCGTCTGGCAACTTCAATTGCTTCCCGGGTTCCTTTATCCGGGTGAATTCGCCCGAAGAAAAGAAGGTAGTCGTCGGGACTGGAGTTAAAGTCGAACTGTTCAAGTTCAATTCCGTGATGGATTGTCCGCAGATAGATCAACCTCTCGCTCCGGTCTGCGTCGCTGATCGACACATAATGGGTCTTGCCGTTGTATTTCTCGTAAACCGGCAAAATGTTTGGTGAGGAGAACCCGTGGATTGTCGTCAGAACCGGCGTCCTGACCAATTCGGTGTAGGTAAGCGGCAAGAAGTCGAAGTGGTTGTGGATGAGATCAAATTCCCGGGCGTGCTCAAAGACCTCGGCAATATGCAGGCACTCCCAGACCTTGGGGACGATGCTTTTGTCTTCTTCATATCCGGATCGACATACACCCCTAAGTTTTGCCCGCGTCAGAGAATCTTTGGTGGCAAACAAGGTCACCGCAACGCCCCGGCGCACCAATCCCTCCGTCAGCACTGAGACCACGCTTTCCCAGGGTCCATAGTGCTGAGGCGGAGTTCTCCAAGCGATCGGCGATAACATCGCGACTCTCATCTCTTCACCTTCTGAGGGGATGGCCCCTCCGCCTTGGAATTGGAGCGGCAGCCTTTGTTTAGGGTGAATTACGGATTGATTGGGCCGGGGGGTGGGTTCGGAATTTGATTCAGGTTCTCCCGTAGTCGTCCTCGCGCCGTTCGATGTCGTCCTCGCCGAAGTAGTCGCCCCGCTGAATCTCGATGAAAACGAAAGGCGCCTCGCCTGGGTTGCGGATACGGTGCCACGCCCCCTGGGGAATGTCCACGGCATCGCCCGGGGCAAACGGGATCTCCTCGGATTCCCGCGTGACGATGGCCCGCTCTGAAACGGCATACCAGTGCTCACTGCGCCTTTGGTGGCGCTGGAGGCTCAACCGCTGGCCGGGTTCCACAACGATGCGCTTGACCTTGTGGTCGGGCTCGTCCGCCAAGACGACGTAATGCCCCCAGGGCCGGCGGTTGGATTCAATGCCGCCTTCGTTCATGCTTGTCTCCTGTCGGTGGGTTCCGCAGAAATATTATCGGCCTTCAGGCCGCACGCTTTGCCAGGCTGCAATCCTCATTGGGTCCATCCCGAAAGCCACTCCCAAGAAGTTGTTGGTGCGGCCTCTTTCCTGGACGGGTGAAGGAAATTCGCATTCCTTTTCCCGGTATTCCAACACAAGGGTGTGATTACGGCGGCTCTCTTGCGCGATTGCGGTCATTTCAAAAGTGCCCGCGAACGATCTCCCCAGTTGTGTAATGTGTAGTCCCTCATCAGGCTCCGGCGTTATGAACGGCGGTCGAATACTGCGGCAGGTGGCGGTCTAATAGTGCGCCTCGGTTGAGATTTATCCTTTCCCCTTCCTGTGTCAATGGGTTTGCTTGTTCGGGTTTTTGAGCCGGGTTTCTTGCTTGGGCTTGCGGCCCTACTTTTGGCCTGCCTGAGGCGATAACTCTCGCCGTTGGCCTCAACGATATGCACTTGGTGTGTGAGGCGGGCCAGCAGAGCCCCGGTCATGCGCTCGTTGCCCACAATCTCCGCCCATTCCTCGAAGGGCAGGTTGGTGGTCACCATCAGGCTGGTGCGCTCATATGCGCGGGAGACCTGTCGTGGGCCAAAATCCGTCTCTCCTTACCCCCGAAAGCAGCGTTGATCTGCCTTTCCCCACCTGGGAAAATCGGACGGTCAACGCTACGGTGAAAACCCAGTGAAATCTCTGGCCCCGCACCGCAAAAAAGCGCTGGGGCACCCCCATCGCGAGCGTGCAGACGGGCGAAATTCCGGCGACAATTCTGGCAGGCTGATTCGGCCCGAAACCGCATTTTCTGGCCGTTTGCCAACAGACGCGCCAGAACTGGCCATTACCGATTTTCGCCCGGTTTTGGGCGGAATACTGCCCCAGGCACCCGATGATTTCGGGGAAGTCGGTAGGTGCTTGAGATATTGGAAGGATGGCTGAGGGCGGCAACCCTGGCCGATGGAAGCCTTTTCGGCTGTTGGAAAAACCGGGAATTCAGGCGGTTTACTTGACCACCATTCCCCCGTTTCCGGTGGTAAATCCTGTCGGAAAAAACGGGCAATCTGCAAAGGGGCGGTATTTCCCAACGCCCTTTCCCCAATGGAAACCGGTTTCGGCCATTTTAGTCTATTCGTCTGCTTCCGGTCCGCCAGGCGCTTGGTGGTGCCCATGGGACCAGAAAAAACAAACAGAGAGCCGTAACGTCCCGGATTGAGTTTTTGGTAGGGAAAGGGCGCTGGGCGGATTTTCCAGGGCAACGCCGTGCCGGTGCCAAGGCGGATTGCCCACGTACATCATCGTTTCGACTTCTGCTGGCATGGTGTTCTCCCATTTCGGTTTCAGAAATAACGGAAACAACGCGGCGAAATCCCGTCCCGCCATTTCCGCGCGTAGCGGATCGTTTCGGAAACGATCCGAAATCATTTCGGCATGTGCAGCCCGAATTTCTTGGCGAGCAAAACAACCGATGCACGTGCCGGTTTTCGGTCAAGTTGCGCTCCAACGGCCAACAGCTTGATAGCCGATAGGTCGGGTGCCTTGATCCCTAAGTCCTTGGCAAGTGACGCCTGAGATCGTTGGCTGCCGTTTTTTGCGCGCCTCTCCCGGTTCGTCCCGGCGTAGGTTTCGATGGCTTTCCACAACTCCCCGTAGAAATTCATTTCGGGGCATTTCGGGTTCCGCCGAAACGTTTCGGGCTTTTCCGAAATGGTCGAAATAGCAGCGCCGTTATTTCGGGGTTCATCCGAAATTCCCGAAATAGCCGAAATGGGTTTCGAGTTTTTTTCGGAAGCAGGGAGAGCCAGCAATGCTGGGTTGGTCATCAAACAGACGGAAATTTCCGAGATCGAACCGGGCGGGAAAAGGGCTTACAACGGGCAGGAAAGGGGAGGCATTGAGGGTGGACCAGCCCCAGGAGCCTCTGGTCACATCGTGCATGGAAACGAATGCGACCCGTCGGAAAAAACGAACCGAGGCGGGATTGTGTTGGGAGGCTACCTGCTGAATCAAGCCTGCTTTGGCTCATCCAAAACTTCCCGTATTGCCTGCCCCAGTTCCTGGCTATCAAGGGGTTTGCCTAGAACTGCGTTGATGCCGATTGCGCTCACGGTTTCCGGGCTCAAGCCTTCAGCGAGGCCGGTGCACAAAATCACCGGAACCTTAGAATTCAACTTCCGCATTTCCCGAATCAGGGTATCCCCATTCATGCCGGGCATACTCTGATCCGTTATTACCAAAGCGAATCGGTCAGGGTTTTCATTGAAAACTTCCAACGCCTCGCCACTGTCCGAAATAGCCGTGACATCGTACCCCAGATTCCCCAGTTGGATCTTCCATCCCTGGACAATCGCCTCTTCATCATCAACAAATAGAATCGTCTCCGTTCCCACCGGTGCAGGCTGGGTGTCCCGAACATTTTCCTGCTCCCCTTCAAAAACGGGCAGGAAGACTTCAAAAGTTGATCCCCTCCCTAACTCTGTGGAAACAACGATTCCGCCTCCAAAACTCTGCACAATTCCCAGTGCCGACGACAGTCCCAAACCCGTCCCTTCCCCGACTTCCTTGGTAGTGAAAAACGGGTCGAAAATCCTCTGACGGGTTTCCTCGTCCATGCCTGTCCCGGTATCGGTGACCGCAATCCGAACGTGTCTCCCAACAAGAGCCTTACCCGAAACGGAGGGAAGGCCCTCAAGCTCCACATCGCTCAGCTTGAGCATCAACTTCCCCTGCCCGGCAATTGCGTGCGAACCGTTGATGCAAAGGTTTAGCAGCACCTGATGGATCTGAGAGGGATCGCAAAGCACGAGGGGCAGATCATCGGAGCTTGCCAATTCCAAGGTGATAGATTTTGGAAGGGTCGAGTACATCAAGCCGACCACTTCCTCTGCTACGGCCCCCAGATTGGTTGGAGTTTTTGCGGTTTCGCCCTGTCTGCTGAAAAGCAGAATCTTGGAAACCAAATCTTTTGCCCGTGCTGCCGAGCGGCCGATTTGTTCAAGGTACTTTGTTCCCTCACTGTCGGCAGGAACCTCAAAACGAAGCAGGTTGGCAAACATCAAGATCGGTTGCAGGATATTGTTAAAATCGTGAGCAATACCCCCTGCCAAGGTGCCAATTGCCTCCGTTTTCTGGGACTGCAACAGTTGGGCCTCCAACTTCTTGTGCTCCGTGATGTCCAGCGTGCAAAAGTAGAATCCAAGCACTTCACCGTTTTCATCAATGTTAGGAGCATAACTTGTACTCAGATCATATAACCCAGAGGATCCAATCGAACGTCGAAAGACAAATGGTAAGACTACTTCACCGCCCAACACTTTCTCAATAAATGGTCGGAGCATCTCGAAAACCTCTGGCCCAACTACTTCCAGTACTGATTTACCTATGGCCTCCTCCTCCTTCATGCCAAAGTGCTCCAGACAGAATGCATTGAGTTGTTGGTAACGAAGATTCTTGTCTATATAGCCGAGTAAGACAGGAGCCGAGTCAATGAATTTACGAATTCTCCTTTCACTCTTCCGCAATGCCTCCTCCGCCCCCTTGCGCTCAGTGATGTCAATAATTGTGGCCTGCACTGCCGGTTTGCCGTCCCAATTGACGACACTGATTCTTGTTTCCACCCAAATCGGGGTGCCGTCCTTTTTGAATGCTTGGCCTTCGTAATGCGTAGGGGCATTTTGCCCACGTAATCGGGCCTCACGGTATCCTTTCATTTTCGTGAGTTCTTGTTCAGGAACAACTTGTGCGTAGGATTCGAGCCCCAACCATTCCTCTGGCGTGTTATATCCGAAGATATTGGCAAAAGTTTTGTTGACAAATAGAGATTTCCCTTCTCGTTGGATATTGATTCCTTGGATCGATCCTTCCACAAGATTGCGGAACTTTTCCTCGCTCTCCCGCAGTGCGTCTTCAGTTCGTTTGCGCTCACTGATATCACGCACAAAACTTTGGATCACTTTGCGCCCACCAAGATCAATAAGCCTACTGCTAATCTCGACCGGCATTTCGGTGGCATCTTTGCGAACATGGACGTGTTCAAAAACGATGTGACCGATTTCCTGTATTTCCTCAATGATTCCAGCGGTACGATATCCAAGCTCAGGCTTACCTATCTGGGGAACCAACTTTTGCAGAAGTTCTTCCTTGGTGTATCCCAATCGCCGTGCCGCATTTTCATTGACATCCAGGAAGAGGCTGGTCGAAGGATCTGAGATGAAGATAGAATCATTGGCGTACTCAAATAGATTGCGATACTTTTCACCACTCTGCCTAAGTGCAGAATCAGCCTTATCAAGAAATCTAGCGTAATAACGTAGCAAGATAACGATAAGACCAACCAAGGCTGTAGCCAACACCGATGTCGCAAGGAACACAGCCAATATTGTACCTGCTGCCCGATTGTGTTGCTCCGTAAAATCGATATATAACTCGGCAATACCCAGGAAGTCTCCTTTCCGTATGATTGGAACATAGGCTTCCCCCACTGTTCTCTCATTGTCTTTTTCATCGCTCTTAATATCGACCTGAATTTCTATTCTTGCTTTTTCGACAATAGTTTCAAAATCAGTATGGCCTCCATGATCTTCCGCTTCAAGATACATGAGTCCGACTTCGTTCGGTATGGAGGAAACGACTATATTACCGGAGGGAGTGATGATCTTATATCGAATAACACCCAACAAAGCATTGGCCGAATCAAAAAGGAATCGGTCACCTAAAGTGAATTCCCCTTTCGCAAAAATCAGCTCAAAATCATGAAATTCGTGCTGAACGAAGTTCCGCCAGCGAACCGCCAGGTCAGTGGCCTGTGATTTCATTGACGTATTAATTGCGTAGTTTACTCCAGACCATGCAAGAAATATAAGGGCAATTGCAAAGACCAACGATGCAATCAGAAAGTTTTGACCAGGTTTTCTGCGTGGGTTGGCCATTTTCATTGCTACATTTCCCCTGAATTAATTTTCGGAGTCAACAAGCACGAAATGAGGTCTCGCACAGGAAAACGGTCGTGATTCCACTTGGAAACGACGCTACCACAGCCAAGATCAGAATCAAGAGAAGCAACCGTTGGCGATCATTCACGCTCGGTATGCCGCTGATTTTCATTTGTCGTCCCTCCTATTTCCTGGAGGCTCTTCCAGATTATAGCCAGGGCGGGAAGGCAAGGAGCACTGCAAGGAAAAGCACGCTCGGCGGCCTTCTACTTTCTTGTCACTCCTTCTGGAGGCTGGCAGCCCATGCCGTCAGCCCCCGGCCCGCCTGATCCTGTCGTTGTGGCCACCTACTTCTGATCCAAAACCTTATGTATTTGCTCAGACAGCTCTTCAGGATCGAATGGCTTCTGGATAAAGCCGTCGCAACCCCGCTCCATGACTTCCGCTGCCTCTCCTTCCAGGCCGAAGCCGCTCGCAAGCAGCACCTTCACGTTCGGATTCAGCTCCCGCAATTTGTCAAATGTTTCGCCCCCGCCCATTCCCGGCATAATCAGATCAAGAATGACCAAGTTGATCTCCTTGCCACTCTTCGAATATGCCTCAAGTGCTTCGGCACCACCCTCGGCGACAAGAACCTCGTATCCCAAAGACTTTTCCAGTGTCCGGCGAACGCCAGTCAAATTATCCTCTTCATCATCTACAAGCAGTATCGTTCCGGTTCCTTTCCGCTCTTCTTTTGGTGACTCTGGGATCCCTGCAATTTCCTCCTCGGTTGCTGGCAGGTAGATATCGAAGGTCGTTCCCCTTCCCACTTCACTATCAACGGTGATGATTCCTCCGTGGTTCTTGATTATCCCGTATGCGGACGCCAGACCCAGCCCCGAGCCGTGGGCCATCTCTTTGGTGGTAAAGAACGGCTCAAATATCCTGCCAATGGTTTCCTCATCCATTCCAGTACCGGTATCAGTCACGGATAATTTCACATACCTTCCGAGCGCCAGGTCATGGAGTTTGGCAAATGTATCTTCAACGGTCACATTCTCGCCTTTTAAAAATAACTCTCCACCGTGGGGCATCGCCTCCTGCGAGTTGACAAACAGATTCAACAGTACTTGCTCAATCTGGTTTTGATCGACCTTTGAAATCCAAAGCCCTGCTTCTAGCTCCTTGTGAATCGAAATCCCCATATGCGCAGAACCGAAAAAATACGATGTGCGCAATACAAGCGCACCCAAGTCGGTCGGTTTGACCTGGTACTTTCCTCCTCTGGCAAAGGCCAATAGTTGCTTGGTTAATTCTGCTCCGCTCTGCACCCTGGTTTTGATCGCGGACAGAATTTCATGTTGTGTCTGGCTCGAATCCGCCTCCACCAGCAATAGCGATATGTTGCTCATAATCATCTGGAGCAAATTGTTGAAGTTGTGTGCAATTCCTCCTGCAAGCTGGCCGATGGCCTCCATTTTCTGGGCTTGGCGCAGCCCTTCCTCAAGGGCTTTTTCTTTTGTGATATCGGTGATGATGGAAAGAATGCCCACCCGCTCGCCCTGATGACCCAGAATGGCCGATAAGGAGACCCTGGCGGGAAAAACCACGCCCGTGGATTTGACGAACTCCAGTTCCCCGCTCCATGAGGAGAATTCACCGCCGATAAGCCGCGGATAAATGACCTCGTAGCTCGTTCTTTCGCACAGCATGCTGATGGGTTGGTTCAGCACCTCCAGCTCCACACAGAAAAAAAGGCTCTCCGCCGCTAGGTTGAAACGAACCACCCGTCCCTCGGAATTCGCCACCACGATCGCCTGCTCGGCCGAATGGACGGCGAGGGAAGTGACGAGTGTATTGTTGAGGTTTTGCTCCACCGTACGCTCGGAATGCTCCCCCGGTTCACTGAGCGCATGAAGGGGCAGGTGGCCGATTGCGTCTTCGAAAAGCCGCGCCTTCAGGGTCGAGAGTTTCAATTTCTCAAGCAGGGACAGGGAAAACAGCTTGTAAAACACCGTGACCAATTCGCTGTCGTTTTCCGACTTGAATCCGCCCACGACGCTCCCGTCAATGACGATCGTTTCCACTTCATCGTTCGCGACCACGGTTGCCGACGTCGGCCCATCCGATACAACACTGATTTCGCCAAAAATATCCCCGGCTCGTCCATAATTCGCGACCCGCTTCCCGCCCGAATAGACTGTAACGGAACCCCTTATCAGGAAGTAGATATCGTGGTTCTCCTGGTTTTCCTCGAGCAGGATCGCCCCCCTCCCCAACCTGCGAGATTCGCCCAGTGACGCGATGCGCGCCAGTTTCTCCCTGGAGAGATGGGAAAAAATTCGGGTGCGGGAAAGTTCTTCGAGAATTTGGAGATAGCGATCGGCGGGAATCGGCATGACCTTCGCCCTTCTTGAAAGCCTGCAAAACCAAACGGAGTGAAAAAAAGTAGGAGACATTATACCAGTTTGAAAGAATTTTGCTCTTGGCCGAAATTTCCCAGATGGAGCCGCAAAGACCTGTCGTTGGCCAAATCCGTTCTTCCTTTCCGCCAGTCGCTGGCGAAACCAGTTATCATGAACAGCGTTGATCGACCCCTTTTCACCTGGGCAATCCGGTGGTTCGCGCTGCTTTGAAAACCTGGAGAACTCTCTACACCCGCGCCCAAAAAAGCGCTGAGGCACCCCCATCGCGGGCGCGCAGACGGGCGAAAATCCGGTAATTCCACGTCCCTTTGAAATCGCCACAGAACCGCATTCTCTGGCCGTTTGCCAATAGACGCGCCGGAACTCCCCATTACCGATTTTCGCGGCTGTGGGCGGAATACGGCCCCGGGTGCCCGATGATTGCGGAGAGGTCGGTGGTAGCTTGGGATACTGGAGGGATGGTCGAGAGGCGGCAAACCTGGCCGATGGAAGCCTTTTCGGCTGTTGGAAAAACCGGGATTTCAGGCGGTTTACCTGGCCATCACTCCCTGTTTTCGCTGGTAATTCCTGTCGAATGAACCGGCCCGTCTGAAAATGGGGGGAATCTCCCAACGCCTGTCCTAATCGGAAAACTTATTCGCGGTGCTGTCGGACAGAAAACCCGGACGATCGGTGAGCGCGGCTTCAGAGGAGGCCGGACAGGGAAACCAGAAGCGGAAATAGGGTTGTTTTCATCCCCGGGACGCCACCAACCGCGACTCGAAAAGGTCAACGAAATCAATCCGGACAGAATTTACGATAGGGACAGGGCCTGCGGATCCAATACGAAACAAAGGGCGTTGGGCCACCTAGCTAGGCCGGGCCTTTCAGCCGCTTGACCCCACACTTCGCCACAACGCAAAAAGCCGTTGCGGTCACCCGGAACGCCTCTGTACATGAGCGTTTTGGCCTCTTCTGAGCTTTCGGATTCGCTGCATGGGTGTGTGTATAACTGTAATTATACACACACCAGCAGCCCAAATTTGACGGGTGTCACCGAGGCCCAGCCACGCCAAGCGGTCAGATATCCGTACAACGAGCGGGACGGCGGATCGCGAGTCAGCGGGTTGGTTCGCGCACTATTTGGGATCGAAAAGGGGCCTGTACAGCCCTCTCGCCCGCTTTCAATTCGTGGGACAAATTTGGGACACTTCGCCACAAATAACAGCCAAAACCCGCAACTCGCCACCATACCGAGATCGCTTCAACTCGTTGATCCGGTTGTTGTTGTTAGTTGTAAGTGATTGTATTGATTTGGAAAAATCGCATTCGTAATGCGTAGGGCAGCGGTTCAACTCCGCTCGTGGGCTCTATGATATCAATAGGTTACAAGATTTTCAAGCCGGAAAATAACTGTGTGAAACTGTGAGAAAAATGCGTTGGTCAGCGTTTTTTGATAGAAAAACGATAGAAAACAGACAGTTAGCTGGCTGATGGATTTTGGGCCTCGTCCTGAGGCTTTACAAGCCATGGGTCACAGGTTCAAGCCCTGTACCTCCCACTATCATTTCAATGACTTAGACCGAAATTCCGCAAGAACGCCGCTGAGGGGAGCTGTGAGAACCCCGGTTTTGTTGGGGTGTTTGAGGGGAGGGTGAGAGAGATGTGATGGCTTCCTCCTCCGCATAGGGCGCGAACCCCTTCCACGGCGTGCTCGCCTCCAGTCACGCCCGCTGGGCCTCGGCTTGCTCCATTCGCCAGGCCATTTCCATCTCCCGCAGCGAGATGCGGTGCCAGGTGTTGACCAGGGCGATGGCGGCATGCATCCGAGGGCTACTGCCCCACGTTGTACACGTAGGCGAAGATCCGGTTGAACCCGATGGGAACGGCCAGGGTGCCCGTGTTTTTCCAGTTATTGGTTCCCGTGAGTTCGACGCTTACGTATTCGGCAGCTTTTCCTGCCAGAATGATGGTTGCCGCCGTGGGGTTCGGCAGGTTGCTTGAGCCCTGGACGGTGACGTCGATGGTGGCCGCCTCGGCCAACTGGAGGAGCGAGGTAAAAGGCGCAGTGTAAGTGGTTGTTCCGTCGTAAATCTCTATGATGGTGATCGTTATATCGGTGGGCGGCATGACGCGGGTGTGGATCAATTCCCGCGCCAACAGCCGCTTGAAGGGGGAAGCGGAGACGACGATGGTGTCCAGAATCTCGCCGCTGGGCATCAGCTGTTCCAGGAT
>SDBV01003514.1_pt1 | contig 23060 bp, 18 predicted proteins | sample 2277081 | NCBI WGS metagenome assembly SDBV01 (sample SAMN10402039, study PRJNA504765) | marine sediment metagenome | isolation source: marine sediment core GS10_PC15, 223 cmbsf | place: Arctic Ocean: Southern Knipovich Ridge | collected 2010 | reverse complement strand
GGGGGATGGTCGTGTGGCGGTCAACAGCCAGGTCGAGGCGCGGTTTATGCGCGGTAGATCGGCGATTCGGCGTTTGATTTATGAGAAGATGTTAGGAGAGGAATGACGGAACGTATTATCGGCCGAGTCGAGAGGGTCAATGGGCCCGTCATCGAGGCAACCGGCGTTACCAACGCGCAGATGCTCGAGTTGGTTCAGGTTAGCGACATGCGCCTGGTGGGTGAGGTAGTAAAGCTCGAGGGCGAAGGCGCTACGATCCAGGTGTACGAGGACACGACGGGCATAGCTCCGGGAGACAATATTTTCGGCTCAGGTATGCCTCTGTCCGTGGAATTGGGACCTGGCCTGATTGGAACCATCTACGACGGTATCCAGAGGCCTCTGGAGGAAATCGCCGCGCTTTCCGGAGAATTTATCGAACGGGGCTTGCAGATGCCGGCGCTAAACCGCGAGCGCCGATGGCATTTCGATCCGACAAGTCCCGACACGGGACAGCAGGCGACGCCGGGCATGGTCCTCGGCACGGTCAAGGAGACCGAGGCCATCGAGCACCGCATCCTGGTTCCGCCCGGGATCTCGGGCACCATCCTGCAGGTGGCGCCGGAAGGCGACTATACGGTTCAGGACCCGATAGCCGTCGTGCGGACTTCCGAGGGTGAGCGAGAGCTCACCATGATGCACCGCTGGCCCATCCGGACAGCCCGCCCGGTTGCGGAAAGACTGCCCCTGGCTGAGCCTCTGATTACGGGCCAGCGGGTTATCGACACGCTTTTCCCGGTGCCGAAAGGGGGAGCTGTCGCAATTCCCGGCGGTTTCGGGACCGGTAAAACCATGACTCAACACGCTCTGGCCAAATGGTGCGATGCCTCGATCATCGTGTACATCGGCTGCGGAGAACGGGGCAACGAGATGACCGACGTGCTCACGGAATTCCCGCGGCTTATAGACCCCCGCACAGGCCGGAGCATAATGCAGAGAACGGTGTTGATCGCCAACACATCGAACATGCCCGTATCGGCCCGTGAAGCGAGCATCTACACGGGAGTCACGATCGCCGAGTATTATAGAGATCAGGGATACCACGTGGCCGTCATGGCCGATTCCACTTCCCGCTGGGCAGAGGCTTTGAGAGAACTCTCGGGGCGTATGGAAGAGATGCCTGCGGAAGAGGGGTTCCCCGCGTATCTGCCTACCCGGATAGCGGAGTTCTACGAAAGGGCCGGCTATATGCGGGTCCTGTCCGGCGGCACGGGGTCCATCGCTCTGATCGGGGCCGTTTCGCCGCCGGGAGGCGATTTCTCCGAGCCCGTGACGCAGCACACGAAGCGGTTCGTGAGGTGCTTCTGGGCGCTGGACCGTGGACTCGCTAACGCCAGGCATTACCCGGCCATTTCATGGATCGACAGCTACAGCGAGTACCTGGCGGATGTAGCGCCCTGGTACGAGCAGAACGTAGGGGCCGAATGGTCCCGCAGCCGAGCCGAGATCATGGAACTGCTTCACAGGGAAGTCAGGCTGCAGCAGGTGGTCAAGCTGGTTGGCCCCGATGCCCTGCCCGACAGCCAGAGATTCGTGTTGGACGTGTGCTCTCTGTTTAAAAACGCTTTTCTCCAGCAGGATGCTTTTGACGAGGTCGACCGATACTCGACGCTTGAAAAACAAGTCAGGATGCTGGATTTGATACTGGCCTACTGGCGCCGAGGCTCGGAGGCCATACGCAAAGGCGTCACCCTGGTGAAGCTGCGCCGCATGCGCATAAATAAGGACATGCTCAGGATGAAACTAGATATCCCCAACAGCGAGCTCGTTACTATCGACAAGCTCATGGTCAGGCTCGAGAGGTCCTTCGACAACCTGGGGTCGATATATGCCTGACGCCGCGGAAATTTCCGAAGCACAAAAGAAACTGCTTTCCGGCAGAGAATACATCGGGGTGACGCGCATCGACGGCCCATTGGTATTCATTGAAAACACCCACGCGGTCGGTTATCGGGAGCTGGCCGAATGCGTGGACCCGAGCGGCAGAGTACGACTGGGTATGGTTCTGGAAACCTCGGCGCACGTGGTAATGCTGCAAGTTTTCGAGGGCACATCGGAGTTGACTCTGCCGGGGACCCGCGTTCGATTCAAAGGCAGTCCATTGAAGCTGGGAGTCACGCATCGCATGCTCGGGCGGGTCTTCAACGGCCTGGGTGAACCCCTGGACGGGGGGCCACCGGCTATTGGCGATGTGGAGCTGGACGTGAATGGGCGCCCCATCAACCCCACCTCCCGCGAGTATCCCCGCGATTTCATACAGACGGGAATTTCCGCCATCGACGGTATGAACACTCTTATTCGCGGTCAGAAGCTGCCTATATTCTCCGGCAACGGTCTGCCCCACAACGAACTGGCGGCACAGATAGCCCGCCAGGCCAAGATACGCGGAGCCGAAACCCGCTTCGCGGTTGTGTTTGCGGCTATGGGAGTCAAGCACGACGTGGCGCGATTTTTCATTCGGTCGTTCGAAAGGTCGAATGTGTTCGACAACGTGGCGATTTTTCTATCCCTCGCCGACGACCCGTCCATCGAGCGACTCATAACGCCCCGCACGGCTCTGACACTGGCGGAGCATTTGGCCTACACCGAAGGTATGCATGTTTTGGTCATCCTGACCGACATGGCCAATTATTGCGAATCGCTGCGGGAGGTATCCACCATACGAGGGGAAATTCCTTCCCGAAAAGGCTATCCGGGCTATCTCTACTCCGATCTGGCCGAGCTGTACGAACGCGCGGGCATGATACGTGGCAGAAAAGGTTCCATAACACAGATGCCGATCCTGACCATGCCCAACGATGATATTTCCCATCCGATCCCTGACCTCACCGGCTACATCACCGAAGGCCAGATCGTTTTCGAGCGGGAGATGCATGCGCGCGGCATCTACCCTCCCGTCGCGGGTCTACCTTCGCCCCCCCGTCTCATGAAAGACGGCATCGGCGAAGGAATGACGCGCGAAGATCACAAAAATCTGGCCAGTCAGCTATTTGCCGCATACAGCTACGTCAAAGATGTGCGCAACCTGGCATCTGTGATCGGGGAGGAGGAGCTCACCCCCCTCGATCACCAATATTTGGAATTCGGCGAAGCCTTGGAGCGCAAGTTCGTCTCGCAACGCACTGACGAGGACAGGAGCATGGACGACACTCTGAATTTGGGGTGGGACGCGTTGAGCCTGCTGCCGGCCGAGGAGCTGCACAGGGTCACGGAACAAGAGCTGGATAATCACTACCGTGGTTGAAGGGTTCTGAGAATGCGTGGCGATGCGCCGACAAAAACCAATCTCATCCGGATCCGAAACGAGCTCAAGTTCGCCCGATTAGGTCATGAGCTTCTCGATCAAAAACGCAATATCCTGGTCGTGGAGCTGCTCAGCCTGGTGGATCAGGCCACGGACTATCAGGAGCGCGTCGAGCAGGCTTTGTCCCGCGCCTATCGATCCCTGGAAGAGGCGGTTCTCCGTATGGGCAAGCTGCGGGTCCTCAGTCTGGCCAGCGCAACCCACATGCAGGCCGAGATTACCCTGAAGCAGAGGCGGGTAATGGGGGTTATGCTTCCCGTTGTGGAAACCGGTTTTTCGGAGCACCCGCCGTACTACAGTTTTCAGGGCACGAGCAGTGTGGTGGACACTGCCGTGGAAAAGTTCAAGGAGGCTTTGTCGCTCCTGGGCCGCATGGCCGAGCTCAAGATCTCTATCTCCCGCCTTGCAAGCGAGGTGCAGAAAACCATCAGAAAGGTAAACGCTTTGGAAAAGATCGCCATACCTGAGCTGGATGAGACGCTTCGGCATATACAAGACCGTCTGGAAGAGAGCGAGCGCGATATGTTTGTCTTGATGAAGATGGTCAAAGCAAGGCTGGAAAAGAAAAGGGGGCAAGACAATGGACGGTCCCATTAGAAGGATCCTGGTTTACGTGGATGGTACGGAGCAATCGATCGCCGCCGTTCAGTACGGTATCTGCCTCTGCCGGTCGACGGGCGCTCAGATGAACGCCATCTATGTCGTCAACACCCGCGCGCTGAGCGATCTGGTCAGGGCCCGCATTTTCTTGAAAGAGGAAGAGCATGAGTATCTGAGCGACCTGGAAGCGGATGCCGACAGGTACCTGAATCACGTTCGGGACCTGGCACGTCAGAAGGGGCTGCCCATAGAGACCATTAAGGCCAGCGGAACGGTTCACCAGCAGATCAAGAAGGAGATTGCCGATCGGGACATCGATCTGCTGCTCCTGGGCGAGCTGTCTCACATCCGCAGCCGCCGGGACGAGTTTTACAACGAGGCGGAGAGAGCACTCCGAAGCGTGCCCTGTTCCGTTATGGTCGTGAAAGACGAGGACAGGGTCTGGGAGCTCTATGAGTCGCTCGAATAGAGCCGGGAATTCCGTACAGGTTAACTGCAGCAACGGCGGATGCGGGTATCGCGCACCGGGGAACTGAAAAAGGAGCGCCGTCGCGGAAAAAAGGACGGCCAGGAAGGAAAGACAATGGCACTGATCGATCTGATCTCGACAGAAGTTGTACGACTGCCGATCACATCTGCGAGCAAGCCCGACATCATCAGGGAACTGCTGGAAGTACTGCAATCGGCAGGCCGGCTCACGGAATTCGACAAGGCCTACGAGGCCGTTCTCTCGCGCGAGGCCTTGGGCAGCACCGGTCTCGAGCACGGCATCGCCGTGCCTCACGCCAAGACAGACTCGGTTGCCGATCTGACTATGGCGATCGGCATATCGCCTGAAGGGGTGGATTTCGATGCCCTCGACGGTCAGCCCTCGCATCTCTTTTTCATGATGCTCGCCCCGCCTGATAAGTCGGGACCCCACATAGAGGCTCTTGCGGAAATTGCCAGGATTACGCGGTCAAGGGCCTTCAGTCGGTTGCTGCTCTCCGCCGCATCGCGCGAAGAAGTGGTTGAGCTCTTTCAGGAAGAGTGACCTGCGGGCCTGCGAAGCTCGCGCAGCCCGGATCAAATCACAAGGAGACACCAATGGCCGCCACTACCGGAATTGGAGTTGTCGGCGCCAAATTCGCCGGTGGCTTTCACACGGCGCTGTGGAAGACGATCGAAGGAGCGGATGTGAGGGCTGTGGCCGACATCGACGACGCCGGCCGGCAGCAGTTCCAGAAACAGCACGGCATCTCGAAAGGTTATGGCGATTACAGGAGCCTCATCGAGGATCCTGAGATCGACCTCGTCGACGTCTGCCTGCCCAATTTTCTGCACGTCGAGGCATCAACGGCTGCACTGCAGGCAGGCAAGCATGTTATCTGCGAAAAGCCTATGGCTACGACTCTGTCCGATGCCGTCCGGCTGGTGGAATGCTGGGAAACGTCCGGCAGGAAGTTCTTCTACGCCGAGGATTGGATTTTTGCACCGGCACTGGTGCGTATCAAGCAGATACTGGCCGAGGGCGGTATAGGCAAGCCGCTCTATTTCAAGGGCAAGGAGTGCCACAATGGATCGCATTCACCGTTCGCCCAGACCGTTCGTTACTGCGGTGGGGGCAGTCTGATTCATCTGGGTATTCACTCGGTGGGCTTTTTCCACCATTTGCTGGGTATGCCTGAGAGCGTAATCGGGAAATGCACGGGCGGTGGACAGGGCAATCTGATGCACAAGGGCCTCGAAGGTGAAGACTGGGCTCTCGGCGTGCTCTCCTATGCCGACGGCACGCAGGCCGTGGTCGAAGGCAACTACATAACACGGGGAGGCATGGACGATGTAATCGAGGTTTACGGCGAAGAGGGGGTCATCAAGGTCGACCTAACGCTTGGCAGCCCCATCGCGGTGTATTCCGCGAAGGGATACAGCTATGCCGTCGAAAAAACAGATTTTACGCAAGGGTGGACCCGCCCCGCCGTGGACGAGAATCAATCGCTGGGTTACCGGGACGAGCTGACTCATTTCTTAGGCTGCGTTCGCGGTGATTCCGAGCAGATGAGCGGCACCACGGCCCGCGACGGGTTGCGCGTTTTCGAGATCGTGGACGCGCTTTATCGCTCGAACAGGGAGGGGCGCCGCATCGAGCTGGGTTGATGCTTGTGCGCTTGACCAGTCCAATTCAACAGCCTTATACTGGCGTCGCGAACGGGTTGCGGAGGTTTTGCGAATGAGAGTGGCAGTGATATTCTTTTCGGGAAAAAGCAGGGACAAGCTCTTAAAAATCAGCAAGAGCCTGGCTGCCGGCATCGAATCTCAGGGGCATCAGGTGGACATCGTAGACGGCGATCACGACGTCAACACCAAACTGACGATTTACAGGTACCTCGCCATTGGAACGGAATCGATCTCGATTTTTGGCGGAAAAATTCCGGAGAAAGTGACGCATTTTCTGTCCCAGGCAGGGATCGTAACCGGCAAGCGCAGCTTCGCCTTCGTGCTGAAGACTTTTTTCGGGTCCACCAGGGCGCTCTTCAGGCTCATGAAAAGCATGGAAAAGGAAGGCATGTTTTTAAAATATTCCGAGATTCTGCAGTCAGATATAGAGGCTCAGGAAATCGGCAAGCGGCTTCATTTAGCCCCGGCCGCGAAATAGACTGTCATTCCTTCCACGGAAAAATCATCCCGCGCAGCGTTCTTTTCCCGACCCGGTCTTTGTCTTCGATCAGAAGCGCATCCCAGGGGATTCGTTTTCTGTTCGCTTCGGGGTGGGTTTCCAGGTAGTCGTACTTGTAGAGCCTCAGCTTAAGGCCCGCGGAAATCCAGAGTAGAACCGTGCCGATCCCCGGCAGCATAAAGGCCGTAAACGAAGAGATGACGACCACGAAGATCGTGCCTATAAAGACCCCCAGAGCAAAGAACGTGTTGTCGAAGAAAACGAGGAAGATCTTTTTCAGGTTTTTCTTGAAGCTCTTGTCGAAACGCGCCTGCAGCGGAAAGAAAAACTGGCAGGAAACCACCCATATCAACCCGATCCAGAACAGAAATGCGAAAGCCAGGGGTCCCAGCAGAGACTTCATGCCCAGATAGAACGGCATGGCCATCGAGAGAAGAAAAATAATCACAGAATTGATAATGCCAAACAGCAGACTGGGTTTATAGGTTTGCTTGAGATAGGTCCAGAAATCTTTGAAGCCGGGTTCCTGGTAGTCGGCAATGTCCTTCGTGATGCAGGCAGCTGCGCCCGAGTAGACGCAGACAGCCGAAAGGCCCAGGAGCACGGCGACCAGAATTTTAACGGCATCTGGTATGAAGGGCACGAGATTGATCAGCCAGGGCAGTGTGACCGCGAGTCCCATAACGAGTATGAAGCCCAGGTTAAGCAGGATTATGCGGAACAGATTATCCCACATATCGAAGAACGCCTTTTTTATCAGAAAGCCGAACATGCTGCCAATATAGCATCTGCTCTGCCGAAGATCAAGCTGTTGCAGGGTCAGATCAGCAGTTCTCAATTTGGCGAAGCCAAATTGAGAACTGCCCCTAAACGTTGCTAAAATGCAGCATTTTCCAGCGGTGCGACGTTTCGACGTTTCGCCCCATTATTCCTGCGAAGCGCAAGAAAATGATGCACGCTGCTGACTTCTATAGCCAAATTTAGAACTCCTGGGGCCAGATTGACTCGCCCGGGGCATTTGCTTTATTATAAACCACGATGAAGAACTTCTATGAGGTTCTCGGGCTCGAACGGGATTCTACGTACAGGGACGTTAAGCAATCTTTCCGGAGAAAGGCCAAGGAGCTTCACCCGGACTTGCAGGTTGCCGGCTCGAGTCGGAGGCAAGTCTTTGTGTCGGACGACGATATGAAGCTCCTGCTCAGGGCCTACGAAGTATTGAGCAATCCCCGGAAACGCGAGGCTTACGACAAAACGGCCTTTCGCTTCAAGGCGAAGATAGAGTTCGACTATCGCGAGTTCCTGCGGAGACGAAAGAGTGATCTCGTCTGCCAGGCGAAGCTCATTCTCTTCGATCTGCTGCATGCCAATGCAGACGACGCGCTGGAGCTCTACGAAAAGCTCACCGCCAATCATCACTTCAGGCTGGATCGTTATTTGAATTGGGAAGACTACATGGACTGCACGTTTCTTCTGGCCGAGCAGTTCGATTTGGAAGGGGATCACCTGAAAGCTTTCGAGTTGTTCAAGAAGCTCTATCTTGAGGAATTGCGCCGGCCCTATTTTAAGCACTTCATAGATGAAGTGGTGGAGAGAATAAAACGGATCGCCTGCTTCAGCCTGCTGCAAATGCTCCCACCGGACAGAAGCATCAGCTGCCTCAAGGAGCTGCTTTCTTTCGAATTGCCCCGCAAGGACAAGGCAGCTCTCTACAAGAAAATCGCCGAGATTTATTCAGAAATGGGGCAGAACCAGCGGGCTATCGAGTTCCTGGATCGCGGGCTGGAGTTCGACAAAAAACTCGCCGGTGTCAAGAAACTAAAAGAGAAAATCGGGTATCCTGAAATCATTGTCTCATAATGATATATTTCACATATGGCAATCCACGGGAAAGGGTTAGAGTCATGCGAACAAGGTTTATATGGATTTTTCTGCTCATGCTGGCGGGAATTCCACTCTTTGCAGAAATTGATCCTGTTCTAGCTAAAATCAAACTCACCGAACTAGAAGTGGTTACTCAACGTGAGTTCAAAAAGCAGGTCGTGCAGCTAGAGAACACACTCAAACGGCCTTTCTCTTTAGAGCAGAAAAAGCAGCTTCTGGATGTGTTCATAGGCAACAAAATCATACTTCAGGCTGCGGACAGAGAGCGCATCAGAGTGAGTCAGGCCGAGGTCGGAAAAATGCTCGACCTGTACAAGCAGGATCTGGGGCTCCGCTCCGGGTTGAACAGAAAACTCAGCGACGATGAGCTGGAGGCCATGCTCTCAAAGGAGGGTTTTACCTGGGAAAAGCTGACCACCCAGGTAAAGGAACAGATAACGATAGAAAAGTATGTGGCCCAGGTAAAGAAGCATGTGTTTGCGAACATCCCTGCGCCTACCGACGACGAGATACAGGAATACTACGAATCCAACCGAACACGCTATCCCATCGTCTCGCCTGAAATGGTCAGCTACAAGCAAATATTCATCTCTACGCGCAATTTGTCCAGCGGCGACGCGGACAAAGCCAAGCGCAAGATGGAACAGATCTACAGAGAGCTTCAAAACGGGGAATCTTTCGACAAGTACCTCGAGGTTTACCTGGACGGCAACCCGCGGAAAGCCGGTGGGTTGTCCTTCGAAACGTGGCGCAGGGACGATACCGCTCAAAAGCTTACATTCGGCAAAAATTTTTTTGACACCGTGTTCAAATTAAAGAAGGCCCGGCGCAGCCGCATTCTCAAATCGAACATCGGTTACCACATCCTAGAGATTATCGACAAGATCGAGTTCAAAGTGCTCAGCCTGGATGACAAGATTCCGCCTAAGAATACGATGACCGTGAGGGATTTCATTACTCAGGGGCTCCTGCAGGGCAAGCAGAAGGAAACTCTGCAAAAAGCTACGGCTGAAGTGCTGGAAGATCTGAAAAAAGAGGCGGACATACAGATTTTCGAAAACAATCTGGACTGGTAGCTATGGGAGCAAGGCGCAATGGAAGAATACTGGCTTTCCAAACGCTCTACCGCTACGACTGCACGGAAGAGTCCCCCGAGAGCCTGATGGATTTTTCCTGGTGTGATCCGAAGCAGTCGGGCAGGCGTAAAGGCGAATCTCAGGATTTTGCCAGGTTGATAATAGTCGGCACGATACAGCAGTTGACCGAAATCGACAGCGCAATCAGCAATCAGCTCGAGCACTGGGATTTCAGCCGCCTGGCCCGGGTGGATCTGGCTATTTTGCGGATAAGCGTGTACTGCCTGCTCTACCAGGCCGGCATCCCCCATTCCGTTACCATCGACGAGGCCATTGATATCGCCAAAGAGTTCGGCAGCGACGATTCTTATCGGTTCGTCAATGGTGTGCTGGACGGCATCCGCAAGCGCCTGCAGACTTTGAGCAATTAGGGGCGCGTCGTGGTCCGGCCCCGGAAACCGCTCCTGATCGGTCTGCTCATACTGATCCTGGCCGGAACGACAGGCGCATTCCTGATTTTCCGCCTGTCGCGGGCCCGGGGGGAGCTGACTTTCCAAACGTACCTTCAGCGCGTCGACAGCTATCTCGCGGGAGGACATGCCGATTCAGCCCTACGGTCGCTACGCGAAGCGTCGGGCCTGGCCAGGGGCGGACACGCCATACTAAGCGTCTGCAAGCGGGCGTACCGTATTGCTCTGCAGGCGGGCGATATGTCTGTCTTGAGCGCCTTCGCCGCCAGTGGGTTGAAAAAGATCCCGGACAGTCCCGAGCTTCTTTTTTTCGCTGCCTACGCGGCACTCCGGAGCGATCGACCGCGGGCAGCACTGGGTATCCTGAACGGCAAGAGAACGACTGCAGAGCTGACCATGCTAAAAGCGGAAGCCGTTTGGCGGACTGGAGAAATGAGCCTAATGCCGTCGGAAGCGGGCGAACTCGGTGCCTATGCGAAGGCCGTAGCAGCGCCCACAGTTGATTTATACGAGGGCTTGTGGCGGGAGACCGGCGACGAGCGTCTGCTCGTGGACGCGGCGCTCATGCACATGAGAGACGGGGCGCCGCAGAGGGCCCTATCGCTGGGCCGGCAAGGCCTTCAGCAGCCGCGGCACGACAGGATGATGGCGCACATCGCGTACGATGCCGGCGATTACGACCTGGCCATAGAAAGGCTGCGGAAATTTCTGCTTTCAGGCGGGGGCATTCCGGAAGAGAGGCTCATGTTGGCGGATCTCTACGGTTTGACGCATGATTACTCGCGGGCCGGGCAGCTGTACAGGGAGCTCGTTTCGAACAACCCCTTGCCGGCCGCCTATCTCAATCTGGCCTACATATACACGTTGGAAGGTCTACCCCTGGACGCTCTCGCCGTGCTGGAGGACGGCTATGCGAGGTTCCCGGAAAACGAGCGGCTGGCCGTCGAATTGGCGCGAAAAATCCGGCGATCCGGCGATCCGGCAGATGCCGGCCCGGCTGACCGACCACCGGGCAGAGCGGCCTCTCCAGGCGCCCAAAACGCCCTCGCGGAGGCGCGCGACATATTGACGCGGCATCTGACGGAGCATCCCGACAGCCAGGCGGCCGCCATCCTGCTGCTCGACATGAATTGGGCCGGCCTGCTCCCCAGGCACTACAAGGCCCGACTGTGGGAGATCCATAACCGCGCCCCTCAAAACGCTCTCCTGTCCCGGCACATCAGCTGGTACCTGATGGGCTTCGAGGATATCGAGAGCGTTGAGCTGGTCCTCGATTCTTTCGAGCGTTCGGGCGGTGAGACTTCGTTGTCCTGGTACCGGCACATGCGCGCGCTCGTTCATGCTTTGAGGGGAGAGTACTCACAGAGTTTGGCGTCATTCGAAGCCAGCCTGGCGATTGAGGAGAGTTGCGCCACGCGTTACAACCGTTCCCAGCTGCTGAGGGCTCTGGGGGATCGCAAAGGAGCCGGCGAAGACCTGCAAGCCGCGGCGGCAACGTGCGGGGAAGACCCACGCATGGGCTCGATCGTTTATGCGCGGATGGCGGAGGACCTCTTTCAGGACGGAAACATGGAGGGAGCCTGGCGGCAACTCCAGCACGCCCTGGAGCTGAATCCGGAAAACGACAGGGCCCGACTTCTGGTAAAACAGCTTGAAAAAAGTGACTAAAATGAATACTATTTTTTTAGCGCAATTTCGATTAGCTCGAGGAGAATTTATGGGGAAGATGTCAGATTCGGCAAATTGCACGATCGGAGAAGGTTCTGTATTCAGCGGACGGTTCTATGTCAACGGCTCGATACTGATTGAAGGGAAGTTTCAAGGCGATATCAAGACAGACGATCAGCTTATCGTGGGCCCCACGGGTAAAGTCAAGACGGATATCGTCGCCAGAAGGGTTACCGTAGCCGGCACGCTGATAGGCAACATCATCGCCTCCGAGGAAGTGACCCTGGAACAGACCGGCAAAGTGCTCGGAGACATAGCCACGCCCAGATTAAACGTTGAAGAGGGCGTGATTACATCAGGCAAAGTAACTATAACCGCCGGCAACGGCGCCGAGCCTGTCGAGAAATTGATCAGCGAGTCTTTTGGCGACGACACGGAGGGTATTCTGTCGAATCTCGGCAAGGACCGAAAAAGAGACAGGGAAAAAGCGCGTACGGAAGCCGCGGAGTAATTTTGACGGGGCAAGGCTTGTGATTCGACTCAAGAACAGGGAAGAGATCGCCATGATCGGCGAGTCGGGCAAGATCCTGGCCGACACGTTTGTCGAGTTGGAGAAGCTGATCGGCGAGGGTATAGAGACCCGCGAGCTGAACAGCTGCGCTCATGATTTTATCGTCGCCAGGGGCGGCGTTCCCGCCTTTCTGGGCTACTTCGACTATCCCGCGTCTATCTGCATATCCGTCAACAGCGAAGTGATCCATGGAATTCCCGGGAGGAGGAAGCTCAACGACGGCGATATCGTCAGCATAGACCTGGGGGTTGTACTGAGAGGTTTCTTCAGCGACGCGGCTCACACGTACGCTATCGGAACGATAGCTGAAGAACGCCGACGTTTGTTGGCGGTTGCGGAGGAGTGTTTGGAGCGGGCGGTGAAGAGCATCCGCGTAGGCGCCCGGTTGAACGAAATTGGGTTGGCCGTGGACGGACATGCCACGAACAATGGCTACGGCGTCGTACGTCAGTACTGCGGGCACGGCGTCGGTTTCGCTCTGCACGAAGACCCCCAGATACGCAACTATATCGGAACGGGGCCCAATCCCAGATTCAAGCCCGGCATGGTGCTCGCTATCGAGCCCATGATCAACTCGGGAACCTGGGAAGTAAAAGTGTTGGAAGATGGATGGACCGTGGTGACGGCGGACTTCAGCGATTCCGCCCATTTCGAATATACCGTGGCCGTTGTGGACGACGGGGTAAAAGTCCTGACTCCCTTCGCCAAGACCCTAAGCAACCTCTGAAGGAGGAGATGTGATGACTGTACGAAGACTCTTCAACTCGAGCAAATTCATGGTGTTCAATATAGCCCTGGTATGCATTGTCGTGGGATTTGCCCTGGGTTTGATTTCGTTTTCCTGCTCCACACGCTTGCCCGCGGGCGAGACGGCCTACGCCCAGGACAAGGCACTGAGTAGCGAAGACATTGCCGTATTCGAGAGGATGCAGTATTCCTTCCGCAAGGTAGCCGACCGGGTCCTTCCGGTGGTGGTAAAGATCGACGTGGTGGACATTGTGGAGCAGGCCGTACCCGCCAGCCCGTTCGATTTCTTTTTCAATCCCTTTCAGCAGCGCGACGAAGGAGATCCCGAATCCAAGCAGTTCAGAAAACCCGGGCTCGGTTCCGGTGTAATGGTGGAGCGCCGGGGCAACAAAGTGTTCGTGCTGACCAACCACCACGTCGTGGGCGAGGCGGAGGAGATAAGCGTCAAGCTTCATGACGGGCGGAGTTTCGAAGCCGAGCTGGTCGGGGGCGATGTCAGAAAAGACCTGGCGCTCGTGGTTTTTGAAACCAACGATGAAATTCCCATCGCCGCGCTGGGAGATTCGAACGCGCTGCACGTCGGGGATTGGGCGCTGGCCGTGGGCAACCCCTTTGGGTTCGAGTCCACAGTAACGGCGGGCATCATCAGCGCCCTCGGCAGGCGAGGGGGCCCTGGAGAAAACATCAGCGACTTCATACAGACCGACGCGGCCATCAGCCCCGGCAACTCCGGCGGCGCCCTGGTGAATATCAGGGGCGAGGTCATAGGCATCAACACGTGGATCGCCTCGAACACCGGCTCCAATATGGGGTATGGCTTTGCGATCCCCATCAACAACGCCAAAAAAGCTATCGGTGATTTTATTTCGCATGGAAAGGTCGAGTACGCCTGGCTTGGGGTGCAGATAATGACCCCCTTCGAGGAGCTGGCCGGCGGCCTCGGGATCGAAAACACGGAGGGAGCGCTGGTGACGCAGGTGTTCAAGAACTCCCCGGCCGATAAGGGCGGGATTCTCCCGGGCGATCTGATCACCCGGCTGAACGAAATCGACATCAAAGACCACCTCCAGCTCACGAATCTTCTGGGCGACCAGCCGCCCAACGAAACGGCACGGTTTGAGGTGATTCGCCTGGGAAGCAAGGTGCAGCTGGCGATCCGGCTGGCGGTCAGAGGGGACGAGAAGAAGATCATAGCCAAGAACAAAGCGCTCTGGCCCGGGATGTCCGTTCTACCGTTGACCGAGAGCATACGAGAGCAGCTCACACTAAAGGCCGCCGGCGGGGTAATTATTTACGATGTGCTCGAAGGCACCCCCGCGGGTTTGGCCGGTTTCCGGCAGGAAGACGTGATTACGGAGATAAATGGGCAGGCCGTTGGAAATTTGTTGGATTTTTACCGCCTAATCAACGATAAGAAAGCAAGTGAGCTGATGTTTCTCTTCGAGCGCAAGGGCGAGGAGTTGAAAATTGGCCTGGTCAGATAGTCGCCTATGAGAAAGGAATTCCTGCCCTACACGACAGTCCGTAATAACGCTCTCAAACTGGCGCACAGGATCGCGGCAGAGGGGTTCATTCCCGATGTTATCTATGTGTCTCTGCGGGGCGGAGCCTATATCGGCAACGTTATCAGCGAATATTTCAAAATTCACAGGAAGGAACGGCACCCCGTTTTCTATGCGGCCGTCGTAGCCCGCTCCTACATGGACGTCAGCAAACAGGAAAAGGTCCATGTAGACGGCTGGACCTACGATCCGGAACATCTGCGCCACGGCGACAAAATCCTGTTGGTAGACGACATCTTCGATTCCGGCAACACGATCAACCATCTCGTGGGAATACTGATCGATAAGGGTATTCCGCGATCGGATATCAAGGTAGCGGTGCACGACTACAAGCTTCGGCGATACGGGAGAGAGCAATTGCCGATTCAACCCGACTATTACTGCCGTCTGCACGACCTCGCAACGCCTGACGAGGATTTTTGGATACACTACCTGAGTCACGAGTTGGTAGGTTTGACTGCTGAGGAGAAAGAGGCCCATTACCTGGCGCTGGATACAGATCTCGCGGAAGTTATGAAGTCTATTAAATGAAACGGCTTGCGTTTTTTTTCTTTTTGTTCACCGCCCTCGCTGTGACGGGCGCCGAAGAGGCCAAGGTTCTCAGTTTTTCTCATGAAAGCGGCGTATACCGCGAAGATATCTCGCTAGCCATCGAACCCCTTGAACCTGAAGTCCGGACGTACATAAGCTTTATTGGCTCGGAAGAGGAACTGGCGCAGGACAATCCCGCGTGGGTTCTATACAGGGAACCGTTGAGACTGTCAGCTTTGCCGGGCGAGGAGCGATTCTACCTTATCAGAGTGAAAGCCACGCTGCCGGCCGTGCCCCGGGCCACAGCAACCCTCAGCCGCGGCAGAACGGCGCCCGGCGGGGAAGCCGCCCTCGAAGGGTCGACAGGCCTATCGTCCGGCGGGAAGGGCGATATCCCCGCCGGGACGGGTGGAGACGAGAGCAGCGACCCGGAACGAGAGCAGAGCGGGCCTGAGACGGGGTTCCCCGGCGACACGATGCTGCATGAGCTCAACCTGCCCTTTCTAATCGACAAACGAGTGCCTCTCGCTCCCCGAATCGACATAGCCGCGGGTGAGTATCAAGAAGATGTGACGTTCTCCTTTCAAGCCGAGGAGAGCGTGTACTACACGGTCAATGGCAATCTGGCGACGAAGGCCGCGGAGTGGGACGGACAGCCCATTTTGCTGGCGCTGGGCGGCGAAGATGCGCGCTACTTTCTGGTGCAGGCTATGGCCAGGGACAAGGCCGGCAACACGAGCAGCGTCGCGTCTTTCAACTTTGCCATTCGACCGGCCGACCCGGAACACGTGGCTCCCCTGCTCAGAATACTGAGCCCCGCCCCCGGCCGTTTTGCCAATTACCAGATGCTGTACATACAATCGAGGAACTGCCGTTGGGTAAAATACACTCTGGACGGCAGCGATCCTCTGAAAAGCGGCAGCCTCTACACGCGGCCTGAAAACCTGATAAACACGGGCACCCTGCGCATCGTGGTGGCCGCCCTTGCGAACTCCGGCGAAATCCTGCGAAAGACCGTTACCTACCGCGTTAAGCCTGAGAGCCGCCTCAAAATCGTCTCTGATGTGCAGAACGGGCTCTACGATCACGACCTGAAGATCGGCCTTTACAGCAAAGAGGACGTCGACCTGCACTATACCTTCGGTGAGCGATCTCCGGAAATCTTCGACCTGGTTTATGACGGCGGTGTCGCAATAGAGGCGATCCCGAACACCGTCAAGCACGCCGTATTGCGCATAAGGGCCAGAGACCCGGCCCATGGGTGGGCCGGCGAGTATCGCTTCTTCTACGCGCTTGACGGCCGGCGAGTGCGGGAGGACGGATACGACCCGGATTCCGAAACAACGCCTGCGATCGGCGACGTTTTGCGCGTGCATACCGATGGTGCGACCCCTTCGAACAGGCCTGTAACGATCGAGGCCGAGTCCGAACAGGGCCGCCCCATCGTATATGAAATCGGGTTCAACTCGATACCGCCCGAGCCGTCCGCTCTATCCCCGCGTGTGGAGAAGGATCTGACACTGCACGTTCCCTACGGGATGGAGGCCAGCTTCAATCTCAAGTTGGCTTCGGTGGATGAGCAGGGCCGTCTCACCCACGCAGAGCTTACCCGGGTGGACTTCGACAGAAAACCGCCGGTGCTTCCCCGGTTTTCTTTTCCGCCTGGAGAAAAAAGGTATGACATCGGCATCGAACTGTTACTTTCCGGTGAAGGCGCATTCGAGTACGAAATTACCGACAACGGAACCATCCCTCCTGATCCGGCGGAAGGTTCTCCGAAGTACGATCGCGCTATCGATCTGAAGGGAACGCCCGGGAAGGCAGTGGATTACTATCTGAAAATCAGAGCGCGCGATGAGTTGGGTAACACAAGCGTGCCTTTTGGCCCATTCCTCTATAGAATAGATTTACGCCCGCCGGAGGTGCTGCAAATGTCGGGGGTTCGGGACGGCGGAGTCTACAATCGCGATATCGTCTCGTTGGTTTTATCGCAGAGCGACGTTCACATCCACTACACGTTCACCGACGACGGCAGCGAGCCTCCCGACCCTTCCGAGAAATCACCGTTGGCAAACGGGTCCCTGGAGTTTCCCGGGGCTGCCGGTGAGGTAACCTCGTATCGCGTAAAGCTTCTGCCCTTTTCGCACTTTTACCAGCTCAGCGGGCAGGTACAGTCCCTCACCTTCGCCATCGATTTGAAGAGGCCTCAGGCGCCGCGTGTCAGCGGTTTTTCAGAGGGAGAGCGCTACAACAAGCCTGTCTTGGTCGTTTTCCAACCGGTCGATGCGAGCGACACGGTGTTCGTGAGCTATACGCTGGGAATGAGCGAACCGCCCGATCCGGTAACCTTCGGCAAGCCGTACACGGAGCCGCTCGTGTTCGATGTACCAGAGGGAGAGGACACGGCGATCGAGCTGCGCAGCGTATCGATAAGCGAGAGCGGGAATCGATCCTACCCGGACCAGTATTCCCGGTTCAGGATCGACAAGAAGCCCCCTCCCGATCCCGAAATATCCGGCATACCAGCGGGAGGCGTGTCGAGAGAACCGATCCGAGTCCGCCTCGAAGCGGTGGAAGGACAGATCTACTATAATCTGACTGATGACGGGAGCCTGCCTCGGCTGCCACTCGCGCATCCGGACAACCTGTACACCTCCGTGATCCAGTTGTTAGGGCAGGACGGCGAGCAAATCACCTACAAGTTCGTAGCCAGGACTGTCGACGGTCTGGGCAACGCCAGCAGTGATTCCTCTATTTACTCCGTGACGATCGACAAAAAGGCCCCCGACCCACCACCGGCGCCGGATATTTTCGAATACTGGGACTCCCGGCGGAGGAAAACGGTTGCGGTCTGGCATGTTCCAGTGGACCACCAATTGTTCTATCGCGTAGGGTCCGATGACAGCGAGTACCTGCGCTACACGGGGCCGATCGTTATCGACGCGCCGACGGTCTCGCTCTCTGCATACATCGAGGACAGCGTCGGCAACCGGAGCCCGGAGGCTGCTTTCGCCTCTACCCCAGAACGGCGGCCGGAAAAGCCACTGATCGCCGGGGTAGAGCAGGGCGGTATTTACAATCGTGGGGTCAAAATGGCCCTGAGCCGCGTTGAAGGGGTAATCAGATACGAGCTCACGGTGGACGGGACGATACCCCCCGATGCCTTGTTTGACTCCCCCGAGGGCAATGCGACCATGTTCTTCGATTGCCGCAGCGGGGAAAGCATCACCTACCGCATGGCGGTTCGCGTCTACAACCCGTCCAGACCGGAGCTCGTTTCCGACCCTGTTTATATTCGGTTCACTATCGACAGGAACCCGCCCGTGGCGCCGCGGGTCGTGGGGATCGAGAATGGCGGATACTATCTTGGCACGCAGATCCTGGAGCTGACGGTTCCTGAAGGACGGATTTTTTACAGGTTGACGCGCCGCAATGAGCAGCAACGCGAAACTACTCCGAGCGGTTTCGGGCCGTACAAAGGCATGATTACCCTGCCGGGCCGGGATGGAGAGGTTACGTCGTATCGCATGGAGGCCTATTCTGTAGACGAAGCGGGAAATCGCAGCCGCAGCCTGCGGAGCCTGGCAATATCCATCGATCGCAAGGCGATATACGTATCGTTGGCCGGCGACGACAACCAGGATGGGACGCGCGAGCGCCCCTTCCGGTCCCTGGAAAAGGGTTTGCTCACGTCGTTGGAAACCGGGCGAAAAATCCTGTATCTCAGCAGAGGGGAATTTTTGCTGGGACAGAGCCTGCAAATGGCTGGCGTCGCCGAGGCCGGCGCGGTCAAGGCCGGAAGCCTGTTGCTTCAAGGTGGCCTTGACCCCGACACGTGGCTGGTCTCCGAAGGAGCACGGACCGTCATCGCGCCTGCGTCGGATTTCGAGCAGGGAAACCCGCTGATCGAGATGCTCGAAGGGCGCATGATCTTGGACAGGATCGAGCTTGTCGACGAGCAGGCGAAAGCTTCCGTGCTGGTCAGCATGCGGGATGGCTATCTCGAGATCAAAAACGCTGTGCTGCGGCAGAACTTACGCGGGATACGACAGCACAGCGGCGAGCTCCACATCACGAACAGCCTCCTAACGGCCGAAAACTCTGACCCGGGTCTGCTGTCGAGGTTTTCCGATCCCGCAGCCGGCGAGCGCAACGCCGCCTCCTTGCAGGGTACCCCGCTCTCCGGGGTTGCCGCAGGCCTCTCGGCGCCGGCCGAGGCTTCGGAGACGCTTCCGGCCAATGCTGCCGGGACCCGCATCCAGGGCTATAACGTGTACTCGTCGGGCGCATCTATAACTGTCAGGCGATCCCGACTGGTAGGTCCGCGCGGCGGCGACACCTTCGTGTGCGCCATTCTCGACGGGTTGGGCAAAAGTGAGTGGACCGATGTCCGATTCGAGCCGGGCGGCGGCAAAACCACCGGAGCTCTATATGCCGACGGAGCAGGTCTGATTGTCAAAGACTCCGAAATCTCGAGCGGAAGGGGCAGTAAAAACGCCGTGGCGGTGAACCTCAGGGAAGCCAGCCTTACCATGGCGGACAGCCGTATCGTGAATCAAACCAAAGCCCTCTACACCGTAGGTCTGCTTGCCGAAAACTCGCGCATAGATCTCACCGGCGTGCACCTCTCTCTCGGAGGGCGCCTGGGCACGATCGGCATCAAAGCAAAAGGCGGAGTCATCAACATCGAGGCATGCCGCATCTTCGGCAGAGAAACCCTCGAGTTTCTCTACCTGGTCAATATCGAGCAGGGCAGGGCCCGGCTATACAACAATCTGCTTGCAGGCGGCATCTCCGAAGATTCCGTAGCCGTGTTCCTGGCCGACGCGGAGGCCGATTTGTTCAACAACACCTTGTTGGGGGGCAGCGGCGGAAAAACGACCTGGGGGTTCTACATTAACTCGCGCAAGCCGATCCGCATAATCAACAACATCATCGTGCGCAGACCGGCCGTGCGGGGCATCGCTTTCAACGTATTCGACAGCGCGTTGATGGAGGTAAAGGCAAACAGTTTGCACGGCTGGAAATACCTCTACAAGGACCGCGACGAGCCGGGCGTCGGGAAAATCGACGATCTAAACAACCTGGACCGCCAGAAAAACGGTGGACCGATCCATCTCAATATCGAGGAAGACCCCGTAAAAACGTTCCGCGCGGTCCCCTTGGGGATTTTTCAGGAAGCCTCCGTTCAGGAGTGGGACTACCACTTGAACGACTCGTCAGAGTGCGTCAATGGCGGCATAGACGTCAGTGGACCGCCTTTCGATGGTCCGTCGACCGATTTGGAACGTGAGCCCCGGCCGGCTCTGCACATCGGCTTGAGGCCCCAGTTCGACATCGGGGCCGACGAGTATCATTGACACAAGGCTGAGCAGTTCTCAATTTGGCGGAGCCAAATTGAGAACTGCCTTTAACTTTGATATATGTCTGCATTTTCATGCGGTGCGACGCTTAGCCGATTCGCCCAATATTAGCCTGCGAATCGCAAGAAAATGATGCACGTGGTGAACTGCCAAGTTCAAATTGAGAACTGCTGCACAAGGCTGAGGCGCCCTTGACCAAGAGCGGGAATGCCGCAATCGCGATTACTCTTGCTGGACCGCCGTTTTCGCGGCCTTGATGACGTTCTCAGCAATCCTGCCCGAAATCGAATCGTAATGATCGAAAGCCATTTCGAAGGAAGCTGTTCCTGAGGTGATGGATTTCAGATCGATGGAGTAGCGCAGCAGTTCGGCCTGGGGCACCTGGGCTTTGATGAGCAGGATCCTCCCACCGATGGGCTCCTGTCCCAACACCCTGCCGCGCCGGGAGCTCAAGTCCGAAAGCACGTCACCCAAATGTTGATCGTCGACGTAGACTTCCAGGTTCATGACCGGCTCGAGCAGCACGGGCCCGGCCTTCGCTATTGCCGATCGAAGGGCGCCCCTGGCGGCCAGCTTAAAGGCCATTTCGGAAGAATCGACGGAATGCTCCTTGCCGTCAACGACTTTGGCCTCGATATCCACGATCGGGTAGCCGGCCAAAGCCCCGGCTTCCATACCCTCCAGGATTCCCTTCTCGACGCCCAGAATATACCCCTTGGATATGGCGCCTCCGAAGATGGCGTTCACGAAACTGAATCTCTCGCCTCTTGGCAGCGGCTTGATCTCCAGAACGACCTTGGCGTATTGGCCATGTCCGCCGGTTTGCTTTTTATGCAGATACTCGGCCGCTGACGATTTGGTGAGCGTTTCCCTGTAGGCCACCTTGGGTACTCGCATCTCCATCTCGATTTTTTGGTTCTTCTTGATTTTATCCAGCACGATGGACAGATGCAGCTCTCCCATAGACGAGACGACGGTCTCCTTGGTTTCCGTATTGTAGTCCAGCTGGAACGTGGGGTCTTCCTGCGCTTCGCGTTGAAGCATCTGATTCAGTTTGTCTTCGTCTTTCTTGCTCGAAGCGGACATAGCAACCGCATGCACCGGCTGCGGAAACGCTATGGGTGCGAATTTGACCGTTTCGTTCTGGGGACAGAGAGAATCACCGGTAGCCACGGTGTCCAGCTTCGTCAGCGCGCCGATATCTCCCACCGCCAGGTCGCTTGTGTCTTCCAGCTTCTTGCCCTGACACTTATAGATTTTCGAGATCTTCTCCCGCTGGCCGTTCTTCGCATTGTAGAGCTCGGAATCGGACTTCAGGGTTCCCCGCATCACTTTGACGTAGGAAATCTTACCGGAGAACTGGTCTATGGCGGTTTTGAATACGAAGCAGGAGGGGGCGCTTTCGGGCGAAACCGGCAGGGAGATGTCGGCGCCGTCTTCACCTTGGGCCAACTCCTCTTTCTCGGGGTTGGGCGCCACCGCGGCTATAAAGTCCAACAGCGGCTGCATGCCCGAGCTCTGCAAGGCGGCCCCACAGAGGACGGGCACGAAGCTCCTGTTGGCCAGGGCGAGCCTGAGCCCCTCCAGCGCCTCCTCTTCGGTCAGATCCTCCTCTTCCAGGTACTTTTCCATCAACGTATCGTTACCTTCCGCGGCGGCTTCTATCAGTGCCATTCTGGCCTCTTCCGCCGCTTCCTGAAAATCGCCGGGAATGTCGCCGACCGAAGTCGAGCCGCCTTGCTGGGCCGTGTAAGCCTTCTGGTCCATCAAGTTGACAACGCCTTTATAGCTGTTGGCCGCCCCCATGGGGATCATCATCGGAACGAAGTTCGCTTCGAATTTTTCTCGGAGATCTTCGACGGCGGCGTTGAAATCTGCGCGTTCTTTGTCCATCTTGTTGACGAAGGCAATGGTTGGCATGCCTGTCTTCACGAGTCGCCGCCAGATCTTGATCGTCTCTGTCTGAACACCTGTGTCGGCTCCCACGAGTACCAACGCGGCGTCCGTCACGCGCAGCGCCGCTGCTACCTCGCCGATGAAATCGGCAGAACCGGGCGTATCCAGCAGGTTGATTTCACTGTTTTTTCGTGAAACGTGGGTTAGTGCGGTGTGGACGGAAATGTTCCGTGCCATTTCTTCGTCGGTAAAATCACTCACGGTCTTTCCGCTCTCGACATTCTCCGGCTTGGCAATCGCTCCGGCGGCAGCGAGCAAGTGTTCGACCAGTGTAGTCTTGCCGGTGCCGCCATGACCGACTACAGCAACATTGCGAATCGATTTAGTTTCCGAACCCATAAAAGCTCCTTTGTCCTGGTAAATCAAAATGAAATATATCCCCCGGCGTGGCCTTTGTCAAGAAATGGGATCAACACCGCAAAAGCCGGGCGTATGACGGCATTCCAGACCATGCAGCACCGCCCAACTCGCGTGCGGGCCGCAGAGCTCACGCACGCCCAAGCAGTTCTCAATTTGGCTCCGCCAAATTGAGAACTGCCGCCTAACATTGATAAAACCCTGCATTTTCGGGCGGTGCGACGCTTCGCCGATTCGCCCAATATTTGCCTGCGAATCGCTAGAAAATGAAGTACT
>SDBV01003513.1_pt1 | contig 23061 bp, 25 predicted proteins | sample 2277081 | NCBI WGS metagenome assembly SDBV01 (sample SAMN10402039, study PRJNA504765) | marine sediment metagenome | isolation source: marine sediment core GS10_PC15, 223 cmbsf | place: Arctic Ocean: Southern Knipovich Ridge | collected 2010 | reverse complement strand
AGATTTCACTAGCGGTAAATCGACCGTAGATGTGGGTACTCGCGGTCGACCAGTTTGTTCAGTTCGCGTCTCAACTTCGCATCCAGGTTATCCTGCTGTTCCCCCATTATTCTCAGGGGTGAGGGTGAAAAGTTCACAGGCCCCTGAACAACAGCTGGAGCGCGAATCCTTGCTGTCGGAATAGGCTTCTGTCTCATGACCGCCCCAATCAAGTCGCTTGGCTCCTTGAATGTTGTCATCCGTTGAAGTATGTCATCTGTTACGGGTCTCAGTCCGAAGGAGGGAGACGTCGTTGGTGCTCGGTTTGAATTGATCTTTTCTTGAACAGCTACGCCTACAGATTTGAAAGGATTTATCATCTCCTCCTTCAGGACATAGAGATCATCACCATGTAGAAAGACTGTCTCAATATGCCCTTCCTGATCTCGGCTCGTGTAGGCTTGCCATCCCTGAGGATCGAGATTGTAGGCACTAGCTACTCGTTGCTTCATTTCGAATGATGAGATCATCCTAATAATTACCTGGATTGTCAGGGATAAACATTATTTAACTGAGTAGATGATGCCTTTGGAGAGTTCTAGATCATGTCTAAAGGATTCTCTCTCGCGAGCCTGAGATCATGACACAGCCTTTGAACACGATCTTCTGGATTAGAGCCGGTCTTGGCTCGTTCACCGGATTGCTAGCTGGTTTTCTGGGATTCACCTCGGATAATCCCGCTGCAGGTCTAGGGGCCCTCCTAGCAATCTCAATGTATCTACTCTCGGTTTTCGTGGTTAGAGGAATGTATCAAACTTCAATAGATGCAAAGGACAGGAGGAAGCTGCTAACAACGGGTATCGGAACGTTCATAATGCTATTCCTTTTCACCTGGATTCTCTATAACACGCTCTTTCTTGTTGAGGATGTCGGAGGTTTGGGGCGCAATCTTGAGGAGCTCCTTCCAGACTGAAAAATATCCCTTATCGTAATCGTCAGACCAGATAGAGCTGCATTTTTCATTTATCGTCCTTTTCAGTTTCGGAAAATATCCCGCAGAGAGTAGTGGACCTGCCTCTTTTGTGGAATATCTCGAGACAATCCCTTCGATCGCGGATCTTGCCCCCCTGGTTCTTTCACTCGTGGTATTCTCGAAATTCTCGCTAACAATTATCTTGGCTTCAGAGAATCTATTTTCAAGGATTAGACCCAAGCAACTTCTGACAACCTCTTTGGAGACCGTCTAAGATTCAGCTCCCTGGATCGTAGAGTTATCGGGCAAATCAACTAAGCCGTGCTCGCTAATCCGGAATTCACATCTATCACCTATGGTACTGCTCGCCAACCAAACTCCCTTCGATCGAATTCTCTCGATATGTATCCTAATCTGTGTTCCCCTCTCTACAATGGAGGCTAAAGTCTGGACCTCCTTAACTGTACCTTCGTTGATCCTGGACCTTGTAGTATTTGTCAGAACAATAGGAATCATTTCATCTATGGCAAAGTGGGATAGCTGATGCAGATGCCTAGTGAGTAGCGACCTGAGTTCAATAATTGTGGTCGCTGAAGAACCCAAAATGAAATTCTCGGTGACATCATCTATCAGCATAAGAATCACCTGCCCTCCCTCCTTGACATCACGCCTCGTAATGTACTCCTTCACTCTCTGGACTAGATTCATCTGCTGAGCAATTGAGAAACATCTAATCACGAAAATCCTCCTCAATACATCTTCAACCACAAGACCTTGACCGCCCGCCATCGCCACGACCCTTTCGGGACGGAAGCTCCCGGAGCAGTCGACAAATATTGTAACTCTCCCCATTTTTGAAGCATTCACGGCCATCTGGGTTAGGATTTGAGTTTTTCCACTCGCGCGTGAACCGAAAAAGTCCAAGATAGTTCCAGGCCTTTGCATTCTCAGAAGATCATTGAGTCTAGCTGAACTGGAATCGATGAAACTCAGACTGTCATTATCAGCGATCCTGCCATCTTTGAGCCATGGAAAACGTCCTTTCAGGCGATCTAGAGCTTTTTTGTCCTTAGCTTCGATTTTGGATGTCATTGCTAGGTCGAAGTCAGTTTGGATAGATTCAGCGGTGGTCCATGAATCAGCCGCCTCTAATTCGTCACGAGGGACAACTCGGGTCAAGACAAGACAAGGCTTCCATCCTGGTAGCCGTTTTTCTCCATTGCTGAGATTCAGCCCAGGAAGATTTTTATCTTTCAGAAGGTGACTGCAGTATTATCGTGAGGAATGAGTAATTGTCAGAAAAGAGCAGAAAACCTCTCAATACTCTCCAAAAGGCAATTAACAAGCCGGTTATAGTGAGGTTGAAGAGCGAGCTGGAGTACAGAGGGACGATGAGTAACGTTGACGCATATATGAATGTCATATTAACCGATGCAGAGGAATATGATGCCGGCTCGCTCTCTGCAAATTTCGGCAAGGTCGTAATTCGTGGCAATAACGTAATATTCATCAAGATTCAGCCAGATATTAAGGTGATTTGAATATCGTCTAGATCCCTCCATGTCGAGAGCCTGGGCGAGAAAGCCATCTCCGACCTAGCAGTAGAAATCATAGAGAGAAAAGGGAAAGGTCACCCAGACTCGTTGATTGATGGTGCGTCTGAAGCAGTCTCCATAGCCTTATGTGAATACTATCTCAAAGAGTTTGGGAGTATCCTCCACCATAACGTCGATAAGGGCCTCCTTGTCGGCGGCAGATCAGAAGTGCGCTTTGGAGGCGGTGAGGTCCTTGAGCCGATCCAGATAGTGGTAGCCGGAAGGGCGACATCCTCCGTGAAGAGAAATGGAGGAAGATACGATGTTCCTGTAGGGGAACTAGCGGTCTCAGCCATAAATAACTTTCTAAATCGGACAATGAGGTTCCTCGATGCTGAAACCCACGTGATAACCGATTTCAAGATAAGGCCGGGCTCAGCCGATCTTGTTGGTGTTTATGGTGCCAATGGGAAGCTTCCTCTTTCAAACGATACTTCAATAGGGGTAGGGTATTCACCGCTGACCCCGGCTGAGAAGCTAGTTCTTGAGAGTGAGAGACTTCTGAACTCAAGTAAAGTCAAACATGAAATGCCTGAACTAGGTGAGGACATCAAGGTAATGGCCTTGAGGAACGGCGCTAAGATCGACTTGACAATCGCAGCTGCTATGATCAGTAAACTCATTCCTGACCAGTCACATTACGCCAGTATAGTTGAACAGACGCAGAGGGAGGTCGACGATCTTGTACCAAAGATAACCGATATGGACGTCACTGTACGGGTCAACTCTGGAGACAGCTACTCAAACGGGGTCTACTATCTCACGATTACCGGAACATCCGCAGAGGCTGGAGATGATGGTAATACAGGAAGAGGAAATCGTCCTAATGGTCTTATCACTTCAATGCGTCAATATTCCATGGAAGCCACTGCTGGCAAGAACCCCGTCAATCATACCGGTAAGATATACAATGTCCTTGCCCAAACCACGGCAGACAGGATATTTAGGGAGGTCAAGGGCATCAGGGAGGCCTATGTTAGGCTGCTGAGCAGAATCGGAGTCCCAATAGATATTCCTCAAATTGCCAGCGCGGCGATCGTCCTTGAAAAAGGGAGCCGGGTGGAATCAGTGAGAAGCGATATAGAATCCATCATGGACGAGGAGCTTTCAAAAATAACTGATGTAACCTCCTTAATCCTGAGTGGAACCGTTACTTTATTCTAATTGGAAACATTCAGCTACCAATGCTTCAGAGGATGAGGTACTCGACAGCTTTTTACTTGTGTGGCGCTCTCAGGTGTAATGCGGAATGATATCGCTCGCCGGCCAGGCTAATATGCAAAAGGGAAGAAGAGGAAGTGATAGAGGAGGAAACCAGAAGATATTCGGTACGGCACTTCTGAAACGTGGATTTGCTCACATGCAAAAACATGGAGTCATAATGGATGTCACAGATCTCAAGCAAGCTCACATAGCTGAGGATGCAGGAGCTGTCGCCGTGATGGTACTCGACAAGCTCCCGTATGACGTGAGGCAAGCGGGAGGAGTAGCCAGGACTGCAGGCCTCAATATCATCGACGAAATTCTCGAAGCCGTAACGATCCCCGTGATGGCAAAATGTAGGATTGGACACACCGTAGAGGCGAGCGTTTTGCAAGAGATTGGAGTGGATATGATAGACGAATCCGAGGTTCTCACTCCGGCTGACGAAGACAGACATATTTGGAAGTGGGATTTCACGACCCCCTTTGTCGATGGAGCGAGGGATTTAGGTGAAGCTTTGAGAAGGATAGAAGAAGGAGCTTCGATGATTAGAACGAAGGGCGAGCCCGGTACCGGAAATGTTGCAGAGGCTGTGAAGCACATCAGAGTAATCGACAACGACGTAGCACGTATACGCGTCTTCTATGAGAGAGAAGACTTTCAAGAAATGGAGAGATTAGCCCATGGACTAAATGTTTCGCTTGAACTACTGCAAGAAACGGCAAAACTCGGCCGCTTACCGGTTGTAAACTTTGCTGCAGGGGGTATAACGACACCTGCCGACGCTGCCCTCATGCTCAATCTCGGATGTGACGGTATTTTTGTCGGGTCTGGAATTTTCAAATCCGATGATCCCCTCGAGAGAGCTAGGTCGATAGTACTCTCAACAACCTTCCACGATCGACCAGAGGTCGTAGTTGAGGCACAGAAGATGATAGATGAGGGTAAATCGATGCTGGGTCTAGATACCTCAAATCTGGTGTTGAGAATGCAAGACAGGGGAAAAGTCTGATGACTCACCCGGTGTCTCCCCTCATCATCGGAGTCCTCGGTTTTCAAGGAGATATCGAAGAACACCTATTATCTACCAAGAGTGCCTTTAAGAAAGCCTCAATCAAAGGCGACACCCTGCGGGTGCGAGAGCGCGCAGACCTTTCCAAGATTCATGCACTAATTATCCCTGGTGGTGAAAGTACTGTGATCGGGAGGATGCTATTGGGAAGATCGATGGTGAAGGAATTGTCTGACAGATTGATGGATGGTTTGCCAACTATGGGGACATGTGCCGGCTTGATATTCCTAGCTAAGAGAGTGTATGACAGAGTTGTCGGAGATATGAATCAACCTTCGCTGGGGGTACTTGATGTACTTGTCGAACGAAATGCCTTTGGTCGACAACGGCAGTCATTCCAGGCAGAGTTTGATATTCCTAGATATGGCCTGTCTGGGTTTAATGGAACGTTCATCAGATCTCCCGTCATTAAAGAGGTAGGCCCCCACGTAGATGTCTTAGCTAAACTCGGTGACGATGTTATCGCGGTACAACAGGGTAATATTCTTGCAACTGCATTCCATCCGGAATTGTCTATGAGTTCGATCTTTCACGAGGAGCTGATCAAGATGGCTAGTTCATTGAATCGATGAAGTGTTATTCAGCTATCCGTGCTCTGGGGTATACTAATCGACGGTCGTTTCCTTTCGACTGCTGCTTTAACAAAACTTTTGAAAACTGGCTCAGGAGATCCTGGTCTACTAACAAACTCCGGGTGGTACTGGGTCGCCATGTAGAACGGATGTGAGCTCACTTCAAGAATCTCTGCTCGTCTCCCATTATCACTAAAAGCAGTCAAGTTCATACCATTCTTCTCAAATATTTCCAGATACTTTAGTGCGAATTCGTACCGATGCCGATGTCGCTGACGGATGTCGTAAGTTCCGTAAATCTGATGGGCTAATGTACCTTCTTCGATCTTAATGTCGTGTCCTCCTAGCCTCATGGAAGCTCCCATTTCTCCTACTTCCCTTTGTGAAGGAAGAAGGTCGACCACCGGGTTGTTTGTGTCAGGATTCAATTCTGTTGAATGAGCGTCACGAAGATCACAAACGTGACGGGCAAACGATACGAGAGCAAGTTGGAAGCCGAAGCAGAGTCCCAGAAAGGGTATGGATCTTTCTCTCGCATAATTTGCCGCAAGAATCTTCCCCTCGCTTCCTCGTTTTCCAAATCCCCCTGGGATGAGTATTCCATGATACCTTTCAAGTGTGTCTAGCGATAGCAAGTTCTTTTCGAACTCGCCACTGTCAATCCACTCGACTTTAACGAAAGCATTTTGATACGCCCCTGCATGTGAGAGGGCATGGTTTACGCTGACGTAGCTATCTGCAAGCGAAACATACTTTCCGACCAGTCCTATTATTACCTCATTCCTAAAGGCTGCTGATGAGAACGAATTCGAGACGTCCCTCCAGCCTCCCCAACTCATCCCCCTTACGGGAAGTTTGAGTTTTGCCCCTATGGCGCTGATGATGCCATCCCGGTAAAGGTTTTCTGGAACGTGATAGATTGACGGAGAGTCTGGATTCGAAATTATACTGTCTAATTCGACACTAGTAAACAAGGAAATTTTCCTCTTCGAGTCTAAGGAAAGTTCCTTTTCGCTCCTGACGACAATGATATCCGGCTGTATGCCAATTCTTCTTAACTCTTGGACGCTGTGCTGGGTCGGTTTAGTTTTCTCCTCCCCGACTGCCTGAAGGATCGGTGCTAGAGTGACGTGTATGAAAAGGGTGTTTTCAGCTCCCTCCTCCAGTCTCATCTGTCTAATTGCTTCGAGAAAAGGGAGACTCTCTATGTCCCCTACTGTTCCCCCACATTCAACCAGGATCACCTCTCCAGGCCTATCGCTTTTACTCTCCTCAGTCTCTGCAATTTTTCTTATCTGATGTTTTATCGCATCTGTCACATGGGGTATTATCTGGACGCACTGGCCGAGAAAATCTCCTCTTCTCTCTGCCTGAATAACACCCAAATAGATCTGACCGGTTGTTATATTGTGCTTCCTGGATAGATTCTGGTTCAGAAATCTCTCATAGGTCCCGAGATCCATATCCGTCTCTCCACCATCGTCTGTGACGAACACCTCACCGTGGATGATTGGATTCATCGTTCCTGCGTCGACGTTGATATACGGATCTATCTTAGCTGAACTGATCTGAAGTCCGTATAGGCTGAGGAGCTTTGCAACGGAGCCCACAACCACACCCTTGCCTATTCCTGAGAGCACACCGCCCGTGACAAAGATGTATTTCGTTCTCTTTGAAAGACCTATCTCAGGTGTCTGCATAAAGGCATCTCACCTAGACCAGTTTTAACCTTTTTCCTTTGATCCACCACATCATCTTTCTCATCTTACGACTGGATAGAATGGGACAGATAGATCTGCAATATCTACACTTGATTGGGCAATACGAGACATCCCATCAAGGATTCCATTTAGCGGGCCAATATCTGACGATAATTCTGAAGAGGCCTTTTCCCGGAGAGATGATATTCCTTTTGAGAATCGGTTGTATGAAATTACCGTTTCGCGAGCGTTATCCGCATTCTTTGATAGAAGTGAATCTAGGCCCAAGTCGAGCATTCTCACCAACAATTGGTTTATCTCAAGTACCGACACCCCAAGAGTCTTAGTGAGTTCGATGGGATGGGGCAATTCCATAATGATTTTGGCCATCGACACGTTGGTATCTCCAATGGATTCCAAAACATTCGCTGCTACCCTGAAATCGAGGCAATCTATCTGACTAATGGAGTATCTTGCAGCAAGCATTGGGTCGATTACTGCGCTCCTAATCGTCCGTACTAATAGGAAGTAGAGCCTATCTACCTCATCATCTCTATGCGGAATTACTTTCATCATTCGTTTGTCGCCTTCAACGAGCGAAGTTACGATATCCGCCTGCATTCCATTGACGATAGAGTGCATTCTCCTGAAGATTTTACTTGGAGCAAGATTGCTACTGTCAAGGAGAAATTGGGTCGTTATGGAATAGGCATCTTCCTCCACTATTTCCAGCCCGACGAGGTGGCTCATGGCTCCCTTTATCGCCTCCCGTACATCATAGGAGACTCTCTCACTTCCCTGTATTTTGATAACATCGTATCCGAGCAGATAGAATCCGGTAATCTCACCAAGCAACCTCCGTTGCTCATTCGGATTGAAAGCAAGGGTAGCTTGGTTCATCTCTCTTTCGCCCGAAAAGGGAGCCAATACTAACCGGTCCGCAGAGCCTTCCTGAATTGATATTAGAGTCCCCTTTCGAACCCCGTTTCTCGCCGCCCACTCCTTGGGGAGGGAGACCATGGCTGTTCCTCCTCCTACCTCTTGCACCCTTCTTAGTTCCATGGTCTCTATATAGAGATATAGAGAATTTATAGTATATTCTAATTAAAGAGACCCTCAGCAGATTGCCTAATGGAGTCAGCTTTCGCTCCTGCCCACATTACGGGGATCCTCGAAGTACCCCCGAGGGTTCACGACCCCCTTAGTCAGGGCTCCTTGGGAGCTGGGTTCTCGATTGAGCGAGGAGTTACGACGGAAGTACGGACCAGGAGGGATTCCGCCAACTCAGTCCGGGTTAGAATAAACGGATCCCCGACCCTTTCAGCAGAGGTTTCCGAATTGGTCGCCCGTCGGATGATGCAAATGATGGGATCGAATCATGAAATCCTCATCGATCACTTTGTAAGAGTTCCCATAGGGGCCGGATATGGGTCCAGCGGCTCCGCGGGCCTCAGTCTAGCACTTGCATTAAATGAGTCTCTTGGGCTGGGTCTCACAATCACCGAGGCAGGTCAAATCGCCCATCTCGCCGAAATAGAATGCGGTACCGGTCTGGGTACCGTCCTTGCGGAGCTCTATGGAGGTCCAGAGATAAGAATCAGCTCGGGAGCCCCAGGCATCGGAAAGATCTCAAAATTCCATCTTGGAAGGAAAAGCGTTGCAGGCACTATCTGTTTTGGTCCATTGGAAACCAAACACGTTATTTCAAATCCAGAGTTAGTTAGAAAAATAAATCTTATTGGGAGACCCGCTTTGCAGAGACTTCTTAAAGACCCTTCAGTCGACCTTTTTTTAGAGATGTCTAGGAAATTCTCAGTCACTTTGGGGTTAATGTCGGATAGGCTCCTGGGCATTCTGAATTACGCAGAAAGTTGTGGCCTGATCTGTGGTATGGGATTATTCGGCGAAACTCTTTTCTCTTTAATTACCGAAGATAGTCGAAATGAATTTGACAGGATTGTCGCCAGCGACAGGTCCTTTGAGACATTGCCGTCAAGACCAGAAATAATTTTTTCTCGCATAGATAATCAAGGAGCGCGACTACTTTGAGAACTCCGATCTATAATATCTCCCCCCGGTTGCATCCTAGGGCAGAATCATTGCGCTCGAGAGAGATGCTTTCCCAATCACTAGAGAGCGGCTTGCTTGTCCCCCAAGGTTTGATAGCATATGGGCGAGGCGAGGCCTTTGACTATCTCTTCGGAGAGCGCACAATACCAGCCGCAAGAATTGCAATTAGGGCGGCAGCAGCGCGGATAATCCTAGCTGATCGCCCGGTGATCTCTGTGAATGGGAATGTTGCCTCGGTCGCCGCTAAAGGTGTAGCTAGGCTTTCAAAGCTGACGGGTGCGGATGTAGAGATTAATTTATTCTATAGGAATCAGGAACGAATAAGAAGAATCTCAGGGGTTCTGCGCGATGCCGGGATTAGGGACGTCCTCGGAGTCGACCCTGCCTACCAGAGGAGAATACCCGAACTCAGCAGCGAAAGACGGAGGGTCGATTCAAGAGGAATCATGAAAGCTGATGTTGTAGTTATTCCCTTAGAAGATGGTGATAGAACCGAATCACTTAGGAAAATGGGGAAGCTTGTAATTGCTGTTGACCTTAATCCGCTCTCAAGAACATCCAAGTCCGCTTCTATCAGCATAGTTGATGACATCGTTAGAGTTATTCCGCAAATGATAGATCAAATACGATATCTGAATCGATTAACAAATGAGGAAATACATATTATTGCAACCTCTTTCAATAACTCTGCGAATCTTCGATCGGTTCTCTCCTATCTTACAAAAAGAATAAGTCGACTATCAACCAAGAGACAGGGAAGAAAATGAGCCCAAATGAGAAGATTACCATAGATCGGCTAATGGGGCTGAAGAGGGGAAGCGATAGATCAGGCAGAAGAATAGCTGCCGTCACTGTCTATGACTATCCCTTCGCCCGCCTAGCCGATAGAGCAGGAATGGATTTACTTCTTGTTGGTGATTCTGGTGGAATGGTCACTCTGGGTTACGATAGTACCATCCCTGTGAGCATGAGTGAGATGCTAACAATGAGCAAAGCCGTTTCAAGGGGAGCACATAGGCCTCTACTAGTCGGAGACATGCCATTCATGTCTTTCGCGTCCAAGCAAGACGCCCTAGCCAACGGTGGATTGTTCCTGAAAGAAGGTGGAATGGATGCAGTCAAGCTGGAAGGGGGCAGCGAATATGCTGACATTGTTAGAGCTTTGACCAGGGCGGGAATTCCAGTAATGGGGCATGTGGGTTTGAAGCCCCAAAGAGCCAAGTTTTGGCACGGGTATAGAACTGAAGGTAAGGATTACCGATCAGCTAGAATTGTCATAGAGGATGCATTGGAATTAGAGAGTGCTGGTGTATTTGCTCTAGTCCTCGAAATGGTAGCCTCTGAGGTAGCAAAGGTTGTGACCGAGAAGGTCTCAATTCCAACAGTAGGTATTGGCTCAGGGCCCTTCTGTGACGGGCAGATACTTGTTCTTCATGACGTCCTCGGGCTTTATGATAACTTGACGCCACGCTTTGCCAAGAAGTACGTTGATCTATCTCCTGTAATTATATCGGCCTTGTCAAAGTTCAAAGACGAAGTCATTGTCGGCAAATACCCCGAAAAACGTCACAGTACAAGTATGGAGTCATCTGAATTGGGTAAACTTCAAAGGCTCTACAAGGCTGAAAAGGATAGATCGGTCGTAAGCGAAGCGTAATCGAACATCAAGGAGGTCGCCATGAACGTAAAGGGCATAAGCAGAAATCGCATTATGAATAGCTTAAGTCGTCGCCTATCGGAGGATCTCAATTTCGAATCCGGCAAGATTTTTGGTTCAATGTGCACTGAGCCCCACAATTTCGCAAGATCGGTCTATTCTGCTTACCTTGAGAAAAACATAGGTGATCCCGGGTTACTCAGAGGAACCTTGGATCTTGAGAGAGATTGTATCAGAATAATTGGTACACTTCTTTCACATTCGAAAGCATCAGGACATATCGTATCAGGTGGAACCGAGGCGAATGTGATGGCGCTCTGGTCTGCCCGAAATGAAAGTCGCAAAGAAAAACCAGAGGTTATCCTCTCTTCCTTGGCACATCACTCCTTCAAGAAAGCTGGAGATTTGCTTGGGTTGAGACTCGTCGTGATTCCACCTGACAAACATAGATTTGATGCCAGCAAGATCAGCAATGCGATTACTTCCCATACCATCTTGATGATCGGGACTGCGGGCAGTACAGATCTGGGCCTCATCGATCCTATCCAGGAGATGTCCGAGATCTCAAGTAGGTTTCAGATCCCTATTCATGTAGACGCATCTTTCGGGGGTTTCGTAATCCCCTTTCTGAAAGCTCGTGGTTCTGATCTCCCAGATTTCGATTTTCGTCTGAAGGCTGTGAGATCCATAACGATTGATCCTCATAAGATGGGTATGGCTCCTATCCCATCTGGTGCTCTTCTATTCAGGAACAGGCGAGCCTTAGATACTATTTCATATGACACTGATTATCTCTCAGGTGGACTCAAACCTCGAGGAACTATTCTGGGAACTAGTCCTGGAGCTTCAATAGTCTCAGTCTGGTCTCTGTTGAATCTCATGGGCCAAGAGGGATACAAGAAAACCGCACGCAGCTGCATGAGATTGACAGAGTATCTTTATCAGCGTTTGACAGGTATCGATGGCGTTGTAGTTATCTCGAAACCGGAAATGAACGTGCTGGGCTTTCGTTCTTCAAGAATAAAGATCTCTGTCCTGTCGAGAAGACTAAGAAATAAAGGATATGCAATCTCAACTTTTCCTACTCATTTACGCCTCGTAATTATGCCGCATGTAACTCGATCTCATGTTGAGTTGTTCATCGAAACTCTGGTGGGGGTTCTAGCGAACAAGGGACGCTCTAATTGAGCTTTTAGGGTCTACTGAAGTTGTGTTTCTTGGGCGTTCTATATTGTCGATCTCTCTTTATGTTAAGAGGAGATGTAGTTAACCTAGATGTAGTTCCCGGTTTATATAGTGTAATCTCTAGGTTCCAGAGGCGATATAATCGTCTACCACGAAATCGCAGGTTCAGGGGTGTGATGTAGGATAGTCTATATCAAGAAGTTAGAACTTAGAGGATTCAAGTCATTTGGAAATAGACTTGTGACCATTCACTTTGATAGAGGTCTGATTGGTGTAACTGGCCCCAACGGGTCCGGCAAGAGCAACATTATCGATGCAATCATGTTCTCACTCGGACAAACTAATCCAAGGAACCTAAGAGTGAACAAACTGAGCTCGCTCATTTTCGACGGGAGTGGAGGAGAGAAGCCCCGTGATGCGAAAGCCACAGTTACTCTTGAGAACTCAGACCGTCTTATTCACGTGGATACCGATAATGTCACAATTTCAAGAGAGATAAGATCGACAGGAGAAAGCACTTACCTTCTTAATGGAAAGAAGATACAGAAAGGCACCCTAAGAGAACTCCTAAGTTTGGCTATGATCGACCCGGACGGCCTAAATTTTGTGCCTCAAGGCATGGTTACTCGTCTCTCAGAGTTGAGTGCGGAAGAAAAGCGGATCATCATAGAAGAGATTGTCGGCGTTGCACAATTCAACGAGAAAAGCGAACGGGCCAAGAAAACGCTCGATGAGTCTGATCGGAAACTCGAAGTCGCCCTGGCCAGAATTGACGAAATTAGATCTAGGATTGATTCTCTTGAGGGCGAGAGAAATGACGAACTTCGATTGCGATACCTCGAGAAGGAGATAGGGTGGTTGAATGCGTTACTCGTATCCCAGAGGTTGTTAGCTGTGCGAAACAACATTGCTGATCAAAAGGACCAAATCAAAGCTACGGAGGCGGAAAAAGGGACTCTTGAAGCAGAAGTCTCACACTTGAATGACCAGATCGCGCATATTGAAGAAGAGAGAACTAAGTTTCTCAATAGTATCCTCGAAGAGAGAGGCAAGGAGCTAGTAGATCTTCAGGTAAAGATAGCTCAAAAGAGAAATGAAATCGAGAAATTGAAGAGCCAACATGGCGACACAACTACTATTGTCCAGAAAATCACCGACACCTTGCCTTACCTTTCGCAGATGAGAGAGGATGGGATGACGAAACTCGAAGAAGTTAGCGCTAGCATTGCCTCGCTTGAAAAAGACCTTGTAAAAAGAGAGTCCGAAAAACGCGAATTGGACACGAAGCTTCAAATGTGGAATGATGAGAGGAACGAAGTTCGCCGACATATGACTCTGGCGGAGGACAATGTCCGCCTTCTCAATGAAAAGATTAATCTGTTCAGGAAGGCCACGAACTCTGCCTCTTCCTCTATCTCGGAGGCGGGTGCGAAGAAAACTCTCTTGAACGAAAGACTAAAGGGGTTTAAAGAGAAAGGGGAGTCAATTGATGAGACTCTAAAAGTCGAATCTCAGATTGAGGAGCTAGAACGTACACAATCTCTCGAGACCCGATCCCTTTCAGAAATCGAGAGAACGAACTCCGCCATAGATGTTAGGAGGGTAAGATTGGAAGAGGAGGTTTCCAAAGCAATAGATACGCTGCAAACGGCGAGCGACGTTGTCGTAAAACACGAATCACAGATTGCAGCTGCTAGAGAGCTGTCCCGACAACAAGCCTCGTTTTCAAGACTAAAAGCAATTACCAAAGAAAGGTCTCTAGATGGTTTCTTAGGTAGGTTTGAAGATCTTGTAACATTGGATGGAGAATATCAGGTCCCCCTATTAGCTGCAGGTAGACGCTGGATCAACGCTGTAGTTGTGAAAGATATGGCCTCTCTTCTAAGAATTGTGGAACCGATAAAAAAACTCAAACTCGGGAGAGTTGCTCTTATCCCACTCTCAGATGTGTGGGACACACGTATGGTCGCTCCGCCGAACGATCCTAACATAGTTGGCTGTCTTTCAGATTTGCTTAACCCTAGATCCGACCTTAAAGGATTAGTGAACTTCGTTTTTGGCGATACACTACTTGTAAAAACATCGACCGCAGCGTACCTACTCTCTCAAAAAGGATTCAGGACTGTTACACGCAACGGTGACTTGTTTGAAGCCGGGGGCTCGGCCCTCGAGACCGGCAGTATTTTTCCCATGGCAAACCTCATATTTGACACAAGTTCCCATGCTGCAATAAAGAAGGGTGTGAGCTCCTTACGACAGACCATAGAAAAGAGAAAATCCGATCTGATTTCGTTGAACTCTCAAGCTAAAGTCTTCGAATCCGATAAAATCAAGAAAAGTATGGCAGTCGAGAAGCTTAACTTACAAATCTCTAACCTGCGCTCGCTATACTCGCGATATAAGCGAGTGAGACTCGCGTTACGAGATCAGTCCGTCCGTACCGCAAAGGAACTTAATCGAACAACTAGAAATCTCAATAGACGAGAGCGCTCCAAGGAGGTTCTTCTGTCAAAAATAGCAGATAAAGAGCAAAGGATTAACGACTCGGCTTACACAAAACTAAACGAGAGGGGATTAGGTCTAGATGCCGAGAGATCTGATCTTCTTCGCGCGCTTGAGCAGGAAATTTTAGAAACTACCCAGGTCTCGACAGAGCTTACAAGGAAGAAAGCAGACCTTGAACACAATCTCCAGCCACAACTCAGGAACCTTGATAATGAAAGACGAAAGGGGACCGAAGAACTTGATTCAAAGAAGAGATGGCTGGAAAGCGCCAAGAGGTTACTACCACAAATGGAGACGGAACTTTTCAACCTCTCTCAGGATGAGATGAAACTAGACGTCGAATCGAGAAAATCAAAAGCGGTTCTGGAAGAGTTTGACAACAATACAAGGAAACTGCGAAGAGAGAAAGAGGCCGTTTCCAGATCTCTCAGTGGACTAGAGAAGAGGATAGTCTCCACAAGCAAGGGTCTCGAAAGTCAAGCGGATACCGAGCGAGCTCTTAGTAGCAAACTCTCAACTCACGGTTATTCTACGCTACTTGATACATTTGAGGGTGTCGAAAGAATAAAAGACGAGTTAGATAAAGAATATGAAACTCTAAGAGGAGATGTCAACCTCTTAGCAGACAAGAACTATCGTGAAATCTACGTCGGCTACAAGGGAATGTCGGAGAGAAAGAATCAGCTAGAAGGGGAGAGAAATGCGATTGTCAATTTCATCGAGAGCGTAGAGGCCGAAAAGAAGAAAGCCTTTCTGGATGCTTTCGAAAAGATAGATCGCGAACTAAGAGAAATCTTTGCTAAACTAACGAACGGATCGGCATGGTTGGAACTGGAAGACCCAGATGACGTTTTTAATAGCGGAGTATTACTTATGGCACAATTTCCAAATAAAATTGCTCGAGAGAGTGGGGTAGTAAGTGGGGGAGAAAAAACTGTCTCCGCTCTCTCGCTAATACTTGCCATCCAAGCGGTTAATCCGGCGCCATTTTATATCTTCGACGAAATCGATGCGCACTTGGACGCGGTCAACTCCGACAGACTTGCAGAATTGCTGAAGGAGAGAGTAGATAGATCCCAAATAGTTATTGTCAGCCTCAAGGACGCGATACTCTCAAGGGCTGATTCTATGTATGGAGTCTATATGGAGAAGGGATTATCAAAGACGCTGAAATATCAGCCACGGATTGAGGTGCAGATGAGGAATGGATGAACGGGAAATCGAGAATAATCCCTATTCAATTCCACTCCAGATCTCGAAGGCTCCTCTTAATCTCCTAATCAACCCTAATCCTGCGCGCTCCGGGAAGCCCTGGGAGATAGATATTGCGGATCTGCTGCAGATGTTCATCTCGTTTGCAATGAAGGGCGATAAGGTGGATCTACGCCTTTGTGGAGCCGCCGCCCTCTCGTCTGCAATACTGTATAGGTTTAAAGTGGAGACGCTTTTCTATTTCGAAAGGTTACGGACCGTAAGGGTTCCTCCCAATCGAGGAGAACCCCCTCGCATGATAATACTTCCATTCCGCTATGAGCTTTATTCCACTTCAATTGATGATCTCGTTATTTCTCTTGAACGAATACTTCAAGATGTATCAACTCAAGCAATTCGCCTACGCGAGAAATCCAGTTTGATGGTAGTGGATCCAGTTGTTGAGATAGATCGCTTCGTTGTGAAGATACAAGGGATGGTCAGGGAATTTCGCGAACGGCTTACACAAATGTTAAAGGCGACTGGTGTGATCTCCTTCAGTAAACTCATTGATGGGATGTCTCTCCGGGAGAAGGCTCGCTACTTCATTCTTCTCTTCTTCGTCGCACACGACGGTTTTGTTCAGCTTGAACAGGAAGAAGCGGATATCAGAATAATTCGGGTTATTGACCAAGAAGGTAGTGGTCTATCGGTTGTCTGATGACCAATCGAAGGCCAGAATTGAAGCGGCCCTGTACGCTGCCGGACGTCCGTTGACCGTGACCGAGTTGGGGAGAGCCGCCGGAATCACCTCCTCAAAAAAGATACTTCAGACCGCAAGGAATCTAATGAGTGCAGTGAACACAACTTTCGCTGCCATCCAAATGCTTGAGCTCGATAGCGAGAGATTCGTTATCCAGCTTAAGAATGAGTTCACTCCTCAAGCCCGGAAGTTCTCCTCTAGGCCTCTCTTGTCCAGAGCCGAATTAAAGACCTTGTCTTATGTCGTATATTTTCAGCCAATCTCAGGAAAGGAGCTTGCTGAGAGAAGAGGGCCGAATTCTTACAAACACATCAGAACACTCTCACAGCTCGGTTTCGTCAAGGCTGAACCCTTCGGGAGAACTAGGATGTTCAGAACGACAAATAATTTTGCGGATTATTTTGGAATCAGCAACGATCCACACATCATAAAACAGCAGCTCTCGAAGATAGGATTGAAAGAGCCCATTCCAGCAGTCCAGCCCTCTTAGCCAACGAATGGGAACCATTTATATTAATACTCCCCGCAGAGGGTGGTGAACACTTGGTAAAGGCAATAGAAAACCTGCGAAAGAGAAAGCTTACAGGAGGCAGAAGAAAACCCTCAAGACAGAGGATGCTCTCTGAGAAAGACTCGTATTCGACAGAGTGCGTCCTTGGTGAAAACCAATCCAGACGAAGGCGGATGAGGGGAGGAGGCATTAAGATCATTCTAGACGCGACTAACAAAGCCAATGTCATTGACCCAGTCACTAACAAGATTAGTAACGTGTCTCTCATTAGTGTGGCGAGCAATCCCTCGAATCGGGATTATAATAGAAGAGGTGTAATTACCAAAGGCGCCGTCATCGAGACAGAGCTTGGGAAAGCAAAGGTCCTCTCTAGGCCAGGACAAGATGGGATGGTTAACGCTATTCTAGTGAAATGAGGGAGCATAGCTAGACCCTTATATGTTAACCCTGAAGGAATCTACATGTTGGTTCTCTCTGTCGCCGAACTGGCGGCCATTGGTGTTTTCGTCGTAGTAGGTAGCATGTCTCTGGGACTACTTTTCTTCTGGTGGTATCTGGACCGCCAGAAAATCCATAGCCTTGAGGATACTCCAGTATCAAGTCCAGCCGAGTAGTCCAGAGGATCCTCCTCATTCCGCCTCGGGTATTAACCAAGTTGGATACCCTCATCATGAATTGTGGTAACTGACTATGAAGGAATACGATAGGCATGTGCTATGGTTAGAATACTTCAATTCTTCAGTGAGTAGAAAGAAAGGGCGAAGGGTTCCCACGAATCAAGCTGTAAGATCTCCAAGACTGCAAGAACTTCTCGAAGCAGCTAGGAGGTTAGGATATGATCCACAGCCGGTCGAAGGATTTCATCCGAGGCAATTTCCTAATCTCTCTGGATACGTTTCTATTCAAAAACTGAAACGGAAATCAGATTCGATCAAGGAGATCGCGACTATGCTTTCCGTTGTAAGGGGGGAGTTAAGGTCAGGAGCCAAGAGCGGTGAATAGTATAACAAATCAGGCGAGCGAATTTGAATTCCCCGTCATAATGCACCGCGAGGGGAGAAGTGGTATATTTGTCCCTAAGATCAGTCTGACTTCAAGAGCCCCTCCGATGAATCCAGCTTTCTACAACCCTTTAGGTGAATATAAGAGGGACGTGATGGTCCACATGGTGTCCAGCTACGCTGTGAGCTTCACTAACGGAGTTCGGTTCGCAGATGTCTTGGCAGGAGTCGGAGCTGGTGGTATTAGAGTTGGGAATGAGAGTAGAAATGTGGGTCGGGTCTTTCTAAATGATCTGAACCCTAATGCGATGCAACTTGCGAGCTTGTCCATCAACCAGAATGGGATAGGAGAGAAGTTCACCAAATCGGGAGAAGAGGCGAACTTCTTCCTTTCAAACCACTCTTCGGGGGAGGAGAGATTTGATATTATTGACATAGATCCTTTCGGGTCCCCCACGCCCTATCTGGATTCAGCCCTGAGAGCTCTTAATATAGGCGGTATTTTATGCGCGACATCCACTGATGGGCAAGTCCTCTGTGGGCTATATCCGAATGTGAGTCTGAGGAGGTATGGTGGGTATTCGCTCAATACAGACTATTGTCAGGAGATTGCCATTAGACTCATGCTGGGATCTCTTGCGTTCGCGGCGTCCAGGCATAACTTGGGAATTTCCCCGACCTTCGCTCATACTGAGAAGCATTATACTAGGATCTACGCCATGGTAACTGACAACTCGGCCGATTTGGACGGGAGACTGGGGTTTATTTCGCAATGTAATGCTTGCCCAAGTCGTTCCGTTGGACCGCTCATGATTGGAGTCTGTCCTGACTGTCGCTCAACCTGCAAGGCAGCTGGACCATTATGGATCGGAGAACTATTTGACTTGCGAATCTTAACAAAGGCCGTAGAACTTCGTCCAGAAGGCAAGCTGGAACAAATGTTCATCGCTGCCAGAGAAGAAGTCGAACTCCCTGCGACTTTCTATGTCACTGATTCAATTACCAGCCTAATTGGATCCTCGTCAGTTCCAATCGCGTATGCAATTGACTCGTTGAAGGGACTCGGATACAAATCCTCCCGAACTATTCTAAATAAAAAAGGATTCCGTACCGATGCCTGCACCGATGATATAATTGCGGTCTTCCTATCTTTTAGAGATTAAATCTGGTACCCGATATTAAGGAAGTAAACCTCACTGCTTGCCTGTCGACTGGCAGGGGGTTTGATAATTCTTACCATTCTGAATCTCTCTCTCAATGTGCCTCTCAACTCATTAAGTCTAGGACCATCGAAGGCCTTCGCCAGTAATACTCCACCCGTTTTCAGTATTTCGGGGAGCATATTGATTACAAGTAATGTCATATCTATCTGGACCGAATGGTCTATTTCCCAAATACCAGTGATCTTTTGTGAGATATCGGAGAGCACGACATCAGCGCTCCTTCCCAAGATTGTAATGATTCTCTTACCAAGATCAGGATCCCGTACATTCCCTACCAAAGTCCTAACGTTCTCCCCAACCGGAGAGATTGGGTCTATATCCACTCCAATTACCATTCCTCGCCCACGAACTAATTTTGATGAGGCCTCAAGCCATCCTCCAGGAGCAGCTCCGAAATCGATGATTGCCTGACCCCTTCTCATGAACGAGTACTTTGAGTTTATCTGGGAAAGTTTATAGTACGCCCGGCTTCTGTAACCCTCTTCCTTTGAGAGTCGCCTATACAGATCTCGTTTAGCTTCTCGTAATCGCAAAATTCTTCTTAAGTCTTGTTTCCGTTATTCTTGATTTGGAGTATATACTGGTTCATTGTCCAATCCCTTATGAGATTGCAGTGATGAGGAGTAACCACCCCAGTCGCGCAGCATCTATCCTCACTGGGGCAGGTCAAGCAAGGAATTTGTTCAATAGATTCGACTCTCGCCGGCATTCGGGCTGGTGTCAAAATATATGTCCACCGTCCTCCATCCAACATCCGCTCCCGTTTAATCATCCCTCTTCTCTCTAATCTGATGGCGAGCCTTGATCCGTCTCGACTACTCAGGTTTAACTCCTTCCACAGAGAGCTTTGTAGCACCCCGCCCTCATGCTCAACAACCGCCTTGTATATCATCGAGAGAGGATCTATATGCTGCTCGACGGAAGACTCAGATTGTTTGTTTTGAAGCTCTTTTTGCAGCATATGCAAACTCTGTCAGAAAGAGTCCAAGCGATAATCCATGCCTTATCAATCTTTTCCTGATAAAATCGGCATAAGTCTCTGCGTTATCGAGTAATTATCAAGAATGTCCCGCGACCTGTTGCGCACAGTGACCTCAGTAACTTCCGCCAAGTCCGCAACTTCGCGCTGGGATATGTGTTCACCTAACATCACAGAGGAGATGTAAAGGTAAGCGCCCGCGAGACCAGCCGGAGCTTTCCCGCTAGATAGCCGTGAGTCCTTAGTCTGGGATGACAATTTCAAGGCGAGTCTTTCTAACTTAGTATCTAGGTGGGCGACATTCACCAACTTCGAGATATATTTCTGAAGAGGCTGTGGTGGCACGTACTTCTTTTCTACTTCTGTCAAGATGAGTCTATAGTATTTCGCGACCACTCCCCTCTCTAATCGAGCTACTTTGGCTACTTCCTTCAAGGTTCTTCCTGTTCCACATTTCCTGCAAGCCAGATAGACAGATGCAGCGGCCATGCCTACGGTAGATTTGCTTCTTGCTACTCTTAGTTTTGCCGAGGTCCTGTAAATATGGGCAGCTGTTTCAGACGTAGACTTGGGTAGATTCAGATTACTAGAGAACTCGCTGATTCTTGCTAAGACATTTGAGAGACCCCTTTCCGCTGACGAGGAGGTCCTGATTCTCCTCTGCCACATCTTCATCCTTTCAACGGACGTTTGAGAATAACCACCATGTCGTTCTCTTCCGCTATTAGTTGTAGCCTCTCCGATCTCCGTGGTCAAACCGAAATCGTGCAAGGCTAGCGTCCGAGGAGAACCAACCCTGACTCGTTTCTGCTTTTCCTCGAGGTCCATTGCCTTCCATTCAGGACCGGTATCAGCTACTTGATCTAGAACGACGAGTCCACAATTTGAACACAGGAGTTCCCCTTTTTCAGGATCACCGATCAAGGATCCGCGGCAAAAGGGGCAGGTCGATTTTGATTCTGAAACCCGCAGACCTTTCAAAAAAAATCCTACCTCCTCAGCTATAGACTAGCCTACCTATAACTCTTTTAGATTCTTCGTTGGCCGGGATCACTGTAAGGTACGGGGACCGCGTCGGTCCGATTACTTCCAGCACCTTACCAACCTTATTTCCTCTTTCGTCGAAAACAACTTCTCCAGCTCTAATATCCGCTTTAGCCTTTATGACTAATCTTCCGCTTTTCGCAACATGAATTGCTGTACCTATTGGTCGGCGAGCTATCTTTGGTCCCAAGCCAACATGTATGATACAGCAGGTAAGTAAACCTTGATCAAGGCTGTATAGGCGTCTTTTTCGCGTGTTTGAGGAGTCATATGTTCGTAACCGACGCTACAGACGAGTGGATTTAATCTCTCTGCGCTCCTTGAATCTCATGTCCGATTTGGCTCAGGAGTTCCAAGCATCGCCAGTTACCGAACATGAACCTCACTCAATGCAAAAGAAGGTGGCTGCAAAGCGGAATGGGCAGGCATCTCGAGGCCGGCATATTACTCAGAGAAGGTCAAAACAGGAGCGATTGATTGATATAATCAGGGTTGTTGCAGCGAACGGGCAATTACGCAGAACTCACATTCTCTATAAAGCTAATCTTACCTGGGGAGAGCTGAGGGAAGATCTCGACGCGCTCGAAAAGGTTGGGGCGATAAAGATGATGGAAAGTGGCGAGGGGACATTCTATGGATCGACTGAAGTAGGTCTGGAGCTTCTCACTCATTCTAGCAGAATCCTCACCATATTGACTGGTAACGCCTCCAATATGTAAAACATGGGTTTTCGATCTGGAAGGGAACCCTCCTTTCTGCTGAGAGTCGCAAGATTTCGTTAATTCGTTTAAGGTCTGAGTCGGATTTTGGAATCAGAAAGCTTCTCGTGCGACCATTGCGGCAAAGAGTTGGAGGGTTGGTTTCAGGCGCAACTACACTATACTAAATGTCCGATGATCAATTCGCTCAAGTAACCCTTGCCTAACTTCAGTTCGATCATCTAAATGTTCTCGAGGAAGGTGTGAATAGAGACTATTCATGTCTCCTGCATTAACACGAGGTTAATACTCTGCCGGTCACCAAAAGGGTGGTTCGGACAAATCTTGCTTCTCGAATTAGGAATTCCCATTTCGGCTAAAGCCGGGATAGATAGGTTTTTTATGAAAGAGTGATGGGCAATTCCCCTTGGGCCCGTAGCTCAGCATGGATAGAGCATCGGCCCTCTAATGAGGAGGATAGCCGGGGGTCGAGGGTTCGAATCCCTCCGGGCCCGCTACAAAAGCGCAGGGGCCTAGCGATCTAGGCTTTCCTATTGTTTGATTTCTATGGTTTTCCTGGCGGAGGAGCTAATCCTAGCTGCTGCATCATCCCTGCTTGATCCATTAATCCCCAATGTTCTATCGATTTTCCATCAGGCCCTACCCTGATCATATCAAACGAGTTTATGGTAAATGATTTTCCGGTTGGGGGAATTCCCATGAACTCACCCTTATGTGTACCTGAAACAGTTGCTCGAGTGATTATCTTATCGTCTTCGCCGACCATATCCTCTACTGTCGCTTTGAGATCCGGAAATGCGGATCTGAACATTGCCTGGATCTGCTTTGTACCTTCCTTCCCCTGAGGAAATCCTGGAAGACGTGAATGATCTACAATGTTGTCGGATATGAGTTCGTCGATAACCGAAAAATTTCCTTTATTCATGACTTCCTCGTAAAACTTTCTCACATTCGCCTTGCCATCTTCTAGGGACATGTCACGCCGAATTCAGTTTGGATATATATATGCTTAGGCTTGACGGCAACTAGAACACCATATGGCCACATGATGGTTACAGAAACGAAGCCTTGTTTTGAAACCTAGGACAGACACTAACGCTCCGAATCCCTCCGGGCGAG
>SDBV01003512.1_pt1 | contig 23064 bp, 17 predicted proteins | sample 2277081 | NCBI WGS metagenome assembly SDBV01 (sample SAMN10402039, study PRJNA504765) | marine sediment metagenome | isolation source: marine sediment core GS10_PC15, 223 cmbsf | place: Arctic Ocean: Southern Knipovich Ridge | collected 2010 | reverse complement strand
ACATGGCCAATCGTGCCAACGTTTACGTGCGGTTTATCTCTTTCGAACTTCTCTTTCGACAACTTTTACGCTCCTTTCATTACCTGCACCCGCCAACTAAGGCGCGAACCATGAGAATATACAGTGTTTTTGGTCCATTTGGTGCCATACGCTAATAAAAATTAAGACTTTGCTCCAACCGGCGTACCTACGCGATGCTCGATGATGTCCTCGGATACGCTCTTTGGCACCTCGCTGTACCGCTCGAACTGCATCGTGTATGTTGCTCTACCTTGCGTCTTTGAGCGCAGATCCGTTGAGTACCCGAACATCTCGCTTAACGGAACTTTCGCGCTTATCACTTTCGCGTTGCCGCGATCGTCCATATCCTCGATCTGTCCACGACGCGAATTCAAATCTCCAATCACATCGCCCATGTACTGCTCCGGAGTCACAACCTCGACGCCCATGACTGGCTCTAGTAAGCACGGCTTGCACCGCTTGACGGCAGCTTTGAGTGCCATAGAGCCAGCTACCTTGAACGCCGCTTCCGAGGAGTCGACATCGTGGTGGGAGCCGTCAACAAGCGTAACCCGAACATCGACGATCGGGTACCCCGCAATTATGCCGTTTTCAAGTGCTTCCTTAATGCCCTTTTTCACCGACGGAATGTATTCGGTCGGAATGACACCGCCTTTGATCTTGTTCTCAAAATCGAAGCCGACTCCAACCGCGGGCTCCATGTCAATGTAGACGTGCCCGTACTGTCCCCGACCACCGGTCTGCTTCACGAACTTCCCTTCGACTTTCTCGGCAGCGTCCTGAACTGTCTCTCGGTATGCAACCTCCGGTTTTCCAACATTGGCGTCAACCTTGAACTCTCGGAGTAGCCTGTCGACGATCACCTCAAGGTGCAGCTCGCCCATCCCTGAGATGAGAGTCTGACCCGTTTCTTCGTCTGCACGTACTTGGAACGTTGGATCCTCCTCCCCAAGTCTGTGTAAACTGGTCCCGAGCTTCTCCTGGTCTACCTTCGTCTTGGGTTCGATCGACACTGATATCACGGGGTCTGGAAAGGTCATCTGCTCCAGCACAATCGGTTCGTTCTTCGCACAGAGCGTGTCGCCCGTTGTTGTTTTTTTCAACCCAACACCTGCAACGATGTCGCCAGCCCGTACCTCATCTCGATCTTCACGGCTGTTTGCATGCATCTCAAGAATTCGGCCAATCCGTTCCGTGTTACCCGTCGTCGAGTTCAGAACTTGATCACCTGCTTTAAGCGTGCCCGAATAGACGCGAAAATAAGTCAACTTGCCGACGTGGGGGTCGGTCATGATTTTGAATGCAAGCGCGGAGAACGGCGCCTTGACGTCACTGTGCCGTATACCTTCAACTTCTTTGCCCTGTTTGTCCCTTTCGATCCCCTTCACTGCGGGAACATCGAGCGGCGATGGCAGAAAATCGATAACCGCATCCAGTAGTGGCTGAACTCCCTTGTTCTTGAAACTCGAACCACAAAGCACGGGCGTTACGTGTAAATCAAGTGTCGAGGAACGAAGTGCCTTCTTAATCCGATCCGATGATATCTCCTCATCGTGAAGGTACGCCTCGAGAAGTTCGTCGTCATACTCGGCGCAAGCCTCTATCAACTCAGTGCGACGCTGGTGAGCAATTTCTACCAGGTCGTCTGGGATATCCGTTTCCTCCCAGTCGGTTCCCAACTCATCTTTCCATAAAAGAGCCTTGTCCTTGATCAGATCAACGACTCCCTCAAGATTATCTTCGCTGCCGATCGGTATCTGAACAGGTACAGGATGAGCACCAAGGCGGTCTACCATCGTTTGCACGCACATATCGAAGTCGGCACCAACTCGATCCATCTTGTTCATGTAAGCGATGCGAGGAACGCTGTACTTGTCTGCCTGCCGCCAGACCGTCTCTGATTGGGGCTCTACTCCTGCGACCGCATCGAAGATCGCGATCGAACCATCTAGAACTCTCAGGCTCCTCTCAACCTCGACTGTGAAGTCCACATGCCCGGGTGTGTCGATTATGTTGATCCGGTGATCGTTCCATTCGCATGCGGTGGAGGCCGAGGTGATAGTTATTCCGCGCTCCTGCTCCTGCTCCATCCAATCCATCACAGCGGCGCCCTCATGTACCTCGCCCATCTTGTATGTGCGACCGCTGTAGTAGAGGATTCGTTCGGTCGTCGTCGTCTTCCCAGCATCGATGTGGGCTTTTATCCCGATGTTACGAACTTTTTCTAATGGAGTTTTTTCGGCCATTTTCCCTTGCTGTTCTACTTAAGCTGGGCGATTAAGCAATTTTGCCTCAGTTTCGGACACAAAAAAAGCCCTCTCGGGCACATGCAAGACCTCTTGCGCCCTCTGATTACTTCGTGTATGTGCCCCAATCTTTCATAGGTAAGCCCATGCAGCGGCTCAGCAAGTCATGGTAGCAGAGCTTACTATCGTAAAATTATCGATGTCAGTGGCTTATTACCAACGATAGTGTGCGAATGCTTTGTTCGCTTGAGCCATGCGTAGTATGTCTTCTTTTTTCTTGAACGCCCCGCCTTGATGCTCAAACGCATCCAATATTTCACTCGCTAATCGATCGGACATCGATTGTTCACGTCGCTGGCGCGCAAACTGCACAATCCAGCGTACGGCTAACGTACGACCTCTGCGTGGTGCCACCTCGATAGGAACCTGGTAGGTCGCACCTCCAACCCGACGCGAGCGAACTTCCAGACGTGGCGTGATCTCTTCTACCGACTTCTTCAGGACTTTCATCGGATCTTTTCCCGAACGCTCGCCGATCACATCAAGCGCATCGTAGGTAATCTGCTCCGCAACTGATTTCTTTCCATCTCTGAGCACCCGGTTGATCATCTGCTGTACCAGGATACTGTCGAAAGTACTGTCGTTAGCGATGAAGCGCTTAGCTGCTCTAGACCGTCGTGCCATCTTTATTCCCTCACGCCTTAACGCCGTATACCGAGCGAGCCTGTTTGCGATCAATAACTCCTGCTGTATCGAGCGTTCCGCGCACGACTTTGTAACGTACACCAGGCAGATCCTTAACTCTTCCCCCTCTGATTAGAACGACGGAGTGTTCCTGGAGGTTGTGGCCCTCGCCAGGGATGTAAGCGGTCACTTCCATGTTGTTGGTCAGGCGAACACGCGCAATCTTGCGAAGAGCCGAGTTCGGCTTCTTCGGTGTCGTCGTTGCCACACGTATACATACACCTCTTCTCTGAGGCGCTGCGACCATCTTTTTTCCTGCCTTGCCCGACTTCAATCCAGGAGTTGTCATCTTCTTCTTAGGCCGGGTTCGACCCTTACGCACTAGTTGATTGATCGTAGGCATGACTAAACGATGCTAGCAGCGCGCCTATAAGGCGAGATTCGCCTGGCCATTTTCATTTCCCGCCATCCGAAACCTCGCCAATCGACTCGCTCAGGCTTTCAACTGACTCGGCCCTCCCATTGCTGTCAGTAAGTCCAAGCTCTGCCGCAAGCTCATCCTGATCGATCATGTCGATGTCTTCGGGTGACGGCCTGGGAATATCTTCGGCGGGCTCGATTTCTATTGTGCTGTAGTGGCGTAGACCGGTTGCTGCCGGAATCAGCTTTCCAATGATTACGTTCTCTTTGAGCCCAGCCAGACCATCAGTCTTTCCCTCGAGTGCAGCGTCGGTGAGAACCTTGGTCGTCTCCTGGAAGGAAGCCGCCGAAAGGAACGAGTCCGTCGCGAGCGACGCCTTGGTTATCCCAAGAATTACCTCACTACTTGTGGCTTTCTGACCTCCAGCCTTCCTTACTTCCTTATTCCGTAACTTCAGCTCATGCCCATCGACAAGCTGGCCCGGGAGATACTCGGTGTCACCACGCAGATCGATCCTCACCTTCCTCATCATCTGCCGGATGATGACCTCAACGTGTTTGTCGTTGATATCCACACCCTGAGACTTGTATACCTTCTGTACTTCCTTTACCAGGTACTTCTCAGTGGGTGTGCGACCAATGATCTCGGTCATCTCGCCTGGGTGAAGAGCGCCCTCCTGGAGCGGCTGGCCCGCCTCGACTTTCTGACCATCCTCAATGAGTAACCGCACGCGAAGTGGAAACGAGTAGCTCTTTTCCTTACCCTTGTCGCTTGTGATCACTACTTTACGAGTTTTCTCTGTTTCTTCAATCGAGAGCTTGCCGGCAAATGCCGCTATCTTTGCCACACCCTTTGGCTTACGAGCTTCGAAGAGTTCCACAATTCGTGGCAAGCCGTGAGTTATATCAGCACCTGCTACACCGCCCGTATGGAAGGTACGCATCGTGAGCTGTGTGCCCGGCTCGCCAATTGATTGCGCAGCAATTATTCCAACAGCGTCACCCATCTCGCATAGATAGCCTGTTGCAAGAGACATCCCGTAGCAGTGCTGACAGACACCTGACTCAGCCTGACATTTAAGCGCTGAGCGAATCGGCACCACAACGCCCTTACCGGTATCTAATCCCTCGACCAGCTCGGTCATCTTCTCTTTTGTGATCATCCCATTCTTGCTCAGTATCGTACGGTTGCGTTTGGTAGTGACCCTTTTGGCAGCCATCCGTCCAAGTAGGTTCTGGTTTGGCTCCCCGCTCAAATAGAGCGGTAACTCAATAAACTCTCGGGTCTTGCAGTCTTTCTCGCGAATGATCACATCCTGGGTCACATCGACTAGGCGTCGGGTCAGATAGCCGGAATCCGCTGTGCGCAACGCTGTATCTGCAAGACCTTTACGGGCACCGTGCGTAGAGACGAAATACTCGAGCACGGAGAGACCCTCCTTGAAGTTCGATTTTATCGGTCGCTCGATTATCTCACCTTTTGGATTTGCCATAAGGCCCCGCATACCGGCGAGCTGACGAATCTGTTTGGATGATCCCCGTGCGCCCGAGTTGGCCATCATGTAGATGGGGTTCAATTCGCTCAGGTTATCTTCCATGGCCTTGCCAACTTCGTCTGTGGCTTCACCCCATGTGTCCACGACCTTTTCGTGCCTTTCTTCTTGGGTAATCAGACCCGTGTCGTACTGATCTTGTATCTCCTTGATCTTGTCTTCGTATCGATCGAGAATCTCTTCCTTGTTTGGTGGGATCACGATATCGTTCTTTGAAACAGTTATTCCTGCCGTGGTGGCAAAGTGGAAGCCAACCTCCTTGTAAGCGTCAAGCACCTCGGCGACCACCGCGGTACCAAACGTATCAACTTGATCTGTGACTAACGCATTTACATCGTGCTTGCTGAGAGTCCGATTGACGAATTGATAATCCTCGGCGTCGAACTTATTGCCCAACTCATCCGTTAGTGCTTGCTCGATTCTGTCGTTAAAAAGGATCCGACCGATTGTGGTGAGTATGTGGGCTCCAACTTTCCTCTTATATATCACCATGTCATGAAGCTGTGCTGCATGGGTCTCGTAGGCAAATTCCGCTTCCTGTGCCGTCCGAATAATGTGAGGCCTAGGTTTGATCTTGTCCGGATCCATCTCTGTTAGCTCGTGTTCTTTTGGGCCGAAGGTGAGGTAGTAGATACCAAGTACCATGTCCTGTGTCGGTGATGCAAGTGGAAACCCATTTGCCGGTGAGAGGATGTTGTTCGTGGATAGCATCAATAGGCGTGCCTCTGCCTGAGCCTCAGCTGAGAGCGGAACGTGTACCGCCATCTGATCACCGTCAAAGTCGGCGTTGAACGCATGGCACACCAGTGGATGGATCTGGATCGCCTTGCCCTCCACCAGCAGTGGTTCGAATGCCTGGATACCCAACCTGTGCAGGGTTGGTGCTCGGTTCAAGAGCACTGGGTGTTCCTTGATCACCTCGTCTAAGACATCCCAGACCTCCGGAAACTGTGAGTCCACCATCTTTTTGGCAGCCTTGATGTTCTGAACCGACTTGCGCTCAACAAGACGCGCCATGATGAATGGCTTGAACAGCTCCAATGCCATCACTTTTGGCAGGCCGCATTGATTGAGTCTCAAATGTGGGCCTGCAACTATCACGGATCGCCCGGAGTAGTCCACGCGCTTGCCCAGAAGGTTCTGTCGGAAACGGCCCTGTTTTCCCTTGAGCATGTCCGAGAGCGATTTCAGAGGCCTGTTACCCGGGCCGGTGACCGGTCGACCGCGACGCCCGTTGTCAAAGAGCGCGTCAACAGCCTCCTGCAACATTCTCTTCTCATTGTTGACGATTATCTCTGGTGCGCCTAGATCGAGCAGCCTCTTCAACCTGTTGTTGCGGTTAATGACTCTCCTGTACAGGTCGTTCAAGTCGGAGGTGGCAAAACGCCCACCGTCGAGTTGGACCATAGGCCTTAACTCTGGCGGAATGACTGGAACCGCTTCGCAGACCATCCATTCCGGCTTGTTCACTGACTGCCGAAACGCCTCAACTACTCTAAGTCGCTTAGTGGCACGATTCTGCTTCTGACCCTTTGACGTCCTACTGATCTCTTCAAGTTCTACGGCCTCAGCATCGAGATCGACCTGTTCTAACAGATCGCGTACAGCAGCTGCACCCATTCCGCCACGGAAGTACTCTCCGAGACCGAACGACGATCCAAACCTATCTTTTAGCTCGCGAAAGACCGACTCATCGATGATCACGTCCTTGGGCTTCATTTCCTGAAATGTCTCCCAAGCCTGCCTCAAGCGCTCCGATGATTCCTCCATATATGCATCTGTGTCAGCCACCTCGGCGTCGATCAGCTTTCGCAGCGCTTTTTCCAGTTTTTCACGCTCATCTTTCTTGAGCTTCTTCACGTTTACGTCGATCGACTCGATCCAGAGGAAGTCCTCATCGCTGAAACTGGTCTGCTTCCCACTTTTTAAGTACTCGAGCCTGCGTTCTAGGGACTCTGTCAGTTCCTGGTTTCTCTGTTCCTTTTCGGCTTTGTACTCATCGAGGGTCTTTTTTACTTCCTTCTCGAGCTTCGTGAGGTCTTTTTTGCGCGCCTCTTCATCGACCCAGGTGATCATGCTCGCAGCAAAGTAGAGGACCTTCTCAAGTTCCTTCGGAGGAATGTCTAATAGATAACCTATGCGGCTGGGAACGCCTTTGAAGAACCATATATGTGACACGGGAGCAGCCAGATCGATATGGCCCATTCGCTCCCTTCGCACGCGAGAGCGAGTAACTTCAACGCCGCAGCGTTCACAGACTATGCCCTTGTATCGGACTCGTTTGTACTTGCCGCAGTAGCACTCCCAATCCTTGGTCGGGCCGAAGATGCGCTCGCAAAAGAGCCCGTCCTTCTCAGGTTTGAGCGTTCGGTAGTTGATCGTTTCGGGCTTGACAACTTCCCCGGAAGACCAAGACCGAATCTGCTTGCTTGAAGCAAGCCCAATAGTAATTGCATCAAAATTATTAATATCGATCAAGAGCGCTCCTTAAGCCTCGTCCTTTTTTTTACTCTTGCTGCTTGTGTCGCTCTTGGTCGAGCTTTTCTTCTTGGCCTGGCCCGTCGATGACTTGCTCTTGCTCGATGAAGCCTTACTCTTGCTCTTCGCTTTAGGCTTCTTTTCACCATCATCTACCTCAACATACTTTTTCAGCTGCTCTCCCGCTGACTCATCGACTATCCCGGCTTCCGAGCCAGGCCCGACCTCCTTATCGCCGCCTTCCTTGTCGGAAGTGACGTCCCCCGCTATCTCGCCCGATACGATCTCATCTTCCCGCTCATCTTGCGGCACGTCTTTACCCTGTTTACTGCCCTTCTTGGCCCCCTTTTTGCCATCACCGCTTGTTGCTCGAACGCCCGACAGGTCGATGCCGAGTTCCTCGGCTGCACGCAGAAGATCGTCTTCCTCTTCCTGGATCGTTATATCCTTGCCCTCTTCGCTTACGACATCGACGCTCAGTGACAGAGACTGCATCTCCTTGAGTAGAACCTTGAACGATTCCGGAATTGAAGGTTGCGGAATGTTTTCACCTTTTACTATCGACTCGTACGCCTTGACCCGTCCCTGGGTGTCGTCCGACTTGATCGTCAGCATCTCTTGAAGCGTGTATGCAGCTCCGTACGCCTCCAGCGCCCACACCTCCATCTCGCCGAATCGCTGCCCGCCGAACTGCGCCTTGCCGCCAAGAGGCTGCTGAGTTACCAGAGAGTATGGCCCCGTTGATCGAGCGTGGATCTTGTCGTCTACAAGATGGTGGAGCTTCAGTATGTACGCATTTCCTACTGTCACTTTTCCATCGAACGGCTCGCCTGTGCGTCCGTTGTAAAGCCTTACTTTGCCACTGCATTGATTTCCGAGCGGTTCCTTTTTATCGACATCGAACTGTACCTCTGAATCCTTATTCTCCTGCTGCCACTTAACCAGAGCTTCGTCTACGTCTTCCACTGTGGCACCGTCGAAGACTGGACAGGACACGTACGCCTTGCCCGAGTTGTTCTGAGCCTCCTTGTACGCGTCGGAGCCATCGTTGTACCAACCGTGCGCAGCAACCCACCCGAGATGCGTCTCCAGAATCTGACCCAGGTTCATGCGGCTAGGGACGCCTAACGGGTTTAGGATGACATCTATCGATGTTCCGTCCTCAAGAAACGGCATGTCCTCCTCGGGCACAATCTTGGAGATAACACCTTTGTTTCCGTGACGCCCGGCCAGCTTGTCACCCTCGGAGATCTTTCTTTTTGTGGCAACATAGACACGGACTAGCTCATTCATACCCGGCGCAAGATCGTCTCCATCGTCTCTTGAGAAGGTTTTGACATCGATCACCACACCGCCTTCGCCGTGAGGAACTTTCAATGAAGTATCGCGGACATCACGTGCTTTTTCCTTGAAGATAGCCCGGATCAGTTTCTCTTCGGCTGTTAGCTCGGTCTCACCCTTAGGTGTGATTTTGCCGACTAAAATGTCGCCGGAAGCTGCCTCGGCACCGATCCGGACGATGCCGTGCTCGTCCAGATTGCGAAGGGACTCTTCCGAGCGATTCGGAATGTCTCGCGTTATCTCCTCATCGCCAAGTTTGGTCGCCCGTGCATCGACCTCGTACTCCTCGATGTGGATCGACGTAAGCTCCTCGTCTTTTACAAGCCGATCCGAGATGATGATCGCATCCTCGAAGTTGAAGCCCTCCCAGGACATGAATGCAACCAGTAGATTTCGACCTAATGCAAGCTCGCCCAACGACGTGGAGGCACCGTCCCCCAGAATATCGCCTTTCTTCACCATCTGACCCTCTGTGACTACTGGTTTCTGGTGAATTATCGTACCCTGGTTTGAGCGCATGAATTTCAGCATGGTGTACTCATCGTTCTTTGTTGATCCTTTGCTCGGCTGAATCTCTATCTTTTCAGCATCAACGTAGGTGACCTTCCCGGTACGCTCTGCACGTAAAAGATCTCCGCTGTCCATCGCCGCCCGCTTCTCCATTCCGGTTCCGACCAGAGGCGCGTCAGTCTTCAAAAGCGGTATCGCTTGACGCATCATGTTTGACCCCATTAGCGCACGGTTAGCATCATCGTGCTCCAAGAACGGGATCAAAGATGTCGCAACCGACCATATCTGCGTCGGTGAGACATCCATCAGCTCAACACTCTTCGGCTGTGCAGCAGTAACACCGTCATGTGAGCGACACAGCACCTGTGGGCCCTTCAGCTTGTGTGTCTTGGGATCGATCTCCGCGTTTGCCTGGGCTATTACGCTGTCCTCTTCTTGCGTGGCATCCAGCCAAACTATCTTCTTTGAAACTTTGCCGTCCTTCACCACTCGGTAGGGCGTCTGCACGAAGCCGTGCTCTGATACTGAGGCATACGATGAAAGTGACCCAATCAAGCCGATGTTCGGACCTTCAGGAGTCTCGATCGGGCACATGCGCCCATAGTGAGTCGGGTGAACGTCGCGCACCTCTATCGGGGCACGCTCACGCGTCAACCCTCCGGCACCGAGAGCCGAAAGCCTGCGTCGGTGAGTCAGACCGGAGAGAGTGTTCGTCTGGTCCATGAACTGTGATAGCTGCGACGAGCCGAAGAACTCCTTGAGCGCGGCAACTACTGGGCGAATGTTAATGATCGTCTGCGGTGTTATCGTGTCCGCGTCCTCGGTCGTCAGACGCTCTCGAACAACACGCTCCATGCGATACAAGCCAACTCGCAGAGCCTCTTGAATCAACTCTCCAACCGTGCGTAGTCTCCGATTTCCAAAGTGTTCGTACTCGTCTAGGCGATCCTGAATCGGCTCCTGAGATAGCGACTGCGCCTCTGCTGCGTAGTCCTTTATGTCCGCGTCAGCATCTTCCGGTATACCTATCAGTTTTGGTAGCGATACCAACTCTTTAACCAGGGCCACGATGTCCTTGTTGGTGAGAACTCGAGTATTGAGGTCTTGCTTGAGGCCAAGTCTTGAGTTCAACTTGTAGCGACCCACTCTGGTTAGGTCGTACCGCTTTGGATCGAAGAACAGAGCGTTAACCAAAGACCGTGCACTGTCGAGCGTGGGCGGCTCACCGGGACGCTGCTTCTTGAATAGCTCGATTAAGGCACCATCTTGGGTCTTGGTTTGCTCTGTATCTGCCTCAATCGTGTTTCTAATATATATCGAGTTGTCAAAAAGCTTGAGAATCTCCTTGTCACTTTCGTAGCCGATAGATCGGAGAAGCACGGTAACTGGCAGCTTACGCTTGCGGTCGATGCGAATGAACACTCGGCCCTTCTTGTCGATCTCAAGCTCAAGCCACGATCCGCGTGATGGCATCAGAGTTGCGATGAACACCTGCTTTTCAGCGTCCTTTGGCTGCATCACGTATGCGCCTGGCGAGCGTACAAGCTGAGTGACTACAACTCGCTCAGTTCCATTTATCAGAAACGTACCCCAATCGGTCATCCATGGGAAATCTCCCATGAACACTGCCTGTTCTCTAATCTCTCCTGTGTCCTTGTCGATAAAACCGACCTTTACCGAAAGCGGTCGAGAGTATGTCAAGTCCTTCTCCCTACACTCTTCTATCGAATGAGTGGGTTCCTCGAACTTGAAGTCCCCGAACTGGACACAGAGATTTCCGCTGTAGTCTTCTATTGGTGATACGTCGTCGATCGTTTCACGTATGCCACCCTCCTTGGGATTCACAAGCCATTCAAACGACTTGCGCTGAATATCCAGAAAGTTTGGTGGTTCAAGAACCTCTTCTAAACGAGAATAGTTCTTGCGTTGACGAAGGACATCAACACGTGCCAAATTGGCAACTCCTCAAGGTTAAATTATTAACAAGATACTAGGGCAGGCATCTTTAGACGCGCAACCTTTTAGTGTAACAAAGATCTTTTACTGTTTCTACACCTATGTTCCTCTACCTCGGGCGCACGGTATCGAGCGCCTACTTAAGCTTGGGTTCAATACTGTAGATCCTACTTTAGCTCCACCGAACCGCCAGCCTCTTCTAGTTCCGACTTCAGCTTCTTGGCCTCTTCTAGATCGACGTCTTCTTTTACTGGCTTTGGCGCGTCGTCAACAAGAGCCTTCGCCTCCTTAAGACCCAGACCTGTCACCGTACGAACGACCTTGATCACTTGGATCTTCTTGTCACCTGCTTCTGTCAACACCACATCAGCTGTACTTTTTTCTTCTTCACCACCCGCTTCTGCCTGTCCAGCAGCGGCTGCAGGCGCGGCAACTGCCGCAGCAGAGACGCCGAACTTGTCCTCAAGTGCTTTGACCCGCTCGGCCAACTCAAGCACTGAGATTTTCTCGAGCTCCTCCACCCATTCTTCCGTTGATAATGCATTTTTTGCTGCCATCCGTTGAGTCCTCCTTAGACTTTTTCTTCGTTCTCACTGTTTTCATCTGAGTCATCCTTCTCGGGCTCCTCGTCCTCGTCAGCCTCGGGCTCCTCCGATTCCGGCTCCTCAGCTTTAGGCTCTTCTTCCTTAGGCTCTTCAGACTCACGCTTCTTTTGAAGATCGGCCAGCGCAATAACCAGTCCACCTATCATTGAATTGAGGCCCCGAACCAGAACGGTCAACGGCGACGAAACGGCACCAACCAGCTGGGCTCGTAACTGATCCGATGTCGGAAGCTTTGCCAACTTACCCAAGTCTTCTGCGGTCATCACTGAGCCATCTATGAGACCACCTCTGAATTCAATCACCTTCTCATCGCGGACAAATTTGTTTAGAGCTTTGGCTGCCATCGCTACATCTCCACGCACAAACGTAAAGGCAGTTGGACCTTCGATGAGCGACTTGATCTCGGGCTCACCCGCCTTGTCAGCCGCAAGCTCGGTAAGTGAGTTTTTAACAATTCTGAACGTGGAATCTGCCTCGCGCAGCTTCGCTCGTAGCTCGTTGATCTGAGGCACATCTATGCCACGGTAATCGACTGCGATCACTGACTCAGCCTCGTCAATAAGTGAGGCAACCTTCTCAACTACTTCCTGTTTTTGCTCTTTGTTCATTTTTGTCTGTACCGGAGATTCCCGAAAAAAACCCGCACTTGGCGGGCAGGTAGAAAGTAGCTTTTACCATTTACCCACCTGGCCCGGGCTTATGCACTTAACGTGCGCCGAACGTCTTTGGCAAGTGCTTATTTTTTCATTCGGTCTCTACTCTCGTGCAGTTGCCTCCTCGGCCGTTTCGCTTGTCTTCAGAGTGTCAATTTTAATTCCAGGACTCATGGTACTGGAAAGTGTAATCGAGTTGATGTACCGGCCCTTCGTAGCGGAAGGCTTCGCTCTCATGATCTCGTCCATCAGTGCTGTGTAGTTCTCCAGAATACTTTGCTCATCAAAGTCCGTGCGGCCGAGTATTTGATGGACGATGCCCCCGCGATCGGTGCGGTACTCGACCTTACCCGCCTTGGTTTCAGTTACCGCTTTACCGATATCCTGCGTCACGGTGCCAGCCTTGGGGTTTGGCATCTTTCCTTGCGGGCCGAGAACTCTCCCCAGCTTTCCTACCTTGGACATCAGACTCGGTGCCGCGATCACTACGTCGAACTCTGTCCAGCCGTCCTCAACTTTTTTTATTAGATCGTCAGAGCCAACCTCGTCAGCTCCTGCTTCCTCCGCTTCACGTGCTTTGTCACCCTCGGCAAACACCACCACTTTGACGTCGCGCCCAAGCCCATGTGGCATCACCATGGTGCCACGTACCTGCTCCTCGGCGTGACGGACATCCACTCCCAAGCGGATGTGAACCTCAACGGTCTCGGTAAAATTTGCCGATTGGAGCTGTTTAACTAGCGATACCGCTTCGGCCGGTGAGTACTCCCGCTCTCGATCGACCTTCTCTATCAGTCCCTTGAATCGCTTGCCGCGTGCCATTAGACGTCACTCCTGTACGCACCGATATGTGTTGAGACAGAGGTCATCCTACTCAACCACAACGCCCATAGAGCGAGCCGTGCCCTCGATTATCTTCATCGCCTGATCCTCATCCAGGGCGCTTAAATCCTTCATTTTGGTTTTTGCGATCTGCCTCACCTGATCAGCATTGATAGTGCCGACCTTCTCCTTGTTCGGCTCACCAGATCCCTTATCGATTCCAGCGGCTTTTTTAATTAAAACCGCAGCTGGAGGTGTTTTCGTTATGAAATCAAATGATCGATCCCTGTAGACACTGATCTCAACTGGAATGATCGTTCCTGCATCGGCCTTCGTCTTTTCATTGAACGCTTTGCAGAAATCCATGATGTTCAAACCATGCTGGCCCAAGGCAGGGCCTACAGGAGGTGCGGGGTTTGCACCGCCGCCGGGAATCTGAAGCTTGATAAGTGTTATGACTTCTTTTTCTGCCATCTTGAGCGCATCTTTCCTAAATCTTCTTAACCTGATCGAATCCGACCTCTACTGGTGTTTCACGGCCGAATATCGAGACAAGCACCTTGAGCTTGGCTGCATCGTTGTTTACCTCCGAGATCTCGCCACTGAAATCGGACAACGGTCCGGAAACTACCTTCACACTTTCTCCAATGGAGAACTGTGCGCGGACACGTGGTCGTTCAGCTGTCTCACGGTGAAGCAAACGATCGACTTCGGACTTAGATAGTGGCACAGGTTCATCCCTTGATCCGACAAAGCCTGTTACGCCAGGAGTTTCCTTGACAACACCCCAAGAATCGTCGCTCATCTCCATGTCTATAAGTACATATCCTGGCATGGTGCGCTTCTCGACCTGGATCTTTTGCCCATCCTTGATCTCAGAAACCTGCTCTGTCGGTACAACAACCTGTCGAACTTTTTCCTGCTGCTTCATAAAGCGCACACGATGTTCAAGGTTCTGCTTGACCTTGTTCTCATGACCGGAGTATGTATTTATCACGTACCAGCGAAACATTATTCCTATTCCTTAACCCATTCCATTTTTATACTAAGAGCCTATCTATAAAAGTGCTTTCACAATATTGCTCCACACGTAGTCCCACACTCCCAAGTACAGGCCCGCTATTCCACATGCAACAAATACAACTGCTGTTCCCTGCGCCATCGTGGATCTGTCCGGCCACTGTACCCGCTTGAGTTCGCTACGGACTTCGATGAAGAATGTTAAGACTTTACCGTGTCTGGGGCCTGCTTCGCGCTCCTTCGGCCTCGAAACGGGTTGAGGCGCGACTTCAGGTTCGGGTGCCTGCTTGGGTTCCGGCGCCTCTACGACTTCATTCTTGGGCTCCTCAGCGTCTGTGGTTGGCTCGCGTCGTGCTACTTCCTTATCCTTACTCTTACTCGATCGCTGAACTCGTTGTTGCTGCTTGCGCTGCTTAGCCTTGCGACGCTTGGCCCGCTTTCTGTCTCGTGCCACTACCTGGTCTCCTTGTGCGGCGTATGTTTACCACACCAACGACAGTATTTTCGCATCTCGATGCGATCGGGATTGTTCCGCTTATTTTTTGTCGTGTCGTAGTTTCTTCGCTTGCACTCTTCGCATGCAAGCTTCACTAGATCACGTGCATCTCCTCCGGCCATGTACCTATTAAAGCTGATGAAAGCTCTCGTTGGCCTCTTCTTCCGGATCTACGTGAACAATTACTGCATTTAAATGAGGGATTTGCTCGATCAACTTTTTCCTTACAAGCTTCGCCGTCTCATGTCCTTGAGCAACCGTCGCACCTGAAACCACAGCCACATTTACCTCGGCGTGCACGTTGTGACCCACCCACCTAGCTCGCACTTCGCCAACATCGACGACACCGCCGGCAGCCGCTGCTACATCACGGATCCTGTCAACCGTTTCGGGCTCAATCGCATCCAGCGCCCTCAATCCCACATTGCGTGCTGTATGTATGACGATTCGGACGATCGCCACCGTTATCAGAAGTCCGACGATTGGGTCTGCCAGACGAAAACCTAGTGCCACACCCGCTGCTCCCAGAACCACCGCCAATGATGTGAGGCCATCTACGCGCGCGTGCTTTCCATCCGCGATCAAAGCAGCTGAGCCAATCTCGCGTCCGACTCTGATGCGAAAGACCGCCACTGCTTCGTTACCGAGAAAGCCGATCACTCCAGCCATCGCTACCAGTCCCAGCAACGAAGGCTCTCTCGGATTTATCAGCCGGTCAATCGACTCATATCCGGCGACAACCGCACTAAGCAGGATCAATGTGACTATCAGCATTCCGGCTACGTCCTCACTGCGAGACAGCCCATAGGTGAATCTGCGTGTCGGCGGTCGTCTGCCGAGGTAGAAGGCGACCGCAAGAGGAAGCGCGGTCAAGGCGTCCCCCACGTTATGAATCGTGTCGGCCAGCAACGCTACTGAGCCGGTGAGCACAACCAGAACCCCTTGCAGCAGTGCGGTGACCATCAGTGCGATAAAGGAGATTTTCACAGCCCAGATACCGCGATCTGATTTCCTCAGTGCTGCATCCGCCTGCGCATGCCGGTGTCGATGACTGTGATTGCGACCTTTGCTCATGTCCGAAATAATGTCATGCCGGTCCTGTAAAGAAAAGCAAATGATTTTGCTTTTCTATGCCGGGACGGTAGCTCACGGCACTGTTCGAGACTCGCTACGAAACCCGCTTCGATCCAGAGGCGGTGGTGAACGGTTACGAAAAGGGTAAATTGAGACTGAGACAGCCTCCAACCGCTTGCCAAAGCTGGTTTCATGGGATATCCGACAAATTTACTCGGGATTTGTTAGGGTACCCTAATAGATATCCGACTAATGAAGTTGGGTTATCTCATAGGCGGGTCCATGCTGATCCGAATGATCTAATCGAATCCATACGAATCAACAGTCAAAAGGAGACAACAAATGTCAAAAAGGCTGATTCTTCTAGCTACCTCAGCGGCCGTCTTTGCGGCGATCGCCCTTGCGGCCTGCGGCGGAGATGACAACGGCGATAAAAGTTCAGCGACAACCACCGCGGCAAAGAAGGGTGGAGATCTAACCGTTTACTCGGGCCGTGAGGAGGAGTTGGTTGGGCCACTTTTCAAGCGGTTCGAGAAAGACTCAGGGATAGAGTTGAAGGTGCGGTACGGGGGCTCTTCAGAGCTTGTCCAGACTATCATCGAAGAGGGTAATAACAGTCCAGCAGATGTCTTTTTCTCTCAGGATGCCGGTGCTTTAGGTTTACTCCAAAAGGAGGGGCTGCTCGCAGAACTCGACGAAACAGTGCTCGAGAAGGTGCAAAAAAAGTTCCAATCCAAGGACGGCAAGTGGGTCGGCACCTCCGGACGCGCACGGATCGTCGCCTACAACCGCGAGAAGTTAAAGGAGTCGGATCTTCCAGATTCGATCCTAGGTTTCACGGATGAGAAGTGGAAGGGACGGATAGGTTGGGCACCGCCAAACGCTTCCTTCCAGTCGTTTGTAACGGCTCTACGAAAGACGGAGGGAGAGAAGGGTGCCGAGGACTGGTTGGTCGGCATTCGTGAGAACGGTGTTCAGGAGTATCCGAAAAACACGCCGATTAGAGATGCGATCGCAAGTGAAGAGATCGATGTCGGTTTCATTAACCATTACTACGTAGCCCAAGCATATGAGGAAGAAGGCGATGACTATCCGGTGGGTATCTTCTACCCGAAGGGGGGCGACGCAGGAGCACTGATCAACGTGGCCGGCATAGGCATACTCTCAAGTACTGAAAGTGTGGATACGGCACAAGAATTGGTCAACTACCTCCTGTCGAAGAGATCACAGCAGTACTTCTCGAAGGAGACCAAGGAGTATCCGATCGCTGCCGGAGTCGAAGCTGATCCAAGCATCGTTCCTCTCGATCAGATTGATCAGCCGGTGATCGACTTGTCCAACCTTGACGACCTAAAGGGAACGGTAACACTGCTGGAAAAGACAAACGTTTTGTAGAGCCTATCCCTGTAGGGAAGGCTCTTATTTAAGGAGGGAATCTAGTACGAGGCAACGGACAATCGGTTGCCGCCAAGGTATTTGGTGGCGTTGCACGATTCAGGCGACGCCACCATCCTCCTCTGGTGCTGTTTCTGGTCGGCGTCATCCTGGCGCTGGCTTTTGCGCTGCCGTTCTTCTACTTGATAATCGTCATCGGACAGTCACCCGCAGATGCCTGGGAGGCGGTATGGCGCCCCCGAACACTACATCTGCTTCTTCGCAGCGCAGGCCTGGCAGCCGCAGTTACAGCGACGACGATCTCGATCGCCGTACCTGTAGCCTGGCTGACAACACGTACCGACCTACCGGGCAGGAGATTCTGGTCGGTCATCCTAACGTTGCCGCTAGTGATCCCCAGCTACATAGGTGCCTACCTGCTGATTTCAGCCATGGGCCCGCGCGGACTCCTACAAAGCCTTCTGGAGGGACCGTTCGGGATTGAGAGACTGCCCCCCATATACGGCTTTTTCGGCGCCTGGATGGTCTTGGTCTTATTCACATACCCATATGTACTTCTACCTGTGCGTACGGTCCTTACACGACTGAACCCACAGCTCGAAGAGGCAGCAATGGGGATGGGCCGATCACCCTGGGCTGCATTTCGCACCGTTGTTCTTCCACAGCTGGTTCCAGCTATCGGTGCGGGTGGTCTGTTGGTTGCCCTGTATGCTCTTAGTGACTTCGGCGCTGTATCGCTGATGAGATTCGACTCGTTCACCAGAGTCATCTTCACCTCTTACAGTTTGAGCTTCGACCGCACCGGTGCCGCTTCACTTGCGCTCATCCTGGTACTGCTCACTACAACTCTGCTCGCACTCGAATACAAGGTACGCGGCAGAGGCAGATACGCACAGACAGGAAGCGGGCGCCCTTCGCACAAGTATGAGCTCGGTCGATGGCGTTGGCCCGCAACTGCCTACTGTTTAGTACTGGCTCTTGCCGCACTGATCATGCCGATCGTCATACTTCTGTATTGGCTTACAAAGAGCTTCGCAGGAGAACTTGGTTTTACGGAGCTTTTGAGTGCTGCATCTCACTCTCTGCTCGCTTCCGGTAGCGCGGCTGTATTCGCTGCGTTGCTGGCCATTCCAATTGCAATACTGGCCGTACGCCACGCTGGCTTTGCAAGCAGATGGATCGAGCGCCTGAGTTTTACAGGCTACGCACTGCCTGGTGTCGTTGTTGCACTCTCCCTGGTCTACTTTGGAACACGAGTTGCTCAACCGGTCTATCAGACGCTGCCCCTTTTGATCTTCAGCTTTGTGGTGCTCTTCATACCAATTGCGATCGGCACCACCCGTTCCTCGCTCCTACAGATAAGCCCGAGCATCGAGGAGGTTGCGCGTAGCCTGGGGCGTAGACCGCTGTCAGTACTTCGTACCATTACGGTCAGGCTTGCAGCACCCGGTGTTTTAGCGGGAGCTGCACTGGTATTTCTAACCGCGATCAAGGAGCTACCCGCGACATTGATACTTGCACCGATCGGCTTTGAGACACTTGCTACAGAGATATGGCGAGCTACAAACGTCGGCTTTTTTGAACGTGCGGCGGCACCTTCGCTTGCCCTCTTGGCGGTATCAGCTCTGCCCCTGTATCTGCTCGCATTGAGGCAACGATGAGTTTCTTGCGCTGTCAAGGGCTGAGCAAGTCTTATGGGAAGGTCGTTGCAGTCGATGGCCTGTCTTTGGAGGTAGAGAGGGGGCAGATTGCCGCTCTCGTAGGGCCAAGCGGCTGTGGCAAGACGACCGTTTTGAGGCTGATCGCCGGATTCGAACGTCCTGATGGCGGAACTGTTTCAATCGGGGATCGCGCTCTCGTCGACCCATCCACCTTTCTTCCACCAGAGAAGCGAAGAGTAGGGATGGTGTTTCAAGAATATGCACTGTTTCCGCACATGACCGTTGCTAGAAACATCAGTTACGGCGTTCCAAGAAATATGCCCCATGAGCGTATCGCGTCGGTGATTGAGCTTGTCGGACTCGAAGACATCCTGGATCGATTTCCCAATGAAATCTCAGGCGGGCAGCAACAGCGAGTCGCCTTGGCTCGTGCGCTGGCACCAGAGCCGGATGTACTGCTGCTCGACGAGCCTTTCTCAAGCCTCGATGCGACTTTGAGAAACCGCGTGCGACAGGAAGTTCGTGACATCTTGAAATCGGCAAACGCAACAGCCGTGTTTGTTACTCACGATCAAGAAGAGGCATTGAGCCTTGCAGATTCTGTATCTGTAATGCGCACGGGCCAGATAGAGGAGTCTGGAACTCCGGAAGGAGTCTACGGCTCGCCATCAAACCGTTGGGTTGCATCTTTTCTTGGAGGAGCGAACGTGATTCCTGGTATTGCCGGTGAGAGCTGGGTTGACTGTGAGCTTGCACGATTCGGTATTAACCCAGGGTTCACAGGCCCAGCTGAGATTGTCATCAGGCCTGAATCGATTGCGCTCGCCGCGTCGAGCCCATCACGATCGAGCGAGTCAGGACAATCTGGAGTCGTCGTAAGAAGAGAGTTCTATGGCCACAGTCAGCTAGTAGTGGTGAAGTTGTCATCGGGTCTGGAGGTGCGCAGCCGTCGACTCGGTTTTCCGGCGTGGCATCCAGGGGATAATGTACGTGTTTGGGTGGATGGGCCTGTCACGGTGCTGCCGGTAGGTACGGATCCAATTGAGGCTGATCCAGTATTGGGCGATGAGTAATTTTTTATCTGGAATAGTTAGCGACGAGCAGCCCAAGCGTGCAACGCCTCGCGATCGTCAGCGTGGCTTAAGTTGACCGCTGCCTGAATCAGAGCCAGGTGGGTGAACGCTTGCGGAAAGTTGCCGAGCATGTGTCCATCCGGGTGGATCTCCTCTGAGTAAAGGCCAAGTGGGCTCGCAAAGCCAGCCAGTCTGTGAAACAGCTCCCTTGCCCGCGCCTCTCTGCCTGCCAAAAGTAGTGCGGAGACGAGCCAGAACGAGCATATGACGAACGCACCCTCGTCTCCTGACAGTCCATCTTTCGTCTGATCAAGCCTGTACCGGTATAGGAGGCCGTTGCCCGCGGACAGCTCCTCCTCGATCCGATCGATCGTCGAGACGATGCGAGGATCGTCACCTGGAAGGAAACCCACCAGAGAGAACCTCAGAGCAGAGGCATCAAGGGCTTTAGATCCGTAGGACTGCACAAACGACTTGACTTCCTCGTCGTATCCCAGCTCACAGACGTTTTCGTGGATCTCATCGGCTACCCGCCGCCAGCGTTCAATCTGCCCCGTTTCGATACCGAACTCCCCGGCAAGTCGTATTCCTCTATCGAGGCATACCCATGCCATCACCTTCGAATGGGTGTAGTGCCTCCTGTCACAACGTGTCTCCCAGATGCCGTCGTCAGGCTCTTTCCACATCGAGCAGGTATCGTCAACCAGGTCACTTAAGAAAGGCCAGTGGCCTGCGACAAGTTTGCCCGTCTGCTTTTGAAAGACGTATGCTGCATCAAGAACCTCGCCGTAGGTGTCCAACTGAAACTGGCCGGCCGCGCCGTTACCGACTCGAACCGGGCTGGAGCCTGCATACCCCTCAAGATGATCGATCGTTCTTTCGGGCAAGTCCAGCTCGCCACCGATGCCGAGCATCAACTGCAGCTCTCTACCGCCCTCAGCCCATTCACGCATCAGAAAATCGATATACCGCTCTCCTTCCTCCTCGTAACCGAGCCTGAAAAACGCAAGTAGCATCAGAGTCGAGTCTCGTAGCCAACTGAAGCGGTAGTCCCAGTTCCTCTCGCCACCAAGCTGCTCGGGAAGAGAGGTCGTCGGTGCCGCCATGAGCGCTCCGCTCTCAAAATAGAAAAGACCCTTGAGCACCAAAGCGCTACGTATCACCAGCTCCGCCTCGACCGTGCCATGATACTCGCACCGATCCGACCACTCCCGCCAGGATCGTACAGTTGTCTCCATCAACTCCTTGGCAATCTCGCTATCGATATGACGTATCGCCGACTCCCTGTACCGAAGCCCATATGCCGCAGACTCACCGACACCGAGCTCGACCTCCGAGCAGATCTTGCCACCCTTGATAGTCAGATCGCGGTCACTGGTCACCCAGAGTGATGACTCTGGAATTTCAGCCTTATAGAGATTGCCAGCCCCCTCCCACTCAGGAATGCCGGCTCCATAATCCGGTCTGGCATCCACTTGTACCCGGATCTTCGCGGAACCGCTGTCACAGGTGATCAGCCGGACGAGTACGTCGTGTGATACGACTTGGCCTCTACCGTGTTCGCCCTCAGCCTCGAGCGAGAGGAAGTCGTGGACGGTGACTGTGCCAGTGGGCGTCGAGTAACGACTTTCCAAGACAAGCGTACCGACGACATACATGCGCTCCGGCACGCCGGCGCCCTCGATCTCGAGCTCAAACGCTCCACCTTTCTCCCTGTCCAGCATACGCGCGAAGATGCTGGGACTGTCGAACCGTGGTGCACACATCCACTCGATCGACCCGTCAGGCCCGACCATCGCCGAAGTCTGTGAGTCCGACAGGAATGCGTAGTCTTCGATCGCCGGGTAGCGGTTCCTAGATGGAACCGAACCACCGTTTTGGATGCTGTCTTGCATGACCAATCCCAGCTTACCGGCTAGTCCTAGAGATCTACGCTTGCCCGTAGCGTCCGAACAACGGCTTCAGTGCTTTCAGTGAGGCATCGTAACCTAGGCTGAAATCTCCCAGTGGCCGAACTGCAAGAGGAAAGATGTCGGAGTCTCCACCGGTCACAATGCCCCGATTCAGCTCGACCTTTTGGTCGTCGGTTATAAACTCCAATCCAACCAGGCCACCACAACTCACCTGCTCATTGGCTTCTTGTAACTCGATCCTGATCGGATTCCCCGACTGCGTCTTGGCCTCGGCTGTCCAGCCTTCATCGCCCTTACTGTCTGCAGATTCGATCTGCCAGCCAAGACGGGCTGCTATCCAGCCCATGGTGAGAAATGCCGAGACCTCATAGCGACAACAGTATTCCACCTTAAGTGTGTCAACCTTTTGTAAAAACTCCAGCCTGTCAGTCGCATCAAACTCAGTGGCAACTCTCGCTCTCCAATACTGCGTCCGTCCCCACGCAAGATCGTGCACCCTGGCCATATCCACGGAATCGATCGCCCGTTCCAGAGTCGAATTCAGGTCTCCGACGGCTGTATCGATCACAATCTGATCGCAGATTGAGATAACGGCATCATCCGCTGGGCTGGGGCTGTCCGCACCCACCCAGGCAACGATCTCAAGGTCGCGTACCAACAGCCGGTCGATCAGGGAGTCGGCGTGTTCTAGTCTGCTCCTGTCCGCCCAGAGGATCACACGGTCATTGCAGTGGCCACTGACACCGGACCTTCCGCTCGATGCACAGTAGATCCTGGTTTCTGCATTGAGCCCGTCTTCCTCGCGCTCGTTGAGCACAATCGTTCGTGCCGGGCTATGACGAGTAAGCTCACTCAACCGGTCCTCAAACTGTTCGTCCTCAGTCGCCGCAATACCTGTCACCACCAGATTCAGCGTTCGTATTAGTGGTTCATGTCTCCCGTCATGTGTGTGCTGCATCTCGAGCTTGGCTAAAGCTGCGGCCACCTCAGCGGGTGTGGTCTGCTCTCCACTCCAAGATGAGTATGTGCCCACACCACCCGAGCTCAAAGCTTTCGCCATTCCCGTCCGTCATGGGCCAGCAGGTCGTCGGCCTGAGAAGGCCCGTCGGATCCTGACTCATAGACAACCAGATCATCCAGGTT
>SDBV01003511.1_pt1 | contig 23068 bp, 23 predicted proteins | sample 2277081 | NCBI WGS metagenome assembly SDBV01 (sample SAMN10402039, study PRJNA504765) | marine sediment metagenome | isolation source: marine sediment core GS10_PC15, 223 cmbsf | place: Arctic Ocean: Southern Knipovich Ridge | collected 2010 | reverse complement strand
CGCTGGGATTGTCACTTTTAAGGGCGTTGAATATCAAGGCGAGCATACGACATTTATTGATAAGGCCCTTTTCCAACGCGTGCAAAATATGCTTCGTTCACGCGACCATGCGGGCGAAAGAAAGCGAAAGCACCCCCATTATCTGAAAGGTACTTTGTTCTGTGGGGAATGCGGCTCAAAGCTTTCTTATCTGATCGCCAAGGGCAAGTATCCATACTTCTACTGTCTTGGTCAGAAACGACATAACAACTGTACACAGCCATACGTTGAAGCCGATAAGATCGAAGAAAAGATTGAAGAGATGTATAAGAAAATGAAAATATCAGCGGATTGGCGAGAAAAGATTGAGACCCATTTAGAAGAAGAAATGATCGCTCGCACGGCAGACTCGCTTAAAGAACGAAAGGCCCTAACAGCGACAGTCGATGATTTGACAGGGAAACGCTACAAATTGATCGAAGCATATTATGCGGAAGCAATAACACTAGATATGATGAAAGTAGAACAGATGCGTCTTGGAACTGAGATTATGCTCGCAGAAGAAAGACTTCGCACACTTGATACAAGAGCTGAAGGCGTCCAAAAGGTTCTTGGGATGGCAATCACGATGGCCGATCGTTGCCCGGCGGCTTACAAAAAAGCCAAGCCGGAAACCCGACGACTCTTTAATCAAGCCTTCTTTGAAGGAATTCACGTGAAAGATCATAAAATACAAAAAGCCCAGTACACTGAGCTTTTCGCTGATCTTTTTTCACCTAGTTCGCATAAGGCGACCTTGGTGGGCCTTAGTGGATTTGAACCTGAGCCTAGCAGGTGCGAACCCTAATCAGGCGTTTAGGGTAGTGGCAAGGAGCAGCTAGATTCCGGGGGAAGTCTCTTCCCCCGGAAAGAATAGCCTCCATCCGGGTTCAACTTCCGCTGAAAAATGCAGAAACTTCGACAAGCCTTCAACCATCAGCAGCTTACCGAAGTTTTTGTGCCGGAGGCGGGAGTTGAACCCGCACAGGTAAAACCTACACGAGTTTGAGTCGTGCGCGTCTGCCAGTTCCGCCACTCCGGCTGGGTGACTTTAAGATACCAAAACGCATCATTTCACGCTAGTTGTTTTACTCATTGTCGGAAGCAATCAGAACTTTATGGTTCAAGCAAAAAAGAGTGGGGCATTAGGTTTTCTTGCGACTTGTGAGCCACATGAGCCGAAATCGAATGGAGTGGCGGCGGCAAGTTTTGACTGCTGAGAATGGTGCGACAAGCATGTCGAAACTTTCATCCCACGGAATGAGATGTAGGCCATAGTCGCGAACCGGAGCAGGAAACCTAATGTCCTAATCACCAAAATCATAAAGTTTTGATTGCTTCCGACAATGAGCTGCCGGTCGCTCTCTAACTCAAAACATTGGCAAGTTCGCAAAGTTCCTGGTTTCCGACCACTTTTCTTGTGCAGACTTCCGACAGCGGAGTCTTGGATATTTTGCCCTCAAGCATGCCCACCATGACATCTGATACTCCGGCAACCGCTAATTTGACAGCGCGAGAGCCTAGGCGACTCGCCAGGACACGATCGAGAGCGGAGGGTGAACCACCCCTTTGCACATGTCCTAAGACGCTCAGTCGTACCTCGCGTCCGGTCGCCATCTCGATCGCTTCTGAGACTTTAAACGACGGACCAGCTCCTTCGGCAATCACTATCAATGTGTGCGTTTTGCCCTGCTGGTATCGTTTCTCAACCAGCTTGTAAATGTGGTTAAGTTGCGTAGGATCGGTGGCGGGAATATCCGGCATGCAAATGTAGTCGGCGCCTCCGGCCAGACCAGCGTAGACGGCGATCTGCCCTGACTTTCGTCCCATCACTTCAATGACAAAAATTCTCTCGTGAGCCGAGGCTGTGTCTCTGAGTTTTTTTAGTACGTCAATGACTGTGTTGAGCGCTGTGTCAAAGCCGATGGCAAATTCGGTGCCAAAGACATCGTTGTCGATACTGGCTGGAACGCCAATAGTCTTGAAGCCCAATTTATTTAAAGCGTGGGCGCCCTTCATAGAGCCCTCTCCACCGATAACAATCAGGCTTTCTATTCCGCTGTTTTTGAGATTAGCGATCGCTTTTTGCTGAGTGTTTTCGTTGATAAACTCTGGAAATCTGGACGTTCGAAGGATAGTACCGCCACGGTCAATGATCTCCGAGACTGCCTGGCTGGTGAATTCAATCGCTTCATTGTCGGTCAGACCCCTGAAGCCTTCCACAAAGCCTAGTATCTGACACCTCTCGTTTAACCCTTGCCGGACTACCGCCCTGATGGCGGCATTCATGCCCGGAGAGTCTCCTCCGCTTGTTAGGATTGCTATTTTCATGATATAGAGGGTGAAAATGGTGGGGACGGAAATTGGTCTCTTACGCTGTGACGTCGGACTCCCGTTTGTCCGAGAAGACACCGTGTTGCCGCACGCGTTTGTACCTTTCGTTCAGCAGTTCTTCGAGAGGTTTTAATTTCAGTTCCTCCAATGTTGAGCGCAAGATCTCGCCGATCTTGTCCGCGACCATTCTTGGTCCGCGATGAGCCCCACCCAGAGGCTCTTTTATCTTCCCGTCAACTATTCCCATTTCCATCAATTTATTAGCCGTAAGGGCCAGTGCTTCGGCCGCTTCAGGAGCTTTTTCTTTGTCTTGCCATAGAATTGCCGCGCAACCCTCGGGTGTGATCACTGAGTAATAGGCGTTTTCCAACATGAAGACCTTGTCGGTCACCCCGAGAGCCAAAGCGCCGCCGCTTCCGCCCTCACCGATGTTGACAGATATTGTCGGTGTCGGTAGAGAGGATAGGGTTCGTAGACATTCGGCGATAACTTGCGCCTGGCCGCGTTCTTCCGCCCCGACGCCCGCGAAGGCGCCTGGAGTATCGATGAATGTGATCAACGGCAGCTTGAATTTGCCGGCCAGCTTGTAGAGTCTCGTGATTTTACGATAGCCTTCGGGGTGAGGCATGCCGAAATTTCTCTTTAGACGATCGTGCGTGTTCTTGCCCTTTTCCTGACCGATGATCACAACATCATCTTTGCCTATCTTTGCTAGGCCCCCGATGACGGCTGGATCATCCCCAAAACACCGATCACCGTGAAGTTCGATAAAATCAGTAAAGATCAGCTCTAGATAAGCGAGAAAATCAGGTCTATTCGGGTGCCGGGAAATCTGAACTTTTTGCCAGGCGGTGAGGTTCTGATAAATCCGTTTTTTTAACTTTCCCACTTGGGCTTCAATGAGCTTGATTTCTTGCAGGATGTCAGGCTTATCGGCCTCGGGCAGCTTTTTCAATTCAGCGAGCCGGTCTTCCAACTCGACAACAGGTCGCTCAAAATCAATATAGTATCTTCTAGCCAACTTTACCCCTAGGACGTGGTTTCACTGTTTCTTTCATGGACAAACCTAAAACCAATCTGGCTACCGTACTCTTCAGTTTATCGCGAGAAACGATCATATCTATCATGCCGGAGCTGAGTACCGACTCCGAGGTTTGGAAACCTTTGGGAAGTTTTTGATTTAGTGTCTGTTCGATAACGCGCGGACCGGCAAAACCAATTAGCGCTTTGGGCTCCGCGATGATCACGTCTCCAAGCGAGGCAAAGCTGGCCAGTACCCCGCCGGTCGTCGGATTGGCGAGAATAGAAATATACAGCAGCCCCAATTGATTATGACGTTCTAATGCCGCCGCTGACTTGGCCATCTGCATGAGCGATAACACGCCTTCTTGCATACGCGCTCCACCGGAACTCGCCACTGTTATGACCGGCAGTTTATGATCGCTTGCCGCCTCAAACAGGCGCGCCACTTTTTCTCCGACGACAGAGCCCATTGAGCCGGCGATAAACTTGAAATCCATGACTCCGAAACCCACTTTTCTTTTATCAATTCGTCCAAAACCGGTTAAAATGGCCTCGCTCGAGCCGGTTGTCTCAATAGCGTTGTTGAGGCTTTGATTGTAGGGTTTTGAGCCTATGAAGTTGAGAGGATCAGCGGGCCACAGATCGTCGTTGATCTGGGAAAAGGAACCATCATCCAGAATCATTGAGACACGTTCGTGGGGAGACAAGTTAAAATGATGGCTACATTCAGGGCAGACTTGGTAATTGCCGAGCATATCTTTTTGGAAAACCGTATGACCGCAGGCTGCGCATTTGGACCATATACCATCAGGTACTGCTTTTTTGTCGGCCGCCGATTGTTTATTCTGCGCTCGTTGTTTTAACCAATCAGTAAATGACATTTATCTGTTACCCAAAGAGGTTTGCTCTGCTCATTACTGGTTATTTCTCCCTTATGGCCGATAATAATTCAGCGCCGAAGGCCTCCACTTTCGCCTGGATGTCTTTGGGCTCTGATTGTTCAATAACGTCAATGATAGCGCTACCAACTATTATACCGTCGGCATATCTAGCGACTTCTCCGGCTTGTGCTGGCTCTGAAATTCCGAACCCGACCGCGACAGGAAGCTTGGTTTTGGACTTCACTTTCTTTATGAAACTAGTCAGGGAGTCCGGCAATTGTTTTCTCGCTCCCGTCACACCAGTCAATGATACGGCGTAAATGAACCCGGACGCGTGTTCAACAATCTTCGTCAGCCGTTCTTCGGAGCTCGTCGGTGCGACCAGAAATATTGTGTCGATTTCGTTTTCAATCGCGGCTTCTCGCCACTCACGGCTCTCCTCCACCGACAGGTCTGGAATAATGACACCTCTGACGCCCGCTGCCTGCGCCTTTTGCGCAAACCGCTTGAGCCCATATCGATAGACAAGGTTATAATACACCATTAGCACAGGTGAGACGTCAACCTCGGATGTGACCTCGGCAATCATAGAAAGAACCTGGTCGGTTGTGATGCCTTGAGCTAGGGATGCCTCTGCCGCTCGTTGGATTGTCGGCCCATCGGCTAATGGGTCTGAATATGGTATGCCGATCTCGATAACCGGGCATCCCAATTTCGCGAATGTTCTAAAAACAGCAGCCGAGGCGGGTATATTCGGCCAGCCGCCCATTATGTATGGTATCAACAGTTTGCCGGTCGAGAAGCGGTCTGAGATATCGCTCATATCTTGACCCCCAGACGATCGGCGATCACATGCATGTCTTTGTCTCCACGACCGGACAAGTTGAGAATGATTATTTTTTTGTTATCGAGCGAGGGCGCCAGCCGCTCGAGGTAGGCAAGGGCATGTGAACTTTCAAGGGCCGGTTGAATTCCCTCCGTCTCTGAGAGCAACTTAAAGGCGGCTAATGCTTCCGTATCGGTTGCGGACACGTAGTCAACCAGGCCCTTGTCTTTAAAGTAGCAATGTTCTGGTCCGACCCCGGGATAATCAAGCCCGGCCGAAATTGAATGAGCCGGTTGAATCTGGCCAAAATCATTCTGAAGCAGGTATTGAAGTGAGCCATGAAGAACACCCTTTGTCCCTTTGGCCAGGGCCGCGCCGTGTTTCCCCGTCTCTAACCCTAACCCGGCTGCTTCAACTCCGTATAGTTTTGTGGCACAGTTTAACCAGGGATAGAAGATGCCGATCGAGTTGCTGCCGCCGCCCACGCAAGCGACAATAGCGTCGGGGTCCCGGTCTTTGGCTTTGTGTATTTGTTCTTTGGCCTCGTCACCGATTACTTTCTGAAAATTACGGACGATCGTGGGGTAAGGGTGGGGGCCTGCAACCGAACCGATAATATAGAAGGTCGTGGATACGTTTGTCACCCAATCCCGAAGGGCATCATTCATAGCGTCTTTGAGGGTTTTGCTCCCGCTGCCTACTGGGACGACCTCGGCACCTAAAAGTTTCATGCGAAAGACGTTCAGCGATTGTCTGGCTATGTCTTCCTCTCCCATATAGATGCAGCACTCAAGACCAAAGAGAGCCGCCGCTGTGGCCGTGGCGACGCCGTGTTGACCGGCGCCCGTCTCAGCGATGATTCTCGTCTTTTTCATCCTTGTCGCTAGGAGCACCTGACCGATCGTATTGTTGATCTTATGCGCGCCGGTGTGACAGAGGTCCTCTCGTTTCAACCAGATTTGTGCTCCCTTGAAGTGCCGGCTAAGATTGCGCGCGTGGTACAGCGGTGTCGGTCTTCCGACATAGTTCGCAAGATAGTAGTTGAGTTCATCGAGAAATTCCCGGTCGTCTTTTAACCGTCCGTACGCGCTTTCAAGTTCTTCCAGTGGCGTCATTAGTGTTTCGGGAACGTATTGTCCGCCAAAACCACCAAAATGCCCGCGGTCATTGTTCATCACTTAGAATCTTTCCCTGTTTCGCTTTGCATATTATTACAACTGGTTCCTTAGACGTCTACTCTGATGCCCAGTGGGCCTGTTCGATAAAATTTTTCAGCTTATCCGGTTCTTTTTTACCCGGGAAAGATTCAACGCCACTGGCGACATCGATCGCGTAGGGCTTTACCAAACGAATCGCCTCCGCGACATTTTCAGGGTTAAGACCGCCTGATAAAATCACAGGTTTACCGAACATTTTAGCCGCGACAGCCAGTTCCCAGTCGAAAGTTGTGCCGGTCCCGCCTGCCATCTCAGGATGGTAGCTGTCGAGCAGAAAAGCGTCGACGTCATAGTTGCCGATCCCTTCGATGTGTTGATCATTTTCCGGTTTGAAGCTCTTGATTACTCTGCGTCGGAAGAGCCGGCAGAATTCAGGTGTTTCAGATCCGTGTAGCTGGATACCATCAAGGCGGCACATATTTATTGTGTCCCTGATCGTCTCCGGCTTTTCATCTACGAAAACACCAATTCTAAGAGTCAAAGGCGGCAACTTGTCGATGATCGCTTTGGCCTTCTCTGCCGTCGTGCTACGGCGGCTTTGAGCGTAAAAAATAAAACCCAACGCGTCCGCGCCGTATTCAGCCGCCAGCAAGGCATCTTCCAGATTAGTAATACCGCAAATCTTGATCTTAATCATTCAGCGCCGGTCTCGTGGTTTAAGTAACTCAATGGCACTTTGCCAACCGTCTGTCAATTTATTGTCAGTTATTCCGACGGCTCGACGGCGTAGTCATAGTCTATAAGTTTGCCGCCAAGATAGTCGTCATAAGCGGATAGATCAAAGTAGCCATGACCGCTCAAACCAAACAGAATGGTTTTTTCCTGACCGGTTTCTCTTGCTTCCAGGGCTTCATCTATCGTCACTCTTATCGCATGCGCGGATTCCGGGGCTGGAACGATTCCTTCGCTCCGCGCGAATGTAACCGCCGCCTCAAAAACCGGGTTTTGATGACAAGCGACTGCTTCGATCAGGCCGTCTTGATACAAGGCGCTGATGATTGGCGAATCTCCATGATAACGGAGTCCGCCGGCGTGGATTCCCTCCGGGACAAAATCATGGCCAAGAGTGTACATTTGCATCAGAGGCGTCAGGCCGGCCGCGTCACCGAAGTCGTACTGACACGTGCCTTTGGTCAAAGTCGGGCAGGCTCTGGGTTCCGCAGCGACCACTCTTACTTCTTTGCCCGCGAATTTATCGGCCAGGAAAGGGAAGGCCAGTCCACCAAGGTTGCTGCCCCCGCCACAACAGCCGATTACCACGTCGGGATAGTCCCCTACGATCTCAAATTGCTTCTTGGACTCCAGGCCGATTACTGTTTGATGGAGAAGCACATGGTTTAAAACGCTGCCCAAAGCGTAATTGGTGTCCGATTTCGAGGCCGCGTCTTCGACGGCTTCGCTTATGGCTATTCCGAGGCTGCCCAGGGAATCAGGGTTCTCTTCCAGGATTTGACGACCAAATTCCGTTTGATCGCTTGGGCTGGGTATGACTTTGCCTCCCCAGACTTCCATGAGTGAGCGTCGGTATGGTTTCTGCTCATAACTGACCCGCACCATGTAGATCATACATTCCAGATCAAAGTAGTTGCAGGCTAGGCTTAGCGCGCTTCCCCATTGGCCGGCCCCTGTCTCTGTAGCCAGGCGCTTTATGCCTTCCGCTTTATTATAGTATGCCTGAGCGACCGCGGTATTTGGTTTATGGCTTCCGGCCGGGCTGCCGCCCTCGTATTTATAGTAGATCTTTGCCGGTGTATCCAGAGCTGCCTCCAGCCTGTGCGCGCGATACAGTGGCGCGGGCCGGAACAATGAGTAAATCTCCAGTACTTCTTCAGGAATCGGTATCCAGCGGTCATTGCTTACTTCCTGCGCTATCAACCCCATGGGAAAGATGACCGACAGATCATCGGGGCCGATTACTTTCTTTGTCTGGGGATTTAGCGGAGGGTCGAGCGGACGTGGAAGGTCGGCCAATATGTTATACCATTGCTTGGGTATATCTTTTTCACTCAGCTGGATTTTTGTTTCAGACACTGGGATTCCTTTCTTCTAGAGGCCATAATTTGTCTTCCCTAGCAGCTCTTTAACCTTCTTGCCGATGTCATCGCTCTCCATAAGAGCGGTGCCTACTAGAATACCATCAGCACCTGCTTTTTCCAACCGCACGACGTCGTGACGTTCAAATATGCCGCTCTCTACAATTACAGGTCGTTCATCCTTCAGATTTTTCAATAGATCATAACTAAGGTTCAAGTCGACCTTTAAAGTGTGTAGATTCCGATTGTTAATCCCTATTAAATCGGTCTTGCTTGCCAGCACCCTCTCAAGCTCTTCTTCGTTGATCGCTTCGGTTAAAACCTCCATCTTAAGTTCGTGAGCAATTGTTATCATGTCTTGAAGTTGAGTATCATCGAGTATCGCAGCGATAAGCAAAACGGCGTCCGCCCCGTTGGCGCGCGCCATGAGCAGTTGAAACTCATCGATGATAAAGTCTTTGCACATGATTGGCACATCGGCGTATTTTTTCGCGGTTCGCAGGTAGAGCCAATGACCGCTGAAGAAATCCGGCTCGGTTAAGACAGACAACGCACAAGCGCCCGCGCCGCTGAAAATCTGGGCTAGCGTGCCAATCGGGATATTTTTCCGTATCGTCCCCTTGGACGGAGATGCGGTCTTAATCTCAGCAATTAAGCTGATTTGAGGTCGTTCCAAAATGGCCTTGGATAAAGAAAGCGTTGTGTTGTCGAGGGCTTGTTTCTCCAGCAATTCTCTGCTGGATTCCACGATTTCTCCGTCGACTGAGCTCCGTCGGGCTTCGATAATTCTATTGAGCACTGAGATATTCATTGTGTGTTCGTAAACTCCTTTAGGGCTTCCAGTTTTGCCAGAGCTGTGCCGCTGTCTATGGCTGCGGCGGCTTGGTTCAAGCCATCTTCAAAGTCTTTAGCGCGATCGGCTGCTACCAGGGCGCCGGCGGTATTGAGCAGAACAATGTCACGAGGCGGCCCTCCTTGACCTTTAAGCACATTTTTCGTGATTTCTACATTGACCTCGACAGAGCCTCCCTTGAGGCTGTCGCTGTTCGTCCTTTCGAGACCGATATCTCGCGGGTCCAGAACATATGAGGAGACGTTGCCGTCGCGGACTTCACTGATGTTTGTTACCCCAGTCGTGGTTATTTCATCCAGACCACTGCCATGGACAACGAGCGCACCCTTGGTTCCAAGAGTTGCCAGGACATTTGCGATGACATCAGTTAGGAGCGGATCATAAACTCCTAAAAGCTGGTAACTGGCTTTGGCCGGATTAGTAAGCGGGCCCAGGATGTTGAAGACAGTGCGTATTGCTATCTCTTTTCGCGGTCCAATCGCGTATTTCATGGCTTTATGTAAGGCCGGGGCATACAAAAAGCCAATACCCACTTCATCGATCGCATTGGCGACCGCCTCGGGGGCTATATCCAGGTTGACGCCTAATGCTTCAAGCAGATCAGCGCTTCCACAGGCACTCGAAACTGAACGATTGCCATGCTTGGCGACGGCTAAGCCGGCTGCGGATACTACAAACGCGGTGGTCGTGGAGATATTGAATGTATGCGAAAGGTCGCCACCCGTGCCACAGGTGTCTATCAGCATGTCCGCTTTTGGGCTGACACTTAAAGCTTTGTCTCTCATTACCTCAGCGAAACCTGATATTTCATCGATCGTCTCACCCTTCATGCGCAGCCCGGTAATGAGAGCTGATATCTGTGCGTCCGTGGCTTTTCCGCTCATAATGTCATTCATGGCCGTGACGGCTTCGTCTCGTGAAAGGTTTTCACCTTCGACAACCTTGCTGATTGCGTCTGTTATCATCACCGCTCCTTTAGCTATCAAGAAAGTTTTTTAAGATTTTCTTGCCCTCGCCCGTCAGGATCGATTCCGGATGGAATTGAACACCCTCAATTGGCAGTTTTTTATGTCGCAGCCCCATAATTATACCGTCTTCAGTCTGAGCTGATACTTCCAGTATAGCCGGGAGGGTTTCGCGTTCAACAATTAATGAGTGATATCTGGTCGCCTCGAAAGGATTCGTGATGCCCGCGAAGATGGCAAGACCGTCGTGTTGGATCATCGCTGTCTTGCCGTGAACTGGATATTCGCCTCTCTTAATGCGGCCCCCGAACGCTGCGGCGATAGACTGATGGCCAAGGCAGACACCGAGTATCGGGATTTTCTTGTCGGCAAACTCCTTGATCACATGAATGGAGATACCGGCCTTAGTCGGAGTACAAGGGCCGGGGGAAATCACTATCTTTTCGGGTTTCATTTTTGCTATTTGGCCCACTGTAATCTTGTTGTTGCGGTAAACAGCGAGGTCAGCTCCGAGCTCGCCTAAATATTGAACCAGGTTATAAGTGAAAGAGTCATAGTTATCAATCATCAAGATCATGAGCGACCTCCGCTATCTTGATAGCCTTGAGTGCAGCTGTGGCTTTGTTGACTGTCTCTTGATATTCAAATTCCGGTTGTGAATCGGCGACAATTCCGCCGCCGGCCTGGACGTGGGCGATACCATCCTTGATAACAATTGTTCTAATTGTTATGCCGGTGTCAAGATTGCCGGTGAAACTGAAGTAGCCGAAGACCCCCGCGTATGGGCCTCTGAGCGTCGGCTCCAATTCGTCAATTATTTCCATAGCTCTGATCTTTGCCGCGCCGGAGACGGTCCCGGCTGGAAAAGCGGCCCGCAGGGCGTCGAACGCGGTTTTGTCGTCAGCCAGCTCGCCGCTGACCTGAGAGACTATGTGCATGACGTGGGAATAGCGCTCGACAAACATCAGATCATCAACCTTTACTGTTCCAGTTTTGCATACTCGACCCAGGTCGTTGCGACCGAGATCGACCAGCATTATATGCTCAGCGCGCTCTTTCTCGTCAGAGAGCAATTCTTTTTCCAGCGCCAGGTCTTCAGTCTTGTTCGCGCCTCTGGGGCGGGTTCCCGCGATAGGCCTGGTCATGACTTGTTTACCATAAACCTTAACTAGAGGCTCAGGTGATGAGGCGACTAAAGAAAGATCTCCAAATTTAAGATATCCCAGGTAAGGTGAGGGGTTGATGATTCTCAGCACGCGATAGATGTCAAAAGGATCGGAAGCGGTCGGCAACGAAAAGCGCTGGCTGGGGACGACTTGTAGTATATCCCCGGCGAAAATGTAATTTTTCGCTTTCTCCACTGCTTTTAGATACTCGTCTTTAGCGAAGTTGGCTTTAATGTCGTCCAGCGAAACGTCGGCGTCGGCTACTATTGGTTTGGGAGAGATCGGGGCTTCAAGTTGCTTTATGACCGAATCAATGCGCCGGCAAGCCGATTCCCAGGCTTCTTCCGGGTCATCTTTGACACGGGTATTTATCAAAATCATGAGGCTGTGCTTGAGATGGTCGAAGACGACCAGGACATCCATGAATACAAAGAGGATGTCGGGCAGATCAAGATCATCAGTGCCGGTCCGGGGAATTTGCTCAAAATATTGAACGGCATCATAGCCAACATAGCCAACGGCGCCGCCGGAGAAAGGCGGCAGATCGGGAACGGGCGCCGGATTGTATGTGTTTAAGTACTCTTCAACGGTGGTCAAGGGGTCCGCTACGTGGGTGAGGGATTTTGATATTTCGCCTCTGACACTGACTTCATGATTTTTGCCTTCGATTGTTAGGAACGGGTCGATGCCTATGAATGAGTAACGACCCAGGGTTTCTCCACCTTCCACGCTTTCAAGCAGGAAAGAGGTATCGCCGCCAAGCTTGAGAAAGGCTGAAACAGGTGTGTCGACATCGGCGACTATCTCCCGATAGATGGGGATAAGATTATAATCTTTTGCGAATGATAAAAAAACCTGTTTGGATAATGAATACATTAATTGGTTAACGCCTTCTCATTGCCTGTTACTCTCCGCTGAACTTGGGAGGCCTTGCGCTGACATCCTCTTCCCTGGGGAGCATGCTCCGGTAGAAGCAGCTCCGATTGCCTGTGTGGCAAGCGATGTTCCCGATTTGCTCGACGAGCACGAGATATGTATCTTCATCGCAATCATAACGCAGTTCCTTGACGACTTGTTTGTTGCCGGAGGTCTCACCTTTGTTCCACAGTTTTTGCCGACTCCGGCTCCAGAACCAGGTATAGCCGGTTTCTTTTGTTAGCTGCAGAGATTCCTCGTTCATGTATGCCAGCATAAGCACTTCGCCAGTCCTGTGATCTTGTACGATAGCCGGTATTAGTTCTTGGTTCGCCATCAAAATTACCCCGTTTCATTGCCGCCGCGTTGAAGGAACACTTTCTTCTCAACGCATGATCTTATTTGGGCTCCATCAAAATAAAAAATCCGCAATCTCTTGCGGATTTGTCCAGACTTAAGCGGAAGAGTTGTAACTATACGCCCGCTGCGAGTCTTCGCGGCCAAACCGCAAGTGTGACCAAAGCTCCGGCTCGCCGGAACCAGTTTTTCCAGTGGTCGATTGTATCAACACGTTCCGCAAAAAGCCGCAAGTTGTCTCCTTGTCCGTGGCAAGCATTATAGCCTTCGCCTGTCGGCTTTTGCAAGCGCGAGAGTAAATCAATCTCTAGATAATGATTAGTGGATTAGTATATGTCTTATTTCTCACGCGAGAAGGCTGTTTTACCAAGACAGAAGCTTACACCTTGACCGCAGAGCGGAAAACGCCCTCCGACTATCTGCCCGATGATGGCTGAGGCGAATGTGATCGGAATAACCCAAAGGGGCAGATCAAACACCTGGCTGCGTAGCACTATGATGAAGGGGATAGGTAGATGAATCGAGAGCCACCAGGCTAGAGAAAATTTGCGTGTGAGCAAACGATATGAGCCAAATGGAAAATTCAATACTATTATCAGAACAATGAGAGCCAGCAGTTTTCCAAAGAGTAGCATTTAGACATCCAACATTTTAGTCTTCCTACGTACGGTGATTTTACTCTTTATGTGGCTTTCAGGCAAGTCAAAGAGCATATTAGAGATGTTGATGCGCCTGGTTACTCCGAGGCTTTCGCGACCGCGGCCCGAATACTTTCGGCCCTATCCTGACCGGTGAAGCTTGATATATAGATACGTTTCTTGGTCCCTTTGATGGCTCTGGCAAGTTCATCTATCGCCTGTGGATCTTGTCTGTCCGCGGGGACCGGGATATTTACGAAATTCATGTCGAAGCCGACAGCGAGTCTTTTGAACTTCTTTATGAACTTCTTGTCGCCGGGGTTGTTTTTTACCGATCGCGCGAGTTGATCGAGGTTCACGGTGTTCCGGGTAAGGTCCTATGACAACCTGCTTCGACACGACCTCAAGTTCGCCCCGGACAAATTTCTTTGGCAGGTTCTTATTGCTTTGGAGTTTTGGCGTGCAACCGCCAACGATGATTATGGCCAGGAGTATTGATGCACAAAGAGCGATAAGTTTCTTCATACAACCGGTATATTCCGCTGACCGGGTTTTTCTAACGGCACATGAAATACGGAAACATGCGGGAAATACGGGGACACCATGCGTATTTCCATAAACGTAGCGTCCGCATGTTCGTTGAGATTGGAGGCGTTGAATTACAAAGTATATAATGGCAAAAAGAAAAAATTGCTTGATTAAAAGGACAACAATGAAGGGTGTTATTGAGACCATGGGAATCAGGTGGGAGTAACCCCGATTCTCCGAGCTACTGGCCTGACCAAAGTCTATGGAAGCGCTGAGCTGACTGTAACCGCTCTAAGCGGCGTAAACATTGAAGTCAGCGAGGGCGAATTTATCGCGATTATGGGGCCGAGTGGTTCCGGAAAATCCACGTTGCTCCATTTGCTGGGTGGTCTGGATTCTGTCTCTGCGGGACAGATTTTCATCCGGGGCAAGGAAGTGACTGGTCTAAGCGACAAGCAGTTGACGCTAATCAGACGCGCGGAAGTTGGATTTGTCTTCCAGTTTTATAATCTCCTGCCGATGCTAACAGCTGAGGAAAATGTTCTTATCCCGGTGGTCATCGCAGGTCACAATTCCGACCGGTACGCTGATAAGCTCGACGAGCTTTTTTCATTGATAGAAATGGACAATCGTCGCCACCACAAACCTGATCAATTATCAGGCGGCGAGCAGCAGCGCGTGGCGATTGCCCGCGCGCTCATTACCCAACCTGCTATTGTTCTTGCCGATGAACCGACCGGCAACCTAGATCGTCGTCGCGGACACGAAGTGCTCGACCTACTTGAGAATTCCGCGCGAGATCTGGGCCAGACCATACTAATGGTGACTCATGATCCTGTGGCTGCCTCAGTAGCCGATCGCGTAGTTTTCTTGAGAGACGGGACTGTTGCCAAAGAGATTGTGCTCGGAGGTGACCACGACACTGAGACTATCATCGCTGGCCTTAAGGAATTTGGGGACTAGGAAAAGCCGTACTTTTCTGACCATCGCCGGTGTTGTGCTTGGGGTCGCGGTTATTTTGGCCACAACGATAGCCAACCGTAGCACCATCCAAGCTTTTGGGGACATGATCGACTCGATTACCGGCAAGGCTGATTTCTGGATCAACGGGGCCTCTCCCGCTGGATTCTCAGAGAACAAACTTTCGCTTGTAAGACGTGTTGACGGTGTTGAGCAGGCGAACCCGGGTATTTCCCGGGGTTCAATGCTTCGCAAGGGGCGCCGTCGAGAGACCGTCCAGGTCGCCGGCATTGACCCTCGCGTAGACAGAAAGCTACGCCAATTCAAGCTGGCCGACGGCCGTTTTATCGAAAAGGACGAATTCACGGTCCTCGTTCCTGTTCGCCTCGCGAAGAAGAACAAAATCAACGTAGGTGACAGGGTGACCTTAGCAGGGCCTGAGCTGTCCCGGCGCTTTACTGTTTCCGGTTTGCTGAAAGAGGAGGGGGCGGGACGCTTTAGCAGCGGTAGAGCTGTTTTTATACCGCTAGGCGCGGCCCAGCGGATTTTTGGTATGGAAGGGAAGATAAACTATATCGACGCTAAAGCCGAGCCGGGGCGGTCAGCGAAACGGGTTGCCGATCGGATATCAAAGCGCTTGGGGTCTAGCTTTGTTGTGGAGCGCCCCGAGAATCGGGTAGACGCGATTTCACAGATGTTGCGCGGGCTCACTGTCGGTTTGTCATTCTTCGGAACAATAGCTTTATTTGTCGGTGCTTTCCTTGTCTACAATACGTTCGCGATGGTTGTAGTTGAGCAGACTCAAGAGCTGGGCATGTTGCGCTCTCTAGGCGGCAGCCGGGGCCAAATTGTGCTCTTGATTTTAATTCAGGCCGGGATCATTGGAATCTTCGGCTCGATCTTGGGCGTCGGGGCCGGCATTACTCTGGCAAAACTACTCTTGCAATATATGGCGCAGACTGTCCAAATGCCGATTGAAACATTGTCGATACCTTATGGTGGATTGATCTGGGCGGTACTTATCGGGATCATCGTAACACTGGCGGCGGCGGTACAACCGGCCTTGCTGGCCGGCCGGATAACCCCTCTGGCGGCTATAAGAGTTCATGCTCGACAATCCTCAAAAAAGGGAACACTTTTTCGCCTGATAGCGAGTTTTTTAGCGATCGGTTTTGCGGTGACGGTCTCTTTTTTGCCTGATGCCGAGGGCCTTGGCCGCTATGGGAGCTGGGCGGTACCGCTTCATGAGGCAGGGGCTTTTATGTTCCTTTTGGGGGCGGCGTTGATTGTCCCGTCACTCGTTGGCCCGCTTGGCTATCTCTTTTCATTACCGATAAGAGCGCTTTTTGGTGAAAATGGAAAAATCGCATCGGCTAATTTGCGGAAAAATCCGGGGCGGACAGCGGCCACGGTTTCGGCGGTCATGATCACCTTGGCGATGCTAATTAGTGTCGGTGGGATGGTCGGGAGTTTCCGGGAGAGTGTTGATAGTTGGGTCGACAAATCTCTTGGCGCCGATGTTTTTGTCAGTGGCGGGACGCTGTCCGCGTCTTTCAAAAAGGAGTTTGCGAATGAGCTCAAGCGTGTCAAGGGCGTGGCCGATTTGACGATGATTAAGGTATTTCCGGTGCGTCTCGACCGCGAGCGAGTCATGTTTCGCGCGATTGAGCCCAAAAGCGTGCGGCGTTTCGCCAAGTTTCAGTTCACTAGCGGTGGCAAGAACAAGGCTTGGCGGGAATTGAGTCGCCCCAGGCGCATCTTCATTTCAACCGTTTTGTCGCACAAGAGGCACCTGGAAGTTGGAGACAAGGTGGCGCTTACGACTGTTCAAGGGCGAAAAGTCTTCCATGTGGCGGCCGTGGTTGTTGATTTTGGAGGCGATATGGGCGACTTGATGATTGGCACCAGGCGAGATATGAAGACATATTTCAACCTTGATGACGTCGGTGCTTTCCGGATCAAGGTCGATCAAGGTGTCGCCCCTCATACGGTGGCGAAGCGTATTAACAAGAAGTTCAAAGACCGAAACCTGGACATTGAGGATATTCAAGTATTTAAAGATAGAGTTAACGGGCAGGTTAACAAGTCTTTCGCGGTTTTCAATGTTCTGATATTGCTGGCTGCTGTTGTCGCTGTAATCAGTGTTTTCAATACTCTGACCATGAGTATTCTCGAAAGGCGTCGAGAAATCGGAGTGCTGCGGGCGGTCGGAGCAACCCGTGGACAGATTGCCCTGATGACGCTGATCGAGGCCTTCATTACCGGCGCGATCGGCGTCTTGGTCGGTTTGCTGGTCGGGGGCTATATCTCCCGGGATATCGTGAATGGTATGAATCTGCTGACGGGATATGATATTGATTTCACCTTTCCAATCAACACAGCGGTTTGGGCGGCTGTTCTCGGTCTTGTGGTGGCAACGGTTGCGGCGGTTTATCCGGCACGCCGGGCAGCCATGTATCAGATCGCTGAAGCTATCCAACATGAGTAGAAATACGGGGACACCATACCTATTTATTGTTCAGCGATATCTTAATAAATAGGTATGGTGTCCCCGTATTTCATATTAAAAAGCGGGACCTTTCGGTCCCGCTTTATTAGAACAAAATTACTGATATTTAAATGGGTCCTACATCATGCCGGGCATTCCGCCCATGCCGCCGGGCATTCCGCCGGGCATTCCGCCGCCACCCTTTGAATCCTCAGGTTTATCGGCCACAATGGTTTCGGTGGTCAGGATCAATGACGAAATGCTGGCCGCGTTTTGGAGCGCCGACCGCGTGACTTTTGCCGGGTCAACAATACCCGCTTTTACCATATCGCCATATTCGCCGGTTAGAGCGTTCAGTCCCTCTCCGGCTTTCAAATGCTTGACTTTCTCGACCACGACCGAACCTTCAAGTCCGGCGTTGTTGGCAATCTGGCGCAATGGTTCTTCCAGAGCTCGTTCGATGATCTTAGCTCCGGTCATCTCCTCGCCCTTGAGACCGCTCTTAGCCAATGATGGTATAGCGTCCACCAACACAACGCCACCACCTGGAACAATGCCTTCCTCAACTGCCGCTCGCGTAGCGCTAAGCGCGTCTTCGATGCGGTGTTTTCTTTCTTTAAGCTCGGTCTCGGTGGCCGCGCCGACGCGGATAACCGCGACGCCGCCCGACAATTTAGCCAGACGTTCCTGCAGTTTCTCACGGTCAAACTCAGAATCGCTATGTTCGATTTCGGCCTTTATCTGCTTGACGCGACCCTGAATAGCGTCTTGCGTGCCCTGGCCGTCAATGATAATGGATTCATCTTTCGTGATTTTCGCCTGCTTCGCGTTTCCAAGCATATCCAGAGTAACGGACTCAAGTTTAATTCCCAATTCTTCAGTGATGACTTGTCCGCCTGTGACGATCGCTATATCTTCAAGCATAGCTTTACGGCGATCTCCGAACCCTGGTGCTTTTATGGCAACGCAGGTGAAGGTGCCGCGTATCTTGTTTACTACCAGTGTTGCCAGCGCTTCTCCCTCGACATCCTCAGCGATTATCAACAAGTGCTTACCCTGTTGCATCACTTTTTCCAGGACGGGCAGAAGGTCCGCGACCGCGCTGATCTTTTGGTTGGCGATTAAGATCAAGGGATTTTCCATAACGGCTTCCATGCGCTCCGCGTCCGTTACCATATATGGAGAGACATAGCCTTTATCGAACTGTAATCCTTCGACAACATCTACTTCGGTGCCCAGAGATTGTGATTCTTCAACGGTTATGACCCCGTCTTTTCCGACTTTCTCCATAGCGTCGGCTATTAGTTCGCCGACACTGTCATCGGCTGCTGATATGGCCGCGACTCGGGAGATCTCGTCGCGACTTTCGATCTCTTTAGACTGTTTCTTAATAAAATCAATCGTCAGCTCGACGGCTTTGTCTATGCCGCGTTTTAAGCTAAGCGGGTTAGCGCCCGCGGCGACATTCTTTAAGCCCTCCCTGATGATCGCCTGGGCCAGAAGCGTGGCGGTTGTCGTACCGTCGCCGGCGACATCATTTGTCTTGGTCGCCACTTCTTTTACAAGCTGGGTCCCCATGTTTTCAAAGGGGTCTTCAACCTCAATTTCTTTGGCTATCGTGACGCCGTCGTTGGTAATAGTGGGGCTGCCAAACTTTTTATCAAGAACGACGTATCGGCCTTTTGGCCCTAATGTGACCTTGACCGCGTTTGCCAATTGATTGACGCCGGCTTCAAGCGCTCGTCTTGCTTCTTCATCATATTTAAGTTCTTTTGCCATTCGCGCACTCCTTTCAGATTTAAGTTTTCGCTAACATAGTCTGGAATTGATTTAAATGATTGGCTAGCTTATTTAGCGATAATAGCTAGAACGTCGCTCTCCCTAAGAATCAAGTAGTCGACACCATTGGTTTTGATCTCCGTACCGCCATATTTTGAGTAGATGACTTTATCGCCCACCTTGACCTCGAGGGCGATTTTTTTACCGTCTTCAACACGGCCGCTGCCGACTGCGATTATTTTGCCTTCTTGAGGCTTTTCTTTCGCGGAATCCGGAAGCACTATGCCGCTTGGCGTTTTCGACTCGCCTTCGCTGGGCTCTACTATTACACGATCACCTAATGGTTTTAAATTCACAATATATCCCCCCTCGCAACCTTGAGATTTAGCACTCTCCTTGTGTGAGTGCTAGCGATATCCTACATTAAGAAAATTTTCAAATCAAGCGCCAAGCTAAGAAATGTTTGGTAAGATGCGTTCGGTCGACGCTCAATAATAACAAGCATGTTGTTCTTACCCAAAAAAGCGGTTTTTAATGCAGAGTCAGGTTGGGATTAGGTTCAGCATCAAGTTTGAGAAAATCTCGCTTATTATACTTCGCCAACGCCGCCGACCCGATCATCACGGCGTTGTCTGTACACAGCGGCGTCGAGGGGTAATAAAGAGACCAGCCTCGCTCGCTGACGGCCTCGCCGAGTTCTGATCGGAGCTCCCGGTTAGCCGCGACTCCACCGGCTAAAACTATTTGTTTGACGCTTTTTTCTTCGCCGGCTTTTAAAGTCTTAAAAATCTGGACATCCAGGACGGCGGCTTGAAACGCGGCTGCTATATTCTCCAGGTTCAGTTCTTGTTTTGCCGCCTTTTCCTTGGCGGCATAATAGAGAACCGCGGTTTTGAGGCCGCTCAGACTGAAGTTGTAATCGGGCGTTTTGATCATCGCTCTCGGGAAGGAAATGGAGGCTGGATCGCCCCGGGACGCAAAGTCCTCAAGAATCGGTCCACCCGGATATCCAAGGCCCAAAAAGGAGGCTACTTTGTCAAAAGCTTCCCCGGCGGCGTCATCCAGAGTCTGACCGAGCACTTCATAGGTGCCCCAATCCTCTATGTAGGCGAGAAGCGTATGACCGCCGGAGACAACCAGGGAAACAAACGGGGGCACCAAGTCGGGATGGTCAAAATAATTAGCGAAAATATGGCCTTCAAGGTGGTTTACGCCGATCAGCGGTTTGTCGGCTCCGTAAGCGAGAGCTTTAGCTGTGGCCATGCCTATCATAAGCGCTCCGAGCAGTCCGGGCCCTTGAGTGACAGCGATAGCGTCCATGTCGGAAAGGCTCATTTTGGCCTGTTCAAGAGCTTCGTCGATGAGAGGATTAATAACCTCCTGGTGACTCCGACTGGCAATCTCAGGCACGACCCCTCCAAAGCGGGCGTGTAAGTCGATCTGAGAAGATAGGGCCTGTCCCAGACACGACCGGCCGCCTCGGACGACCGCGGCCGCGGTTTCGTCACACGATGTCTCAATCGCTAATATCGTTGGTGAAATCATGGCGATTCAAATCTCCTCGAATTAATTCTAGTTTTTCCGTCTGCTCGTCACTGTCAAGATTGAAAATGCACATCACATAGGCATCTTCACCGGTCTCCTGGTAATACCCTTTTCGCTGCCCGACTTTGGAAAACCCGAATCTTTCATATAGTGTCTGGGCGTCTGTATTGGCGATTCTAACTTCCAGGCTAATGCCTTGCAGTCCCAGCACCCGACAATGGTCGATCAGTGCCAATAGCAGGCGCGACCCTATTCGTCGACGCCGCCAATCTGGATGGACGGCGAGATTTGTTATCTGGCCTTGTCCTCCTCCAAAGAATAATCCAGTATACCCTATCACCTGGCGCTCACAGAGCGCGACCAGATACTTGGCGAATTCAGGGTGTTGCAGGTGGCTGGCGAATGCTGTCCTGTTCCAGGGACTGGGGAATGACCGGTTTTCAATCGCCAAGACACCATCAAGGTGTTCGTGGCGCATATCGCGGATGATTAGATTTCTTAATATAACTTTTCCCGTTTTGCAGTCTCCTCGGCATCCGATAGCCTAATGTAAATTGGCAAGACCTTAAAGTAAGGTTCAATCTGGTCCTTGTCTATTTTTTCCCTTGCCAGCCCAATCAAAACAGAAGCGACAGGTGTCCACAGGAGCGGCTTAGCGAGCGTCAGGGAAGCGCCCAGTGCCGCTCTAAAAATATCTGAATATCGGGTCAGGCCGTCACCAGTTAAAATAACGGGTTTATCGGCCTCTGATAATCTTTCGGCCAGCTCTTCAGGGTGGAGTACCATATAGTCGGTGAATCTGTGGCCGTGCTTTTCATATCCTGCTGTGTAGATCTCCCGGCGACGGGCATCCAGGACTGCGTAGACGACTTCGCTCATTGAGCCTTGTCGCATCGCTAGTATGTCAAGTGTTGATATGCCCACCAGTGGGCATCCAAGGGCATGAGCGAGTCCCTGGGCGGTGGAGACGGCAATTCTCGTGCCGGTAAAAGAACCTGGGCCAATGCCGACGGCGATTTGTTCTATGTCGCGAGGTTTTATCTTGGCCAGCTTGATAATCGAATCGATCCCGGGCATTAAACGATTCAGGTGCGCCCTGGGAGCGGGCTCATTCATTTCAGCGATTATCTCTCCCGGTTCACCGATAGCAATAGTTAGCCAGTCTGTAGAGGTGTCGAAAGCCAATATCATTCGCGCCTCAACTTCTTTTTCAGCTGTTCCGATCGTTGTCCGTGCGAAATAGCAACAAGGGTCCGGTGGTTCTCGGCTTCCGCAGTCCTGTGCATTTCGACTACTAAGTGATCGGGAGGCAGTAGACGACTGATCTTATCGCCCCACTCTATGACAGTGACACCATCGCCGAAGAAATATTCTTCATAGCCGAGCGCGTGTAAGTCAGAGGGTCCGGCTAGACGATAGACATCAAAGTGATAAAGGGGGAGGCGGCCGTCTTCGTATTGTTTGATAATCGTGAATGTCGGACTGGTTACCGTCTCACTTACTCCTAGGCCTTCAGCCAGGCCCTGGACAAACCGGGTTTTGCCGGCGCCCAAGTCGCCTGTTAGGGAAATAATATCGCCGGCTTTAAGGATGGGGGCTAAACTCGCGCCCAGGCTTTTGGTCTCTTCCTCGGTCGTTGTGGTTAGTTGAATACGCGCCGCGCCTGTCACTAAAACAGATCCATCTGTTCAACTTGATCCGATGCTCCTGTATCCGCTAGAGAGTCTTGCGCTAAAATTTCACCGAGTTTCTTAAAATCCTCAATGAGAATCTCTTTAATCTTGCCGGTGTAGAGGGCCGCGGCAGGATGATACGTCGGAAAAATCCAATGCTTATCGAAGTTCAGTGGCTTGCCGTGCACTTTTGAGATGTTAAGATTTTTGTCCAATATTACGCGGCTGGCATGGTTTCCGAGAGTGCAGATAACCTTAGGATTGATAAGTTCTATTTGCTTGTTCAAGAATTGGCGGCAGTGATCAATCTCTTCCGGTCGGGGATCGCGATTACTCGGCGGGCGGCACTTGAGAACGTTAGCTATATAGATGTCTTTTCGCGTCAAGCCGAGAACTGTGATGAGAAGCTCATCCAGGTACCGACCTGCGGCGCCGACAAAAGGCTCACCTTTTTGATCTTCATGAAAGCCCGGGGCTTCTCCAATAAACACTAGGTCGGAACTGGGATTGCCGACACCGAAAACGGGATTGGTGCGTGTTTGTGCAAGAGAGCAGCGGTCACAGCACTCAACTAAAAGCTCGAGTTCGGTGAGGCTAGTGATACGGGTGAGATCTGTTTCCATCTAGCACCTATTCTTTCACTGGCTACTGCAACTACCGCAACTACTTGAAGCGCAACTACCGCAGCTTGATCCCGTCGAAGCGGTCTTACCGGTGCCTCCGGAACGGGAAGAAAAAGTTGAGAAGCGTTTTTTCGTGTTTTTGCTATGACAGGCCGGACATCCTTGACTATTAGTTTCGGAACGTTTGCCGACTCCGATCAGCAATTCGAACTGTTCATTACAGTCTAGGCAGTCAAACTCAAAAAC
>SDBV01003510.1_pt1 | contig 23071 bp, 27 predicted proteins | sample 2277081 | NCBI WGS metagenome assembly SDBV01 (sample SAMN10402039, study PRJNA504765) | marine sediment metagenome | isolation source: marine sediment core GS10_PC15, 223 cmbsf | place: Arctic Ocean: Southern Knipovich Ridge | collected 2010 | reverse complement strand
GACCTCTGCGTCCCGAACGCAGCGCTCTACCAAGCTGAGCCACATCCCGTAAGCGTCATTGTAAAGCAAATATCCTCATTGACAAACCAGTTCTTCCTACCGCCATTGACTATAACGGAACGCACCCCAAACCGACCCCGTTATCAAGAGCAAGAGGAGGAGCCAGTTCGGGCCCTCCATGCCACTGGCGCCAGGTCCGGTGCTCGCCTTAGAATCCGGCGACCTCGCGTCGTCGCTAAGGTCCAGGCGAGCCACAGTCTCTGTCGTCAGACCGATGAAGTCATCTTCTTTCGGCTCGATGAACCCGGTCGTCGGTGGATCGGTCACCGTCATCAGAACATAGCCGCCGACTTTATTCGGATCACCCGGATATCTGGCCCGAAACGAGCTCTTTTCCCCAGGCGCCAGCGTAGTGCGGTTGATCGGGGTTTCCACCACCGCCAACCTTGTGAACCAACTGGGGCTCTTGAAAACTACCCGTGTCTTAATATTCCGGCCGGTAGCTTTACCGATATTCTCGACTTCTCCAAAAACCTCATACACACCGTTGCTTACCCAGCTGGAGTGGGTCGGAAAGATAACAGCCTTCTCCTGCTCCGTCTCGCTGGTCATCTCGGGCATCTCTCTCTCCATCCGGCTTTGATTGTCAGAGAGGGGAGCATCCTTGAACCGGCCTTCATTTTGCGGACCGGTTCTTCGGACTTCCGTCTTGCGGCCGTCCCCGCCTCGCGCACAGCCCCAAAAAAGGAGCAAGAGGAGAACGACGACGACCGCTAGCCTGATTATTGTGCTTCTATTCACTGCAATTTCCGAGTATCCTTTGCCACTTCCCGGACTAGAAAACGCAGGCCCGAGTCTTGAAGATTATAGCAAAACCTACGAGCATGCACCCGGCCGAACGGCTTGCGGCTCGATGGCGAACACTAGAAAACGTTTGCAGCAAACTCCTCGGCTTTCGGCCCGATCAGGTTCTTTAGCTCCTCAGGTCGAGAGGTTAGCCTGAACGCCTCCTCCATCGTGATCTGCCCGTCATTGATAAGGCCCTGCATATATCGTTCCATACTGATCATGCCATCCTTTGTTCCCATACCCAATAGCTGAGTGATTTGAAAAGTCTTCCCTTCCCGGATGACATTGCGTACCGCCGGCGTCGCCAGCAATATCTCAAAGCACGGTATGCGGCCTTGTCCATCGGCCCGGTTGACGAGTATTTGGGAGACGACCGCTATTAAGTTGACAGACAACTGCATTCTAATTTGCTGTTGCTGGTGGCTGGGAAAGACGTTTATGACCCGGTCGATCGTCTGGGCAGAGTCGGTAGTATGCAAGGTGCCTATCGCCAGGTGCCCGGTCTCGGCCGCGGTAATCGCCATCCCCATCGTCTCCAGGTCGCGCATTTCGCCGATGAGAATGACATCGGGATCTTGGCGCAAGACATATTTCAGACCGTTGGCGAAGCTAAGCGTGTCCCGGCCGACTTGACGCTGATTTACCAGGCCTTTCTTGTCCGTATGCACAAACTCGATCGGATCCTCGACCGTCATGATATGGCACTCCTCATTGGTGTTTCGGTGGTCGATCAAAGCGGCCTGCGTTGTTGACTTGCCGCTGGCGGCCGGGCCGGTCACCAAGATCATACCCCGGGGCCGCATCGCCAGATCGGCCACGATCTCCGGCAACCCCAAAGAAGCAATCGTCGGTATCTCGCTGGAAATGATCCGGCAGACGGCGCTAACACTACCTCTTTGCCGGAAAAGGTTGACTCGAAAACGGGCGATACCCTCAGCCTCATAAGCAAAATCAAGCTCGAGCTCCTCCTCGAAGATTCGCCAATCGCTCTCGCTCGCCATACTCTTGGCCGCCGTCAAGATATCTTCGACGCTGAGAAGCTCCTCTCCAAGCGGCATCAGCAGGCCGTTAAGTCTGATCAGCGGAGGAGATTTGACTTTTATGATGAGATCGGAAGCACCGGCTTCTTTGACCTTGAGAAACATCTCAGTGATATTCATCAGTAAGCCCCCCCGGGAGCCACTTTCTGCCGGAACTCGGTTGGGTTGCTGGCCTTAGCGATCGCGTCATCGAACTCGACGACCCCATCTTGAACAAGCTGCTGTAGATTATGATCCAGCAGCTCCATTCCGTAGGCTGAGCCCGTCTGAATGAGATTGTATATCTGGTGCGTCTTGCCCTCACGGATCAGATTCCGGACACCGGAGTTACAGATGAGTAGCTCGAACGCGGCCACCCGTCCACCGGTGATCTTTCGCAAAAGCGTCTGCGAAACGACGCCCCGCAACGAATTCGCCAGCTGCATACGTACGCGGGGCTGGTGCTCGGGCGGAAAAACGTCGACGATCCGGTCGACCGTCTGGGCGCTGTCCGCTGTGTGCAGCGTACCAAAAACGAGATGGCCGGTCTCAGCCGCCGTCATCGCCAACGAGATCGTTTCCAAGTCTCGCATCTCCCCGACCAAGATCACGTCGGGGTTCTGCCTGGTGACATGCTTGAGCGCCTCGGCGAATGAATTGGTGTCGGCTCCGAGTTCCCGTTGATTGATAGCGGCGACCTTGTCCTGGTGAAGGAACTCTATCGGGTCCTCGATAGTAATGATATGGACCTTCCGGGTTGAATTTATGCGGTCGATGATGGCCGCCAGAGTGGTCGATTTACCGCTCCCGGTCGGACCTGTCACCAAGACAAGACCGCGTGACAATTCGGCGAACTTGTTGGTCACGAGCGGCAGGCAAAGCTCCTCGGAACTCTTGATCTCGATCGGGATGACCCGGATAACGGCCCCGATCGTATTCTTCTGGAAAAAGACGTTGACCCGAAAACGCGCCAGACCGGGAACCGAATGAGCCAGATCCAGCTCCCGCGCCTCCATTAGCTCCTTCTTGCAGCTATCATCAAGTATCTCGCCGATAATAGCCTTGGCGCTATCATCGGTCAGAATCGGGAACTCCGTACGTGTCAGTTTTCCGTGAATGCGAAAGACGGGCGGCTCACCTACTTTGATGTGTAAATCGGAACCGTCCCGCCCCACCAGTTGGGTCAGGAGCTCTTCCATGCTGATCGCAGAAGCAGGAGGGGCTGTCCCCGAAACACCTGCCCCTATTTCTTGGGTTTGTTGGTCCATTTCATCTCCTATTACGCCGGCTCGGCGATGCCGAGTTTACGGATCTTAAGCTTGAAATCATGTGCATTGGCGGACATGGCGACCGCGTTCTCCATCGTGATCTGACCGGACTGGAAGTGAGAAATCAGGCTCTGGTCAAAGGACTGCATCCCGTAGTATTCACCCTGCTCGATGACCTCCTTCAATCTGGAGATCTTATTCTCCACAATCAACTCACGCACCGTCGCCGTGACTACCAATATCTCGGTCGCAGCGACCTGGCCGCCGCCGACCTTGGGCAGCAGACGCATGGATACGATACCGCGCAAAGTCGAGGCAAGCATCAGCTGGACCTGATGATGCTGATGGGTTGGGAAGAAATCGATTATCCGATAGATTGTCTCGGAAGCATCGATCGTATGCAGCGTCGACAGGACCAGCGTTCCCATCTCGGCCGCGGTCAAAGCCGCTTGGACCGTCTCGTGGTCTCGCATCTCCCCGATGAGGACGACATCCGGATCTTGGCGGACAACATTTCTCAGCGCATCGGCGAAGTCCCGGGTGTCGATCCCGATCTCGCGCTGATTGATCATACATTTCTTATCTTTATGGAGGACCTCGATCGGGTCCTCAATAGTGACGATATGCCCATCACGGTGGGAATTAATATGATTGATCATTGCGCCGAGAGTTGTTGTCTTGCCGCTTCCGGCCGTCCCGGTCACCAGCACCAGACCACGGCTCTCTTCGGCCAGAGTCCTGAGAACGGACGGCAACCCCAACTTATCGATGTCGAGTTCCTTGACAGTCACCCGGCGGATAGCCATACCGATCTGACCTTGTTGCCAAAAAGCGTTGACCCGAAACCGCCCGACCTCGAGGACGCTGAAAGCAAAGTCGATCTCAATGTTGTTCTCGAAATCTGACTTGAGCCGCGGGGGGACGAGCGCCTCAGCTATGCCGGTCATGTCCGTCTCTGTAAGAGGCGGTATGTCCGCGGGGGCCAAAGTACCGTCAATCCGCAGACCAGGAGGACTACCCGACTTTATATGGAGATCCGAGGCCCCGGCATCGACCATCACTCTAAGAACTTCTTTTACATCCATCGCTCCCACCTCTAGAGGCTCTCCATTGACTTGTAGTGCCCCTATTATATGACTTCTCTCGCGCCATGTTTGTATCGACCCGATATGGTCAAATCTTTATATGGATAGCAGGGAAAAGCCTATAAAATGTCGGGTGCGGATGCTTTAGAGAAGGCGGACGGCGCCGATATAGTTCCGGCGCGCGGAGAGAATACTTATCTTGACGACGTCACCGGTCTGAGGAGCGTTGATATATTGGTCATTGCCAATATAAATGCCAACATGGCCGATATATCCCCCGTGGGCGCCAAAGATTAAATCGCCCGGCTGTAACTGGTCTTTGCTGACATGCGTGCCCAAGTTGAATTGGGCCTCAGCGGAGTGCGGCAGACTGATGCCAACCTGAGCGAAGACATACATCGTCAACCCTGAGCAATCGAATGAGTTAGGCCCGGCGGCGGCCCAGACATACGGCTTACCGAGCTGTGCCCGGGCGAAACTGACCACCTGTGCCGCTTTGTCGCCGGCCGGGGCGGGAACAGGCGTGGAAGCTGGAGTCGGGGCCGGGACTGAAGCAGGGGCGAGGGCTGGGTCCGCTTGAAGACGAATGGGGGCTTGAGCCTGTGCGAGACGAGCCAGCTCATCTTCCTGCGCGCCGATATCAGCATTGACTTCGCCCAAAGCGCGGCGGCGCTCCTTCAAGCTCCGCTCGATCTCGTCTCTCTTCGTATCTAGAGCTACAGCCACCCGCTTCTGGCTGATCTCCTGTCTAGCGAAGGTTTCCTTGGCCCGGCGCACGCGGCGTCGATCATTCTTAATCTCGACTAACAGAGTCGCATCATGTTCTGAGACAACTTCGACAGAGTTGAATGCCCGCAACAGGTCGCCGAAGCTCCGCGACGACAAAATAACTTCGAGCAACCCGGCCCCCTGCCCTGACTTATAGATACCGGCCAAACGGCGATCGAACCGTTCTTGCCCGGCAGCGAGGTCATCCTTGGCCTGGTCAAGCTCAGCCGCCGTCTCGGCCTGCTTGCCCTGGATATTGATAAGCCGGGTATAGGCTTGATTATACTGCTCGACGGCCACCTCAAACTCGGCGGCGGCAATATCTATCTCGTCTTCTATTCTCTTGGCGCGGCTACGATTTTCTTCTAGGTTCGGCGTCGCGAAAACGACTGTGGGTTGGATGATGAGGCTCAGTAGAACGGCTACAGTGATAAAAAGGTTATACCTCGATAAAATTATGCCCTCCGTTCGGCTTGCTTTCTCCGGGTACTCGCCCTCGGTTAGTCTAACAAATAACGGTCGGATTGCAAGTCAGGGGATGAAGGCAGTCAGACCGACTTCTCCATCCGGCTCAATTCGAAAAAGGCTTTAAGGCCATCGAATACGGCCCCGGCTATCTTCTGCTTGAAGACATCGGCCCGCAAACCTTCACTTTCAGTGAGGTAGGTGATTTGGCCGGGCAAGACCTCCACAGTTGGCAGACCGTATGCTTCACTCTGGCGAAAGACGATCTCCTCGACCCTGCGCTTGAGCGAATTGCTCAGAGCCGCCATGACCAACTCGGCCAACTGGCGACTCGACTCATCGGCATGATCGAACCCAATAGCCACGCAATCCTTCGGCACTTCCTCGGCAACGGACCGAAAGATGACCGCGATATCGCCGTTGATCTCAGGAGATGGATGGAGCTTGAAAAAGTCTGTGTCCGCACCCAAAACCTCTAGTAAGTTGCTGAGACGGTGCGAAAGGTCGGCGCAGAGCAGTTGTCCGCTACCGCGCGGGTCGAGCCATTGACGTTTATGCGGGGTCGCGCAACCAACAGATATCTTCTTGTCTTGGAGTAAAGAGACGACCGAGCTCAGGGGAAGTTCCGCCCCAAGAAGCGAGGCTTGGTTCTGATCGAGCATCCCCTGGATGTTGTTCAGCTCCGTCAGAGTAGAAGGCCCGACGATGCCGTCGATACTGAGATCGAGGTTCTCCTGGAACTCCTTGACCGCCTCCTCGGTGGAAGGACCAAAAATGCCGTCGATGAACTCTGTCCTAAAGCCGATACCATTAAGCCATAGCTGGAGCTGACGAACATCGTCGCCATGGAAGAAGGGCGAGCGAAGATAGAGCGCCCGATCGCCCAGCTTGTAGGTGGCGTCGACCATCCGCCGCCAGGTCTCCTCGTTGACGGCGCCGCTCACTGAAACGTCCCGGTCCTCCTGGAAACGGCGGACCGCTTGTTCCGTCCACTTTCCGAAGAATCCATCGACACTGGTTGGCCCCAAATCGTAGCCCAAAGCCGCCAACCGCTGTTGGACATCGACGACAGCGTTCCCTTTATCGCCTTTCTTTATCCGCAACTCGGGCCCTCCGGGGTATAGAGGAAGCATGAACCTCGATCGTCGATATCTGACCTTTCCGGCAAGCTTTTTGCTCGCCATTATCTTGCTCATGACGTTGGCGACTGCCAACCTCAGAATCCTATTTTCCCTAAATTATATAGATTGGCGCTACGAACGCCTACAAGAAACCGGGGCGCTGGCTCCGGAGTGGCCGACCGTCACAGCTGCCGCCCCTGTCTTGGACTTTATTAACAACGACCTCAATGCTCTGCCCGGCCTGACCGAACGCGAAACATCACACTTGGCCGATGTCCGCACGGTCCGCACCCGGGCCTACTCCTCGACCCTCGCCGGAACAGCCGCGTTGATGATCACGGCCCTCCTTTTGACCGCGACAAGCAGTAGACGACAGTTCGCCAGACTTCTACGACGAGCGACTCTCGGAGCCGCGGCCCTGCTCGGTCTGGCGCTTCTGACCTCACTTATTGATTTTAACTGGATTTTCGATTCAGGGCACGCGCTAGTATTCGCCCCCGATACGTGGCTCTTCGACTCGGACAGCACTCTGATGCGCCTCTTCCCGCCGCCCTTCTGGCGCTCAGCCGTCTCAGACCTCGCTTTCCTGACCTTGTTCGAACTGGCTGCGATCACCGGTTTCACCTATATATTCGACCGCGGACCGAGCGGACAGGACGATGATTGACTCTTAAAGTACGAGGGGTTTTCGTGTAAACTACACCGTGCCGAACTGCACCGGGGCGAGTGGCGGAATTGGCAGACGCGCTAGGTTCAGGACCTAGTGTTCGCAAGGACATGGGGGTTCAAATCCCCCCTCGCCCACCACCAACGAACCTGCCGGCCTTGGCGGGGTTCTCTTTTGTTCAAATCCAGCATTGCCCACGTAACTTTATTTCATAAAGTATTTATATTAGGCTCCGGGTTCTTCGCTTGGTTTGTTAGACTACTACTGCCCGACGACGAAAGCTTGAATAGAAAGTCATATGCCGCGAATAATCAGGATCGAACATGAACCGAATAATGCTGAGCGATATCCGTGCTCTAAAAGAAGCATAAAAAAGCTCTTCCAAGAGTTCGATACGCTGGACGTTTATTTTGAGCACAAATCGATTTTTCACTTTGAGCGCGGAAGCAGGGTCTCAATAGACAATCTTATTGCCGAACTTTATTTTATGTCTGCGGAAAACGAACAACGTTATCAGCAAGAATTTGACGGGGATTCAAGCGGGCCAACGCTTTGGCTCTATACGGTCAAGAAAGAGCGGTACGATGAGAAAGCCGCAACTGACTTCCGGGAGAACGTTTGCCCGGCTCTAAAAGACTGGCTCAGGAAGCAGTTCTCGAGCCCGGACGCCATGAGATTGAAAGATAGCAAGGTTCTGGTTGAATGGACCGGAAACCAGCACAAGCTTGATCATATCGAAATCTGAAATTCGACTGGTATAATGAATAACGTGGGCATTAGTGATGCCGGCCGCGACAAACAACCTATGAAGTGCTGCTTGATTTGATATGATAAAAAAAGTTCTTTTAATACAACCGCCATACACGATTCATAAAGCCGAGCCGAAAGGCTGCCAGCCGCCATTAGGGCTCGCATATATCGCGGCGGTATTAGAAAATCGTGGCTTTGAAGTAAGCATCCTAGATGCCATTGTCGACGGCTTTGACTCCGAAATCGACGCTGGAAACAACTTCATTCGTTATGGTCTGAGTTTTGATCAAATAAGAATTGCAGCCAGAAAGTTTGCCCCCGATATTGTCGGAATTTCATGCCTATTCTCTTGCCAGAACGAGAACGCTGTAGCGGTAGCGAAAATCATGAAGACAGATTTTCCAGGCGCCAAGGTGGTCATGGGAGGAGCGCATCCCAGTGCAACCTGTGAAGAGATTTTAGAGAATGACTGCGTCGACTTTGTGATACTCGGTGAGGGCGAATATTCTTTTCGCGACTTGATCTCAGCGCTCAACGGCTCTCAAAGTCTGGTTGATATTGACGGATTAGCTTACAGAATCGACGGGGAGACGCGAATAAATCCGAAAACGCATTTTATCCAAGACCTTGATGAGCTACCTTTTCCGGCCAGACATCTTCTTGATATGGAAAAATACTTTCGGATCAATAAACCTCACGGCACGACTTCAAAGCTTTCACCGAACACTTCGCTCATCACTTCTAGAGGCTGCCCGGCGCGCTGTATATTCTGCTCAATTCACGGTATTTGGGGACGAAAGTTTCGCGGTCGCTCCCCTCAGAATGTAGTCGACGAAATCGAACACTTAAAGGATGTCTACGGGATCAAGGAACTGCAATTTGAAGATGACAATCTAACTTTTGATAAGGGAAGAGCGGAGCAGATCTTTGGTTTGATGATCGAGCGCGAGCTCAATATTCAATGGACGACTCCCAATGGTGTAGCGGTCTATCGGCTCGACGATGGACTTATTGAGGCAATGCAGAAAAGCGGCTGTTACCGAGCTTGTCTGGCGATTGAGTCCGGGGACACGCACGTACTGCACAAGATCATCAAAAAACCGCTACAGCTTGAAAAAGTAAAGCCCCTGGTGGATAAGTTTAGGGATGTCGGTATTGCTGTCGACGGCTTTTTCGTCGTTGGATTCCCCGGCGAGACCAAGGAGCAAATAAAAAGAACTTTTCGTTTTGCATCGAAAACAGGGTTTGACAACGTCAACTTTTTTTTCGCCACGCCCTATAAAGGAACTGAACTGTATGCTCTGTGTGAGCAAAATGGGTTGCTGTCCGAGGAATTCGCTTACGACAAGCTAAAGGTTGGCAACGCGCATATCTCAACGACGGATTTTTCGGCTGCTGGACTGGAGCGAGTGGTCGCACTGGAAGTCCTCAAATATCGCCTGAAGCAGCTGAGAAACCCCCGAGTTTTCTATGAAAGAGTACTCAAACGGTTTCTTGTCGACCCCCGATTCTTCGCCAGCTATTTTTGGAGGCTTATGACCAGAATAGCCGGCGTTTCCCGAAACTAACTTTCTAGACCGCTACTCTTTTGGGATCATCGGCCCGCTCTTCGGCCCCGGTTCTGTCTCTGGTTCCTAGTCTGACTGTTGCCATAATTACCCTTGCGGGGATTCTGTCCCCGCCCGTTTCGGCGCTGACCGCTCTTGGGCGGCCCTGACCACGGCGCCTCGGATTGATGTGCCTCAAAGCCGGCAATCGGAACCTGCTCGATCTTTCTCTTCAAGAGGCGCTCGATTCCGCTGAGGTGCTTCTGTTCTTCTCCGGAAACCAGGGAGGTCGCTTGCCCCTCATTTCCGGCGCGACCTGTCCGACCGATCCGGTGCACATAGTCCTCGGGAACACTTGGCAGCTCGTAGTTGACTACGTGAGGAAGCTGATCGATATCGAGTCCCCGGGCTGCGATGTCCGTCGCCACCAGTATCCTGACCTTTTCCGCCTTGAAGTTGGCAAGGGCCTTGGTTCGGGCAGCCTGGCTCTTGTTGCCATGGATCGCTACAGCGTTCAGGCCGTCTCGCTCAAGCTGCTGCACGAGACGATTTGCCCCATGCTTAGTGCGGGTGAAAACCAAAACCCGTGTCCAATTCTGTGAAGAGATCAAGTGAGAGAGTAGCTCCCGCTTTTTCTTGCGATCAACCAGGTGAACAACCTGCGAGATTCCCTCAGCTGTACTATTTCTCGACGCTACCTGAATTTCGACCGGGTCCTTCAGCAGGCTAGCTGAGAGTCTGCGGATCTCTTCGGGAAAGGTAGCCGAGAAGAGGAGATTCTGCCTCTGCTGGGGGAGCAGCTTCATGATTCTCTTGATGTCCGGAAGAAAGCCCATGTCGAGCATGCGATCGGCTTCATCGAGGACCAGCGTCTCAACATGCGAGAGATCGAGTGTTCTCCGACCGGCATGGTCCAGAAGGCGCCCAGGTGTTGCCACCACGATGTCTACTCCTCGGCGCAACGCACTGATCTGCGGATTGATGTTGACTCCACCGAAAATAACCGTCGCTTTGGCCGGCATGTACCGACCGTAGGTGACTACACTCTCATGAACCTGTGCCGCCAGCTCGCGGGTAGGCGTGAGTATCAGGACTCTCACCGGACGGCGGTTCTCCCGGCGCTGTCCTTGAGGCTGTCCGCCTGCTAAGCGCTGAAGGATAGGGAGGGTGAATCCAGCGGTTTTTCCGGTTCCGGTCTGGGCGCCGGCCATAACGTCACATCCATCGAGAATAACCGGGATCGACTGAATCTGGACGGGTGTAGGATCTGTGTATCCTCGGTCCGAGACGGCCCGAACCAGTTCGGGCGCAAGGCCCAGGGATTTAAATGTATTACTGATGAAGCTCTCCTTCTTTCTGCGGGTCTATACTAATGAACGCACCGGTCGAATCTCCCGCGTCAACCTGGCGGTCGAGCCGCACGCGTTCCGGTGCTTTCGCACACCCACAAAGAGGGATATCTCATCAAAGGGGATTTTCGAAAAGGAATGGCTCCGGAGCGGAGTATAACTAAAACTCAACACTAAGACTAGTTTTACTGGAGTCATTCAAGCTTGCGCTCTCGAACTCTTTGTAGTATTTCTAGTGTCGTACTGTTAAAACCATGGTAGTGGTTTTCCGGGTTTGACTTGATGATATACAGACTGCTAGATATTCTTAGATGCCCGAACGACGGTGGATTTCCCCTGGCCGTCAAAGTGGGCTCGGAAACGGTAATCCAGCAAACGCATAAGCAGCCTCAACGATGCCGGCTCTCCTGCGCGCTCGAATATGATCTCCCTCCTTTTGATACCTGCGTTGACTGTCATCAGCGAGAGATTGTTGAGGGAACTCTTACCTGCCCGATATGCGGTCAACAGTTTCATATTATCGACGGCATCGCTGATCTTATCAGCCCCGGCTTTCTCGACAACGAGGACTCCGATGAAATCAAGGACCAACGCGCCGAGATGGAGACCCGTGATCTGATGGCGACACGATACGATTCCATGCCTCCAATGCGCTGGACGGCCAGGTTTGAGATCCCCGCGGCCGCCAACATTCTCGACCGAGTGCCTAGCGGGAGTGTAATCGAACTCGGTTGCGGAACCGGCAGACCGACGGCCGCCTTGGCCCGGCAGTCCAGTTTCTTTCTGGCTGTCGACTTCTCAATGAACTCGTTACGCGTCTGCCGCCAAAAACTGACACAAAGCCCGCACGTTCAGTTTGTTCGGGCCGAGATAAGCCGCTTGCCCGTTCGCGACGGAACTTTCGATACAGCGCTCAGCCTAGAGGTCTTTGAACATCTTCCGGGAGCCCTGATGCGGGCCATGGCGGTTCAAGAAGCGGCCCGGGTGCTCGTGGACAACGGGTACTTCATCATCAGCGTCTATCGGGAATCCTGGTTTTCCCGCATCCTCGGAAAAAAGGAAAGCTACCATTTCGGCGGGATATACTACTTTCGTTTTACACCCGCCGACTTGCAGGAGATGCTTAGCCCCTACTTTAAGATTGACGTCCATCATCAACGCCTCGGCGGACTCGTCCAAATGGCCGGTTGTCAAAAAGAGTTACTTAGCGGCAGTAATAAGCTCCTCGAAGACTCCCGGGAGCCAAAGGGCTAAGCTGCGCGTCGCTGCTTTAGGCGGCCTCTTTGCGCATGCGGATGAGCCCGGCCTCGACACGAGTGAAGCGAAGACTCTTTGGGTCAAGGCCGGCCAAGTCAATGCCATTTTGACGCGCCAACTTCTTGACTATGGGCAAGGGCTTGGGATCACTCTTCGACCAGTGGGATCTCAGTTCGCGCAGGAAGATGTTCGTGGTCACGGGTCCGATGCCGTAAAAAGCGGTCAATCGCTCCTCAAGATCACGGGCACCGGTGGCCTCGTTATAAAGCTTACTTAGACGGCCGTCGTAGTCGCTTAGCAATTTGGTGCAAACGCGCAACATCTGAGTCGACGTCTTGCCGTCATACCTCACAAAGCCACCTTCAGCCATGATTGGGTTGACAAGGTAGTCCCAGCCGGCGTCGATGATCTTCTCGGGATTCAGCAACCGGTAGCGCCGGAATGTCTCAAAAGTGCGCTTGGCAATCGTCTCGGAGATTCGATGACCGAAAAGGATGGCGGCCACGAACCATTTAAACAGCTCCTTATCGCTCTCGGCCGACAAGTCTATCTCGAGTTCCTCCGAATAGAGACGAGTCTTCTCCAAAGCGCTCAGCGTCGTCATTACATCATAGTACTAACCACCGCAGCGGGTGAATAAAACATGTCGACAGGTTTCTGACGCTGACGATGAACGCTGAAGCGATCATGACCAGTTTGAATACACCAATCTTGTGCGGTGCGGTCGTCGCCGAGCTCTCCATCCGCGCTCCCTTTTCTCGCTTTTTATTCGCGCTCATCTGGCGGCTAAGACGTTTTTCTAGTCTTTGCCGCCGGCAGGATCGCCTAAACAATTAAGCTGCCCCCAAAGAGCTGCCTAAAGAAGCTGCCTGGCAAATCGAGAAGTGTAAATGAGAAGAAGGTATCAGCGAGTCATGCGCGATGCATATAGCGAGAGAACGGAGCCGTCCAATTACTTCGGAGGCGGGGGCTTCCTACCACCCAAGCAAGCTGGCGACCATCAGGGACGGGATCGCAACTTTCAACGAGATCGCAGCAACTTTTATATATAGAGACTTGGCCGTCCGGCGGGCTGCTTGGTTTCGAGCATCTACCCTGACAGAGCGCACCTTCCGCTGGCGCGGGTTGCGCCCGACCGTATAAGCAGAGACCGCCGCCGCCAAGCAGATCAATGAAGCGGCTATTCCAACCGCCGTCGCCGCGCTCAATCCTTGAGCAAAGCTGTGCGCCGGCAAGACCGTGGTTAACAGCAGCGAGACTGACGCCACAAAGAGGCCTGCCTTTGTATCGAGCGGGTCGATGCGCTCGACACGCCTCTCTAACCGTCGACCAGCCGGGTCGCCGGTACGCTCGATCAAGGGATATTCCTTAACCATCAATCGTTGGGCTGTTGCTGCCATATCTCTACTCCTATCTTCTAACGTCATGGAGACCACTGATATCAGCGCCTCCAACCCCCTGGTCATTACATAAAAGCAAACGTATGTTCGCATTGTAACGTATTTCCTGAAACTGTCAAATAGGAGCGCACAGCGCCTTGGTCGTTTTCCATACGGTTTCTTAAGTCCCTTGACAGAGTGTTAGAAATATATAATACTGTGTTATATTAACCTAACACTAAGTGAGATGTCGCTAACATAAAGGAGGCGCGATGAACGAGCAAAACGGACGAGCACTGGAGGAACGAAAGCGATTTTACCTGGCGGGTGCAACTATTGGGGTGGGGATTCTGTCCCTGCTGGTGGCCAACGCTAGGCTTTGGCAAGCCGGGAGGACCGATTGGGCGCTCCAGGGGCTCGCAATTGCAATTGTCGCCGCTGTTGTTACTTCAGCCTTGATGGTCCGCAAGTACCGCAGCATCAAGGCCGGCCTACCCCTGGAAGATGAGATGTCGAAACGGCTAAGGATGGACGCGAGCGGTTGGACCCTCTAGCTGTCGATGTACGCGTGGTTGGGGGTCCTGCTTTTTCAGGAGCACCTATCAAAGGATGAGATGATCGGCCTGGGCTTGGGAGCGACCGCCGTCATCTATGCCGTCGCCTATGTAGCCCTCGGACGGAAAGGAGACATGGAGCAGTGAATCCGACTTCGCGAATCGCGCTAAAAACAGCACTAGTAGCACTGCTCGGCTTAACATTGGCTCTGCTCGGATACACGCTGTGGAGCCGAGGCAAAGTAATCGAATCCGGAATGGCCGTGGGAATTGCGGCGACTATCATTGTTTTTGCTGTTTTTGCGCTCAGGAATATGACAAAGAGCGTCCGCAAGGGCCTGCCGCTCGAAGATGAGTTCACGAACGCGCCAAGACATCGGCGGCCGCGTTCGCTTTCTATGCCTCCCTATATTTGTGGCTGGCATTGATGTACTTCGAAGACTACTTGCCGGAGGACCGTCTGCCGGCTCTGGCCGTCTTAGGGAGCGCTCTCATCTTCGGTCTTCGATACCTCTATATAGTAAAGAGAGGGCGCGTCGATTGAGGACCCGCATCAAAGAGCTGCGCGCCCGCTACGACCTGACGCAAGAGGACTTGGCGCGTAAGGTCGGTGTACGGCGGGAGACGATCCTCTTTTTAGAGAAGGGCAAGTACAATCCATCTCTAAAACTAGCCCATGATGTGGCTCAGGCACTGGAAACGACCATCGATGAGCTTTTCTTCTTCGACAATGAACAAGCCAAAGCTACCTAGCCATAAGCCATAATCACCCCGCTGATACCCGTGCCCGTCAAAGTGGTAAGACTAGAGAATGGCTGAACCGGCACGACAACCTGAACCAGACAAAGAACCGCAGAGGGGCTTTAAAAAGCCTCAAGGCGGATTTGCGCAAGCGCAGCCGAAGATAGCGCGAAGCGGCTACGGTATCTGGTCCTTTATCTTCGGTGTACTCGCCAACACCACCCTTGTCGCCCCGCTTTTGGTCAGCCTCTTCTCCGGCCCTACCAGCGCCGTCGAGCTGCTGACCCGGACAGAAAGCATCATGGTGTCATTCAGCGTTATCGCCATTCTCCTCGGCGCCATGGGTATATCTCAGATTAGAAAAGGGTTGCGTCGCGGTATGGGCCTAACTGTCCTCGGCCTGATCTTGGGCTTCATCGGACTCCTCTCCTTCATCTTGGAAGCCACCGTTCTCGCCTTCTGATCCGCGAAACTCGCACTAGCGAACATACGTTCGTTTCTTTATAATATCTTCATGCGACGCTCCGGCGCCATGGAGATGCGATTACACGGTGGCAAGGCTCCAGCCTGGCTCTTTCAGCGCATGCGCCGTTTGGCGCGAGAGATCGGCCTTGTCGTCATCGAGGAGTACGGTCGCGATGAGCTGTTACGCCGGTTGTCCGACCCCCATTGGTTCCAGGCCTTTGGCTGTGTCTTGGGTTTCGATTGGCATTCCAGCGGCCTGACCACGACAACTTGTGGCGCCCTGAAAGAAGCGCTCAACCCGCTGGCGAAGGAGACGGGCTTATTCATCGCCGGCGGCAAAGGCAAGACTTCCCGGCGGACGCCTGAAGAGATTAAGCGGTTCGGGGAGGCCGTCGGTATGTCAACCAAGGGACTTGTTTACGCCAGCCGCATGTCCGCCAAAGTCGACAGCTCCGCAGTCCAGGACGGCTATCAGCTATATCACCACACCTTCGTCTTCACTGAAGACAGTCGCTGGACGGTGATCCAGCAGGGCATGAACGATACCAACCACTACGCCCGCCGCTATCATTGGTTGAGCCTCGGCGACGGCGGTCCCGGCCCAGACGGTCTCGACTTCGTCAACGAGCCCCACGCGGCCGTCTGCGCCGATACGAAGGTGCCGACCCTGAACCTGGTAGCAACGGAAAGCGCCGAGACCCGGAGTGTCTGCGCCGAACTAACTAAGGAGACCCCTGAAAAACTGACCCGGGAACTTGAACGCATCGTCGAACGGCTCCCCGGCCGCCATCACATCACCGCCGCGGACATCAATCCGAAGCGTTTAAAGTCGATCTTTCTAAAGACATACGAACGTCAACCCGAGGACTTCGAGACGCTCCTGAGTCAGCCGGGGGTAGGCGCCAAAACGATCCGCGCCCTCACACTCATCTCGAAATTAGTCCATGGAACCAACCCAAGCTGGCGGGACCCGGCCCGGTTCAGTTTCGCCCACGGCGGCAAGGACGGCCACCCGTATCCCGTCAATCTTGAAGTCTACGAGCGAAGCATCGACCATCTACACCAGGCCCTCAAGCAAAGCAAAGTCGGAAATCTCGAGAAGCTCGAAGCCTTCAAGCGCCTCGACAACTTCCGTCGGGGCGGAGCGCTACGGTGAGCTCCATCAGTGGCGCAGCGACCCGCCGGGACGCTCGGTCTCAAGCCAGTCGATAAACTGGCGAGTTTGCGGAGAAAGCGAATCGGCCCGCGGCCAGATCATATAGAGGCTACCGGTCATTGGGGTCAATTCACATATCCGGACCTCTTTGACGCGCCCGGCATCCAGAGCATCATCAGCCGCGCGACGCGGCACCATTGCCAGACCCAAGCCCGCCTCGACAGCCGTAATGACCGCCGGATGACTGTCGAATTCTGCGACAGTGTTGAGGTCCTCTAAGGTGAGCTTAAAGCGGTTGAAAGCCTCCCGATACCACATGCGCGTCGCCGAGCCGGGCTCCCTGAGGATAAAGTCTTTTCCGCGCAATTCATCGATCTCGATCTCGTCCCGGTCGGCGAAGTCATGTCCGGTCGGAACAATCAGTATCAGTTGGTCGTCTTGGGTAAACTCGTGCGCTTCTACGTTCTCGCTCTCGAGACACGCCCCAATCAACCCGACTTCGACCAGGCCATCTTGGACCTGGTGAAAAACATCCTCGCTGTCCGTTATCTCGAGTTTGATCTCAGTATCGGGATTGGCTTCCTCCCAGTCCCGCAACATGCGGGGAAGCAAGTAATTCCCTGTATAACTGCTGGCTCCGACAGTTACGAGCTTCTTCACAGATATGACCTCCAGTTCGATATCGATCTTCCCGCCGTTGATACCCGTTTTCCTGGTTTTTTTGCGCGAATCGAGGATCTGGCAAACTAAGTCGACCGGCCCTCGGCCGTAGTCGGGAAAACGGGTAAATATGCTAATATGAAGCCAGCTTTCGCAACAGCGAACGACGATCTGCAAGGAGGTGATTCCGTTGTTCTCTAAGTTGAAGTACTTCTTTATCTACTGCTACGAAGCATCGGAGAAGATGGAAGAGAAAGCCGCCAAATTCGAGGCGGAGCGCGAGAAACGCATTGCCGCTTTTCGAGCCGATAGGCAAGCCGCTCACGAACAAGCCCGCGAGCATATGGAAGATGTCAAAGGCGAGGTCCGCACACACATCAAAGAGACCCTCAGCACAATGGGCGTAGCGACCAAGGATGAAGTCGACGAGATCAAAACACTCCTGACGGACCTGGGGAAGAAAGTCGACAGCCTGGCTAAATGAGCAAATCGACCCGGTTCGACCGCCAGCGGAGGATCCGGGTCTTCGCCCGGCTCTTTATTGGCATAACTTGGGATTTCTGGAAAGAGTCGCGGATAGCGCGCAAGCAAGGCATGGCTATCGCGCGGGAGCGCATGTCGGCCAAACACCGGCGGCGCGCCATTCAGTTTCGTGAGGTCGCCCTGGAGATGGGCGGCGTACTCATCAAGCTCGGCCAATTCTTCAGCACCCGGGTAGATGTGATGCCTTCCGAGTACATCGAAGAGCTGGCGAAACTGCAGGACATGGTCCCACCGGTTCCTTTCGATGAAGTGCGACTGATCATCGAGAGCGAATTCGAGCAGCCCCTGGAAGAGATATTCCCCGAGTTCGAACGCGAGGCGATTGCCGCCGCTTCTCTAGCCCAAGTCCACCTAGCGACCCTGCCTAGCGGGGAACGGGTGGCTATTAAGGTCCAGCGCCCGAACATCGACAGATTGGCCAATATCGACCTCGCGACTTTCAGCTATTTGATGGACGGCGTCCACCGATTTACCAAGTTCGGCCGCCAGATCGATATTCCAATGGTCGTCGATGAGTTCGTCCGCACCATCGGAGATGAGTTGGATTTTCTACGAGAGGCTCAGAACGCCGAGCGTTTCCGAAAACTCTTCGCCGACAATGAGCGCGTCTACGTCCCACGAATCTACCGGGACTACACCACGACAAAGGTTCTCACCTTAGAGGCCATCTCCGGATTGAAGGTGTCGGACTACGAAGCCATGGAAGCCGCCGGCATCGACCGGGTTGAAACAGCCCAGATAATCATCGATGCTTACCTTAAGCAAGTCTTAGAGGATGGCTTCTTTCACGCCGACCCCCACCCGGGCAATCTCTTCGTCAACCCGGGGCCGGTTGTCACCTTTGTCGATTTCGGCATGGTCGGAGAGATAACCCAGACGATGAAGGACGCCTTTAGGAATGCGGTCATCGGGATCGCCCAGCGCGACTCACAGCAGGTGATCGACGCTCTGCGGGAACTGCGGTTCGTACGGCCCGGCGCCGATGTCCGGTCGGTGAAGAACGCCATCGACTGGATGATGGAAAACTATTCCGGCCTGCGGGCCAATTCCCTCAGCTTCGAGGAGATCGAGGAGATCCGTGAGGACATCCTGCTGATCCTTCACGACCAACCGCTGACTATCCCGGCGCAATTCGCGTTCTTAGGCAAAACCTTTGGCGGGGCTGTGGGCGTGACGACCGGGCTCGACCCGAATATTGACCTGATTGAAGCGACCAAGCCTTACGTAGCCAAGCTTACCCGCTCGGCAATGAAAGACTGGACGACCCTCGTCATGAGAGAGGCCCAAAATATCGGCCGCCTGCTCCTGGCCATCCCTAAGCAGGTCCACGACACTCTGGAAGCGGCCCAATCGGGCCAGCTGCGGATCAAGGTGGACAGCCGGGAGATAGTCAAAGCCATAGAACGCTCCGATCGGAGACGCGGCGTATGGGCGATGGTCCTCTTTTCTGGTCTTGTGCTGCTGGGTGGAGTCTGGCTGATCACGCAAGAATACCAGGGCTTGGGTTACGTATTTGTCGCGATGGGCTTTGTCAGCTTCCTGGCCGGCGCCAGCCGCTGAGATAGGCAACTATGAGAAACGGCAGTAAAGCAAGAAGGAAAACGAAAGGTCGCCCGACGAGAGCGGCCTTTCTGATTTTTCCGGCGGACCGAGCGCTAGTGGCTCGATATCGGCCCTAAGTACATGGCCGTCGGGAGCGGATGGCCATCGGCACACAAGCTTTCGCTCGGCGTGTAGAACTTGTCTACCCGGATGAAAGCATCGTCGTTATCAATATCCGCCGCCATCAGCTTAAGTAGATCTTCGAGTTCAAGCGCACAAATAGCCATCGTGACCTCCTTCTAAGTAGAGCGCTAACACTATACCTATCGGCGCGTTGTTGTGAACACTTAAACAAGTGGAGGCCGCTCCAGGGATATAATGGGGTTGGACAAAATCAAAGCGTGATGTATCCTGTGTCCCCGGTTCAATACAGGCGCCGATGAAGCCGATGTAATGAGCCGGAAAGCTCTCGTCGACATGAAAGGTTTGGGACTTGCGTCCACGAAGACCGATCGACTTATTGCCGCTGGTAATGGCAGTCTTGCTGCCCCTCTTATGGGTGGCCGCCATATCTTCGCCGGCCGCAGCCGGGCCAGCGCGACCGTCTTTTAGCCGTCTCACCCGGCCACTGCTGGTTCTGTCCAAGAGACTAGAAAAGGCCCTCTTCTCGATTGACGGTGCTCAGACGCGAAAGGGCCGGTTGAGCGCGGTCAAGGTGCAGATCCGAGGAACGACAGAGACTCTTACGGCTATCGATGCCGGTAAAGTTAGTGGAGAAGCCGGATCCGGCAAAAGACTTCCAATACCCACGATAGTCACAGCCCGGACAGATTATGCTAAGGAACCCTTACCTGCCGGAGCACCACGAATAGAAGTGGGCGCATCCGGGACATTCATTGCCAAAACAGCTGGAAAAGAGCTGGCAAGCTTCGACAAGAACCAACGGCCAACAGTCGGCTACTCGAACAACCGCTACTATCTCGCAGAAAACGACCGAACCATAGTTGTCTCCGATAAACCGATCGAATTCCAGCCAAAGGCTTCCGGGACCGCTCTGAGCCTGCCCGGCTATACCGACATGAACTGGAACAATACAGTGAACCTAAACTGGTTCCGGGGTTCGATCGAGATGGTCTATTCGTCTATCTCGCACCGCTTATGGGCAGTCAACGAACTATACCTTGAAGACTATCTACGGGGCATTGCCGAAGCAAAACATGACTCTTCCAAGGAGCACTTGAAGGTCATGGCGATCGTCGCACGCAGTTATGCCGTCCATCATCTGGCCAACGGTGGACGCCACCAGGGCGAACCGTTCCAACTCAAGAACAGCCGCAATGGCAATGGCGATGACCAAGTCTACCGGGGATACATGGCCGAACAGAGGCAGCCACGCATCGCGCAGGCGGCGGCCGACACCGCCGGGGTCGTTGTAACTTTTGAGGGACGTACGGTCATCACGCCGTACTCTTCCCGCCCGAGCGGCCGCACCCGCAGCCCGGCCGAGGCCGGCTGGAATGTCGATTGGCCTTGGGTTGTCTCTGTCCCGGATCCCGACACGGCAGGGATGACCCGCGTCGGCCACGGAGTTGGTCTAAGCGGCTATGGTTCGCGGGCCCGGGCAGAACGCGGAGAGACGGCCGCCCAGATACTCGCCTACTACTTCCCGGGAACAACCTTGGGACAAGCGGCGACCGCCAACCAAAAAGTACGCGTCTCTATTTATTAGGGGGTCAGGTCTTGCGTTGTTGCAAACCGCAGGTCAGAGTGATACCGGTTTGAGGCAATGACGGTCGTGAGCTGGGAGATGCAACAACGCAAGACCTGACCCCCTGGCTCCTGCTATTATTGAGCTGTGAGCCGAAAAACCATTCTGATCGACGGAAACAGCCTGGTCTACCGGGCTTTTTATGCTCTACCGACATCCTTGACCTTACGGTCCGGTCAAGTCACTAACGCTGTCTACGGCTTTACTTCCATGCTCATCCGCCTGCTCATCGACGAAAGGCCCGATGTAGTAGCTGTCGCATTCGACACCAGAGAGCCGACCTGGCGCCACAAACGGTTCAAAGAGTACAAGGCCCACCGGGACGCTACGCCGGACGAACTCATCCCGCAGTTCCCTCTGGTCAAAGAAGTACTCTCTGCCCTGAAGATACCCGTCTTCGAGCTGCCCGGATACGAGGCCGACGATATCTTGGCCACACTGGCCGCTAAAGGGTCTTCGGGAGGCGACGACGTCTTGGTGGTCACCGGCGACAAAGATGCTTTCCAGCTCGTTTCCGATGAGAAGGTGCGGGTGATGACGACCCGCAAAGGCATCACTGATATCGTCATCTATGATCGCGACAAGGTTTACGAGCGCTATGGTGTCACCCCCGAGCAAGTTCCCGACTTTCTGGGCCTCAAGGGCGATTCATCCGACAATATCCCCGGCGTACCCGGAGTCGGCGACAAGACGGCTGCCAAGCTCTTGCAACAATTCGGCTCGGTCGAGGGCATCTATGAAAAACTCGATGACGTCAAGGGAAAGAAGCTCCTACAAAACCTTACCGACAACAAAGAGCTGGCGTTAATCAGCAAAGAGCTGGCGGTTCTCGTCACGGACCTGCCGCTCGAACTAAAGGACGACGTCACGCTTGGCGACTGGGATCCGGAAGAAGTCCGCGAGGTCTTCACTCGCCTGGAGTTCCGTACTTTGCTCGAACGTTTCGAGGCAAACCTCGGCAGTCCGGATGGCGTCACGCAAACGCTGGCTGTTGAGATCGCTCCCGTCGAGTCACTTACCACTGCGCTCGAAAAGACCTCACCGCATACCGCACTCGGTTTAGAGCCACTCATAGACGAGGGAGAACAGATCACCGGCTGGGCTCTGGCCGTCGCCGATGGAGACGGGTTCACTGTCTCGATCTCGAGCCAACCGAGCCACGCGAATGGCCGCCCGATTTGGAACAAGCTGCTCGCGGAAAAAGTACTTTGTTCTTACGATATTAAAGGGAAACTCAAGGGTCCGGCGGGGCTCGGCGTGGATGCCGGCGGCCGCCTCTTCGACCCGATGGTCGCTGCATATCTGCTTGAGCCGGAGGCGCTCGACTACGGATTGGAGCGACTTTGCCGCCGCTACTTGCAGGTCGACATTGAAGGCGAGGAGGACCACGAACGCATGGCGGCCAATCGAGCGGCTGCGGCCCTGGCTTTACGGGAGCCCCTCGAAACCGAGTTGGCCACAACCGAACTAGGGCAGGTCTATGAAAAGATAGAGGCGCCACTCATCGCCGTCCTGGCAAGAATGGAGGAGACAGGAGTCGGCCTGGACCGGGAGCGGCTAACTGAACTAGGAACAAAGCTTGGCGCCGAGATCGAAGCCATCGCCGAACATATATATGAATCAGCCGGTGAAGTATTTAATATCAACTCGCCGCAGCAAGTCTCAAAGATACTCTTCGAGAAGCTCGGGCTGACTCCATTGCGCAAGACCCGCTCGAAGGGAGCGTACGCTACCGACGCTACCGTCCTCAAAAAAATTGCCGGCGACCATGCGGTCGTTCCGATGATCCTCAACTACCGCGAGTTGACGAAGCTCAAGTCGACCTACATCGACGCTCTACCGAAAATGGTAAATCCCAGCACCAAGCGGCTCCACACGACATTCAACCAGACCGTCGCGGCGACAGGCCGCTTGAGCAGTAGCGATCCCAACCTACAGAACATCCCGACCCGCTCGGATCTCGGGCGCCGCATCAGGGAGGCCTTCATTCCGGCCCATCGGGACGAGAAGCTTCTCAGTGCCGACTATAGCCAAATAGAACTTCGCCTTTTGGCCCACATTAGTGCTGATGAGGCGCTAACCAGTGCCTTCGCCGACGGTCTCGATATTCACACCGCT
>SDBV01003509.1_pt1 | contig 23073 bp, 14 predicted proteins | sample 2277081 | NCBI WGS metagenome assembly SDBV01 (sample SAMN10402039, study PRJNA504765) | marine sediment metagenome | isolation source: marine sediment core GS10_PC15, 223 cmbsf | place: Arctic Ocean: Southern Knipovich Ridge | collected 2010 | reverse complement strand
CCCACACCCCATCTGGGCACATCCCAGTGGTTGACCCATCCGTGCCGCCACGGATACTGGCCCGTCAAAAGCGTCACCCGCGTCGGCGTACACTGCGGCATGCTGTAGGCGTTCATGAACTGCATCCCACCCTTTGCAAGCGCGTCGATATTCGGCGTCTCGATTTCCTCGCCGCCATAACAGCTCGTCCACTGCGGTCCCATATCATCAACCATAATGAAAATGATATTTGGTTTCTTCGGGGCGGCCGATGCACCTCGGGCTTTTAGCCCGGCAAGCGCCGAAGCGGCCACTCCCAATGCCGTGGTTTTCAAGAATTCTCGTCGTGTTCCTCGCATAGTGTTCATATTATTTCCCTGTGGTTGATTTCTTGTTTCCTCTTTTTCTCTTGGCTTTGAATGCCATTACTTCTTCGTGGGTTTTTAGTTGGCGTTCCTTCAGTTGAAGGTCCGGGTCGCCTGCGATTGCCCGCGCGTCTTCCAGGCTCCATACCGCGCCGTCTTCCCAGAATAGGCCGTTGATGGTCCCGTTGGCGCGTTGTCCTGCGAGATAGGCCGGTTTGACCATTAGGGACCAGAAAAATGTGCCTATTTCGTATTTCTGTACGTCATGCACCATTGTGGAGTAGCCGCTATACTTCTCCTCCTCGGTCATTTTGAGGCCCGCTCTGAAACCCGCGCCAGTAGGCCGCAATCGCTGCCACTCGGCCATCCACACGGGAATGTTGAGTTCTTTGCCGATTCTGATTGCGTCCTCGATATTCGCGTTGCTGGTTTTGCGGTCTTTTGGGAAGTTGTTGTGGAACTGGATAATGTCCATGCCTATTTTGATGTACTGCTTCGCCCCTCCCGGCCCTGACGTTCCGATTGTTATGGGTCTTGTTCCACGGTTTTTGTTTGCGACTTTCAGCATTTCCTTAGCGAACTCGACCATGTGTTTAGTAGGTTCGTTCATGACTTCGATTGCGAGCAGACGTTCGTCGTCTTTGTAGTTGTCCATGAACCATTTGATCCATTCGGCGGTTTCGTTCCAGCGTTCCGGGTGCTTGCCTATTTCTTCTTTATGCGGCGAATTCACGCAATATGTGGCGTTCGGGTCTGTGGACCACATGTTTTCCCACGTAGGCGGAACGCCGCAGTTTTCGAACAGAGAAGGATATATTCCAAGGCCATTTTCTTCGGCTGCGTCGAGGAAGTCGTCGAAGGATTTCTTAAAATGATCCGGATCGATTCTCCAGTATTCGTAACTCGCCCATACACGCAGGGCATTGAGATTGATTTTCTTTGCATACCCCATGTCGCGGCGCGTCACTCGCGGAGAATAGTTCTTCCACATTTGAGGCGCGTTGAATGCTTTGGCGGGAACGTATACGGCCCCCCGGATAGTGTTCTTGTTTTCGCCCGCACCGGCTGGCAATACCATAATCGCCAAGGCCAGTGCAATGATTAATAAACTTCTTGTCGTACTCATAATGGATTCCTTCACGTTTGTTTTAGTGTGCGTGCCCTTCCCATACTCTAGCGAATTGGTTTGAATTCAATCAACCTGACGGAATGTTGTTGCTGGCTGAGCACAAGCTTTCCGTTCACAAGCTTAAGTCTTTCGCCTGTCCATAAATCGCCCATTGTGTACTCCTTTTCTCCATCCAGCCACAAATCTTCAAGAGACCATGTGTCAATGGCCGGTTTGTCAAGCCAGTTGAAAATCCCTATGACCGTTCTGTCAGGCAAATCGACTTTCCACAGTCTGGGAATGTCAACTCCGGAAAACAAGTCCAGGGGAACGGCGTGTTTTCCGTGACGCCACAAATCAATGACTTCCTTGTTTTTGAGAAGTTCCAGCCGTTCCTCAGGAAGGGATTCGATACGGTCGCCGGTGAAGAACAGTCCGCCTACGAGTGCGTTCAGCGTTATGTGGCATCGGGCTTCCTCAAGCGTGTATGCGGGTGACGCGAAGCCCGCGTCCGTATCGCAGACCGCTATCTGGTTGTGTACGTAGAAGTTTTGCGACACGGCCCTCGCCTGACGAATCAGGCCTTTGGTTTTACTTCCAGGCACGCTCTCGATGCTTCCTTCGGTATGTCCCCAAGTCATCTTTGCGTATGGTTCATCCTGCGAAACAATGCCCGGCGAGTTTATGTCTTTGCTTATTCTCATTCCGTCGTAGCACTCGATTGCGCCCAGCATGAATCCCATGCTGCGCGTCACTATGATGTGCTCCGGAATGGCCGCTTTGATTGCCCTGACCACTTTGTTATGCGCTTGCAGGCCCGTCATGGTTGGGTCGTAGCGCTCCGCCTCGGCAAGACCGCCATAATGGTGGTCCCACTTAAAGAAATCGACCTTATAGTCGCGCGCCATATCGCCAAACTGTTTTGCGAGAAACGGGGCCACATCCGGATGGCTGCCGTCGAGGTATACCGCGCCAATTGTCGTAATCATCTCCTCATCATTCGGATCAATCTTCTTTTCTCCAAATGGCGTGATGATCCAATCGGTTCGCTTTCGCCAGAACTCGTCTTGAGGCGCAACCCTGAATGGGCTTATGTGCAGGCCAAACTGTAAGCCGCGCTTATGCACCTCGTCGGAAAGCCAGGCCATCCCGTGGGGAAATTCGTCTTTAACGACGTATGAGCCCTGGTACGGCCACCAGCCGCCGTCAATCTGAAGGATTTTGTATCCCGCGTCAGCAAGATTGTCCTTCATGTAATCCGCGGTGTCGAGCATTATCTGTTCTGACAATTCCCTGTGGTGCGAGTGCCATGAACTCCAACCCATTTCCGGTCGTCGTGGCGGTTTGCCTTCGCGCACGTGGCGGCCCATTATGCCGCCTATTTCGATTAGGACTTCCTGCGGACGCGGGCCGTTCCAGAATCCGACAAGTACCGGATCAGAGACGGTCGTTTTACCGGTTCGCACCAGTATGTTTTCCAGTTCGTTTTCGCTGCCAGATCTTACAGTGAGCGAGAGAGCGTCCTCCGGCTCCGGCGGCAGCGACCAGTGGAAGTTTGTCGGCCAAAGCTCCCCACCGAGAGCCGCCATGGCCAAAGTGGTGTTGTCCTTGTCGTTTTGGATGCTTGACACCCAAGAGCCTTGATGGGTCTTTCCTTTGAAGGTCTCCAGTTGTTGCGGCCGATAAACAAGGCCGATATGGGGCGCCCGGATGTTCTCGTCGAAAACTGTCCAGTATTCCCGCGAACCCGGCAGGGGGACTATTGCGCCGTTGTCCGATGACGTCAGTAGTCTGAATCCTCCCAATCTATAGTCCGTCCCGGCCTCTGCCGATGCCGACATGACCAGATAAGGCCGATTAGAGGCCCTTTCGATTATAAGACGGAATTCTTTGACCGGCCGGCGGCCGCTGCACACGAGTTCGTACACCCGCAGCCTGCCTTCGCCCTCCTGGGCTTTGCTGATTCTGTTTTTATCGCCTTTTGTTGTCAGCCATTCGATGTTCGGAAACTCGCTCGCATTGACCCATGCGCCGTCAATCTTGATTGCGCATGTTAGACCTTCGAGCTTCATGCCGTAACCGGCCTTCCATTCAAGGCTGAATTCCGGCGAATTCTTCTTGAAGTTCAGCTGCGGAGAAGGGGATTTCGCAGCACATGCCGTCAAGCAAACGAATAAAACTGTCGCAATCGAAAGAAATCTCTTCATTGTAGTTCTGTCTCCGCATCCGAAGCGCCTTCTAATTCCGGTTCAAATAGCAGAATCTTACCGCTCCCTGGGGCCATCGTAACGTTGCTGACGAAAGTCTTGGAATCAGGATCAATCATTTCGGTTTCAAGTTCAATCTCATACGTTTCTCCAGACGATTCACCTTCTTTTTCGTTATCGGGGGTGCCGGGAAACAAATCGGAATCCATGGAGTCCTTGTCCATGGCCAGTTCGGGGCCAGTCGGATTCAACAGAACGATGCCATTTTGAAATTTGCGTTTCAGAACCTCCGTGCCAGGAATCTTGTACTTGTCCAGATTGCCAGGTTCCGCGCTTTCCACGGGATCGCCGAGTGGCCAACGATATTGAGGGTGAAACGCAATTGCACGCGTCCATTCCCCGTTGACTTTCTTCCACGTGTACGCATTGAGCGTCATGACCATTTTGTGTTTGTCCTTTTCCTTCGCCATCAGGTACATGGCGTACCCGTATTGTATGCCCTTGTCGTAAAACTCAGGCGTTGTCAATTTGCTCATCTGCCTGTCGCTGAACCGTCCGGCAAGGTCTTCCTGAGCGCATTTTTGCATTAGTGTGAACTGCTTGGCGAACTGCTTGCCGGTAACGGCGACACCGGCCTCGCTGTTCAAACCATCCAAAGAACGCGGTTTGATTTCCGTGGATCGCAACAGGTTTATTGCGCCCCCGTCCTCTTCTTCAAAGGTCGTGTATCGCAGCCCGTTTGCCTCGATAATTGGCCAGCGCCCCGTTTTGTCCTTGACGTACGTTTGCATGTAGTGAATCTGGCGCTGGTGGCCTTCAATCCAATCTTGAACGGACCAGAAATCTTTCTTGGTGAAGTTCCATGGCTTGGCGGGACGTCCAAAGCAATCGCCCATGTTAAACATAGGCAGGTCAGTGCTCAAATCATCTAATTCCACGCCGTCGAAACCTTTTTCCATAAGTTCAACGCATTTCTCAGCCTTGATTCTGAAAGCATTTTCGCAGTTTGTCGCCTTTTCCATGCAATAGGCGAGAACCGAGCCGCCGCCTTTGGGTATGTCCCTTTTCATTGCACCGTCATTTTGCGCTTTTGCTCCTGCGTATATGGGAGAACAGACGACCTCTCCGGCGTAGTGCGCCACGGCCTTGGTCCCATCAAGACGGCGTGTGACTTGGAATCTTCCTGTCTCAGGAATCCACCGCACCACGCGCATGAGTTCATTTTCGATCCGTATCCAGAAAACGAAGCTCTCCGTCATGCTTCCTTGAGACCCGTCACTTGGCGCGGAGTAGTCGCCTTCGAACTTAGATTCTATGACGGGTATGCCAGAGCGTCCGCCGGGTCCTGCCGCAGTCATCATGTCTTCCTCGAAGGGCACCAATCTGAAGGCCTCGGCGCGTATGCCGATTCCTCCTGCTGCCAATCTGGCTATAGGCGTCATCGCCAGGTTAATTCGGCATTCGCGCTCGGCGCGTTCAGCCTGGTCACCCTCTATGAAGTAGGAGCCGGGCATGTAAGCCGTGAGCTTTATGTCAGGGTTGTACGAGCGCAGTTTGGCCCTTTCTTCATCGGTCATTTTGTCATCGCAATAGACCTTGTAGTGCATGGCGATTTGGCGCAGCTCTTCGTCGGTCAGCGGAACCTTTGCGGGACGGTCTATTGGTCTTCCGTGAAATTTGTATGGCGGCTCAGACAATAGCTTTACTTCAACCTCTATAACCTCCCTCAGTTCCTGCTCCTTTGTGCAGGTGGCGGAGCTAAAGCACACCAGTGCCGCCAGCGACAAGGTTTTCATCCATCTTCTAAAAAACATAGTATTTCTCCATAGCTCATGCTGCTGGCCTTCCGTTTCGATCTTTCGAGGGTTTAACCCGGTTATCTCACCGATGTCTTTTCGTTCCGTACCACTGGCTGCCCGAATGGTCAAGATGCAACACAGGAAGCCCCTTCAGTCTGACTGCTTCACCGAATTTTGCTTCAATTTCCTCGCCGAAACGAGAATCCGCTCCTGCGAAATGCTCAAGTTCGTCATACGGCACCTGCTCCAGGCATTCTCTCTTGACAGCCTGGAAAAATCCTATCGGCGTCCCATCGCAATCGCGAACCGCACCGGCCTTTGATTCCTCGACCACCTTGTCCCAGTCGTTCCACGGCTCGATGTCGTTCATAAGTATTGCGGCTGTTGTTTCTGGCGACAGCATAATTCTGCCATCCGGCGCCGCAAACTTGCAGTCCCGCGAAACCGAATCGAGTTCCGCGAAGGTCTTGGGACCAAGGACTATGTCCGAATCCAATAGGACGACCCATTCCCCCGATGCCAACCGTGCCGACTCATTTATCATGAATCCTTTTGACGCCGCGTTCTTCACGGAAAAAGTTGAGCGTACAACCCTCAAATCCGGGCAACTTAGATTCAGTCCATCCAGCACATCGCCAGTAGCATCGATTCCTGGGACATATGCCACGATTACCTCAAGTTTCGCCAGGTCGAAATCTTTCTGATGCGCTATGCTGCGCAGGGTCGCTTGCAGTCTCCGCGCGAAACGCACACTCACAACTATTATAGAATACTTAAGCCCGGCATGTTGCTGTTCGTCCGCGCCTTCCCACAGCATCACTGCCTGCGTCTGAATCTGCATGTCAATGTTCCAAACGGAAAGCCTCGGTTCTAAGCTATTGCCCAAACGCAACGGAACATGGTTGAGTCCGTCAAAGGACACAGGCGCAACCGGCTTTCCGTCACGCAGCAAGACAAAGCTGCCGTCCTCGGCAACGTGCAACACCAAAGTGTGGGCAAACTCCACCATTGGACACACTATTTTGCAATGTCTGCCTAAGCTGAAGCCTATATAATCGGCAATCCCGCCGCCAAAGCTGGCCGATATTGTAAACGGAGCGCTCACCCGAGCAAGCACCGTGCTCATTTTCTCCGTATTCGTCACAGAATACCAACCAAGAGCGCCAGGCATATCGAGCCCCCATCCGCCGTCTACACTGTATTGGGTCGCTCCGATTTCTTTCGTGGGTTGTTCACACTCGACAATTCTTCGGGCCTTTTCGGCCAAATCTTGCCTGCTGTCCTCGATATTGGCGCGGACATCGTCCACGTCATCAAAGTGAGTGTGCCGCTCTTTGCAGAATGACATGGGATCGATAATAGCGTCGCCAGCTTGCGCTTGCACCTGTACACCTGGAAGAACCGCCCTGAAACCGGCTGTGTCATGGTCGCAAATCCTGCGCAGCGAACAGTCACGGCATCGTGCGTCCATCTGCTGCGACGCCTCCAAGCGAGCCTTGGCCAGCGCCCTGTCATAAAGCAGCGCGGGACTTTCAACAGACCTGGAGCCCGGAAGAAAGCGCATGCCGCGCGTCAGACTGCGTATTGTCCCGACACGAAGGTTAAACCATGGATGGTATACGAGCCACGGAAACAACTTGTTATCGATAGGATTGGGGGCCGAGGTGTAACGCGCCAGAAGTATGCGGACGATCATGGCCGCGATCCCCGGACTGCGCCGATACACAAGCTTGGCCAAGTCATACGAGAATCGGTGATAATGCTGGTGATGCCTGTGAAACTGCGCCGAGTTTATGGCGTACGGAAGATTGGCCTTATCAACAAGACACAAGGGCAAGCCAATCAAATTGATTTCCGCCACATTCGCCGAAAGACAAGAAGCTAAAGCGTTCATCTTCTCAACAGTCTTCGAATCGCCACTGCCCTTGTTCCGCGCGAACCCGTCAAACAGCGCGATGTTCACAACCGGCACATCGTACTTCAATATGGCCCCGGCAAAAGATTCAGCATCGAAATCGTCCCCGAAAGGGGCCTGCAATTGCAGCCGCACCGGCAAATTCGCATCACTACACGCCGTAAGACTTTGAGCAATGTCCGAAACGTCATCAGATTCCGGGCACAGAAAAACGTCCAGTGCCCTTTTTTGTGCGAGCTTTAGGGCGGTTCCCGAGGACACGCTTTTCGCGCGCATCGACAGCCTGATGTCGCATGCACCGGCTTCATCTGACAAAGCGCAAAACGTGTCGATGTCGTCCTCGATGGCGATGACATCGATTTTGAAAGTGTCATATGCCGAACGGTTCAGACGCAGCCAACGCTGAAGCGTCAAAAGCGAATAGGACCTGCCTTTCCTGTCGCGAAGCGACATCAGACCGCGCACAGGCGGCATGCAGGTGAGTTCAGACATACTATGAAGTCCCTCGACAATCGATCATTTGCCACAAACAAAGCCGTGACAAGGGACTGAAGCCCCTTGCATTACATGTTCACGTGCCCAAATTCGCAACAAGAGCCAAAGATGCAGCGAATCATTACTCTAAAGGGCTGTCAAGACTATAGTGAGGCCTAAAAGTCATGTCAAATGAAAGTGCGCAAGAGGCACGGATGCTTCTTCTACGAATTAGAAGCTTAACAGTCTGTAGGACTTAGCCCATCTTCCGCAGCTTGTCGCCGGGCCCGTATTACCTGCTTCGATAACATAGGACCGAGCCGTTTTCGGTTACCATGTATAGGCTTCCTTTGGCGGCAATCAGGCCGTCGAAGGCAGGCAGGCATTCCAGCTTGTGTTCGGCCAGCTTCTTGCCGTCCGTCTTGGAGTAGACCTGCATGACGCCGCCGCGCTCGCCCCTGCTCCAGGCGGCTTGCTCTTTCATTTTCTCCTGGAAGATCTCCTCGTTCGAGCGGCCCCACATCTCCTTTTCGTCGGCCACGTCGCGCGGGCCCGCAATGAAAAGCCGGTCATTTGCAAGCACCATTGCCTTAGCCATGACGTTTGGCTCCTCGTGGATCCAGTTGTAGTCCAGAGCGCTGAGCCTTTCTTTTGGCTCCTGTGCGAGTTTTTTCCAGTCCACCGAGTTTGGGGCCATCGGATTTTCGGCGGGGTACTGTGACTCGGGCCACGTGCCCTCGAGCTTGGGAACCCCGACTTTTCGCGTGGGTGTCTTGCAGGCGCTGTATAGCCTGTACTCGCTGACAGACGTGTTACATACCAGTTCAGGGTCCCTGGCGTATCCGTATGCGTTGTCCCCGTCCAGACACAGTATGCGCCCGGTGGGCACTCGCTTGGGTGGGTACTGGAATTCGGCCCAGCCCTCTCCGGCGGCCCTTCCGTAGATCCAATAGCTTCGCTGGTGCCAGCCGTCATCCAGAAACGAGATGGGCGAGAAAAGGTGAACTTCCTCGTCGTACTGCGTGTCGGGACGCTGTGGCTTGATGCGCAGCCTCTTTCCGTCCAGCGTGAAGGTCTGGGACTTCATGTAGACGTACTGGCCGTCGCTGGATAGGATGTCGGGCATTGCGACGGGCATGTGTTTGCCCATCAGGAGGTCCTCTAGCTGTTTATCGGTGCCCGGCACTTGGTTATCCATGACGTTTTCCGAAATAAGTTTGCCCGTCCCTGGGTTGAGGACCACCATCCGCAGCCCGCCGTCAAGAAACATTGAACGGCCCGCCACGCAGTAGAGTTTGCCGTCCTGGATCAGTACGCTGCCCGCAAGCGGCCAGACCGACTCCAATTGGCCATATGCAAAAAGCTTGCGGTTGTTGGGAGCTGCCTGGAATTTCCAGGCGAGTTGTCCGTCCGAGGTGTCCAGAGCGTACACGTAGCCGTCCGCGCATCCGAAGATGGCGAGGCCCTTGTACAGAGTGGGCGGAGAATCGACGCGCCCGCCCGCGATGAAGTGCCACTTTTCCTGGCCTGAATCGGCGTCCAAGGCGTACACGACGTGCGTATCGACTGCGCTGAGGAAAAGCTTGCCATTGCCGACGACGGGCTGGGTGAGTTTTGTGCCGAAGTCCGTTTTCCACGCCTGGCCAACCTCGGCGGGGACGTCGGTCCTGGCGTAACCGCTACGGGTATTGTCGTGACGGAAAGTTGGCCAAGCCGCCGGGGATTGGGTGTGCTTGACTGACGAGCCGTATGCCGGCCCCTTGATCAGCCGCTCACCGGCAGGCGGGGCCTGGGCTGGCTGTGGTTCCGGGGCCACTGCATTGAAACCGTTGAGCCTGGATTGGTAGTAGCATGCACAGGCGTTGGGGGGCGTGTAGATCATGCCGTTTGCGGGCATTGTTCCGTAGATGCATCCGCCGCGGATCCAGTTGTTGATGGACCACTCGTCCTTTTCAATCTCGTAGACCGTGTTTCCCATGATTGGCGGCAGCAGGAGCCGCTCGGTAGCGCGTCCTGGGTAGCACCGCTGGTGGATGTAGAAAGATTCGATTGGGTTGCGGTACTCTTCGAGCGTCTTGCCGTCCTCGAGACTGTATGTAATGAAGGCCCCATGGTTCCCGCGCGCCATCGCCCAAATCTTGTCGCCGATAACGTAGAAATCTTCGAGGCTGAAGTGGCCTGAGCGCGGCTTGTTCTTCACCGTCCAGAGGATCTCACCGTTCTTGGCGGACATTGCCACGATATTTCCCCGCGGCGACAGTAACACTCGATCCTCACAGATGATCATCCTTGGGCCGGAATTCCCCGTGCCGATCTTCTTGGTATCCACCACGTCCGTCTGCCAAAGCTCCTCACCGCTCTTTCGGTCCAGGGCCACCACGGCGCTGCCGTCATAGAAACACACCATCCTTGCATCAGCCGACAGCGTCATTGGCGCCACGGACATCTCGCGCCCCCAGAGTGGTTTTCCATCTTCGGACTGGAACGCTTTTATCAAGCGTGCGCCCCCCTCGTGGTTCCATCCCCACTTCGCACTGGCGCGGTCCCGCTCTTTCCAACAATCGGCATGCTGTTGGTTGTAGTCACACGGCACCTGGTCGGTATCGACGGCGGCAAAGACGACTCCCTCCGAGACGATCAATTCAAATGTTGAGGCGGTATCTTCATATTTACAAAGGACCTTCCCGGTAACCGCATCAAGACACAAGAGGTCTTGGCCGACACCTGGGGCGACATAGACCCTGTCTTCGACGGCCACGAGCCTCCTGGGGATCCAGCCTGGCCCGCTCTTAAGAGGAAATAGCGCGTTGAACCAGTCAGGCATGGGCTTTTTCCATAAGACGACGCCGTTGAAGGCATCCCGGGCGGTCAGCACGATTTTGGATGGCAGTTGTATCGATTCGACCGGTCCCTCATCCATAACGTAGAAGACCCTGCCTGCGGCCGAGACCATCGCTTGCATGCTGGCCGTGTGTTCGTGGCTTCTGGCCCAAAATGGCCCGCCCGTCCACTGCAGACCCTTTGGATGTCCGGCGAGCCGATCACTGGAGACGGAGGTGCCCTGCGAGTCGTGCAGGTAGTGGGTCCAATCGTCGATGTCATCGGGCCATGGCTTTGTGGTCTTGCTCCACGTGCGGTTCTGTTTTATATATGCAACGCCACCTGGGCAAAGGACGCGCATCACCTCCGGCATGGCGACCTTTCCAAGGTCCTCGGCGACGACCAGATTAACCAGGTTGTCGACATACGGCAACTGTTGGCCGTCGAACACATCAGCCGACACCTTCCCGCCAAGCCCGAGCGACTGGATGCGCGCCCGCGCCTTCTCAACCTTCCTTGGATCGGTATCCAGGCCCTGGACAATAAAGGTATCTCCGGCACGCAGCGCCGTGGTTAACTTCCCACTGCCGCAACCGAGCTGAACGATCAGCCCGCCCTTAATGCCGGAAGCCTTTAGAATGTCTTCCGCCGATTCCTCTGCCCATACCGATGAGCATACCAGCAACGCTAGAATAACCGCACCTATGAATGCTACTTTCATTTCCGTCTCCTTGATTGGTGATAAATGGCCCGGCACCGACCCGGCATTGTAGCAGTCCGACTCTCCCCTGTTCCAGTTGTCAGACAAGGGACTTCAGTCTCTTGCCCCGTCCACAAGATCGGTCCGATCCGACCGATCCGCCAGATCTCCGAGCTTAAACCAGAAACGCTCACAACGAAACCTACTTGCGTTTAGTCGCTGAGGCCTTGCGGCGGGGCTTAGACAAGGGGTGGCTTTTCAGCCATTCGGCGATTGGTTGATACACTTCTTCAGCGCCGTTCTGTCCAAACAACATGTCCACGTGCGAATAGTCCGCCTGGCAGCCTTCTCCCCACGACAGGAGATGCATATACTTGTCTCTCCCGGGAAGGTTCTCGAAAAACTGTTCCGCTGTGGGCCTTGGAATCAATGTATCGGCTGCGCCATACAGCACGAATAACGGAAACCTCAGCTCCTTCAACCCCTCTTCAATATCTATCTCGTCACTCGTCATAATCCACGGCTTACCGCAGGCCCAGTCGCTAAGACTCTGCGCTGCTCTTGGCGGCATTACCTCAAGCACGTTGAATATCTCGCGCGGACCCACTTTTTTGTGCATGTTTTCCCAGTTGATTGGGAAAAAACGTACTGAGGGCCGATAAACCTTCAACAAGGGCAAACTCATTCTTAACACTGCTCCCACAAGGCGAGGACAGAAATGTAAAATGTTGAGTAGAAGCGCCGGCTCCTTAAATCCAATTCCTGGAAAGCCCGGAGGCGTGCCCAGGGTAATTCCACTGCCGATCTGCTTGTCGCCATACGTGAGCGCATAAGCGTAAAGCAGCATTCCACCCATCGAATGGCCTATGTAATGAAGTTTTGATTTGCCCGTTTGGTCGAGAATGTATTCAAAAGCCGCTGGCAGGTCTTGCGTGAGGTACTCGTCCAAGCTGGGATCCGTCCGCTCACGGCCAAAAGGAGGGATGGAACTGCGGGTTCCACGCAGACCGATGGTCCAACAATCGTAGCCGTTCTTAGTCAGAACATCCACCAGCGATTCGCCTTCGGGAAAAACGAAGTTGAACTCACTGGACATTGCGCCATGGCAGATGAGTACTGGTTCACCGCCGCCTTTCTCAGGCATGAATCTGCTCAACCGGATACGCCAAAGGTCTTCGGTTGTAACCATGTGTACTTCGCCAGCCCTGGTCTGAACGGTATACGTATCCACGAGAACTTTCCAATACGCGTAGACCGCTACGGCCATTATTAACAATGTGACTATTACGCCCATATTCAGACTTTCCCCGAAGTTGAGTTAACGCAAAGCTACCTCTTACGTAAGTGCGCCTTAATCGTTTCGGCAAGCTCTTCACTGAAACCCGGCAGCGCAGCAATCTGCTGCACCGTGCCCGCCTTGATTCTGGCAGGTGAGCCCAGTTCTTTCAAGAGAATTCTTGCGCGTTTTGGCCCAACACCGGGAATATCGGTCAGTTGTGTCGATAATGTGGCCTTTTTGCGCTGTTTTCGATGGTATGTAATGGCGAACCTGTGCGCCTCGTCGCGAATACGCGCAAGCAAATGGATCAACGGACTGTTTTGTTTCAAAACAATAGGGTTCTTGCGTCCGGGAATGAACACGCGCTCAGGTGAATGCGACACAGCATCAGAACCAGACCCACCCCTTTCCGCACGCGACTTAGCAAGTCCGATAACGTCCAGATCTTCTATGGCCAAGTCGGTGAAAGCCGCCCTGGCTACATTCAACTGGCCTTTGCCGCCGTCGATTATCACAAGGTCGGGCAAGTCCTCCTCTTCAATCGCGCGTTTATATCGGCGCATTATGACCTCGCGCAACATCGCATAATCGTCCTGGCCTTTGACTTCACGTATCGAGTAACGCCGGTACCGGGATTTGTTTGCCTCCCCGCCGTCAAAGGTCACCATTGCCCCCACCGACTTTGTGCCCTGTATTGTCGATATGTCAAAACACTCGATTCTGTTAGGGACTTTCGACAAGCCGATCTGCACGCGCAGTTGTTCGAGCAGATCCGCGCTGGCCTTTTCGGCAAGCCGTTTCTCCTCGAAACTGCTTTTCGCATTCCTGTTTGCCATCTCCACAAGAGCAAGCTTGTCGCCACGCATAGGTGAGTGTACAGCGACTTTGCTACCCTTTTTCTCGGAAAGCACTTCAGCCAAAATCGACGCGTCCTCCAAGGGCATAGGCATGAGTACTTCCGCCGGTATTGCGGCTTCCATGGTATCGATTTCCGAATAGTACTGGAGGACAAATGAACTTAAAACCTCGTCCAAGGGCATCTCTCGCCGTTTGAATGAAAACGAGCGGCCTCCGAGCATCTTGCCTTTGCGAAAGAAGATAATCTGAATCTCGGCGAAGTGTCCTTGATTGTACGCGCCGAAAACGTCCCGGTCTTGAGCGCCAGGAACAGCCACTGTGCGTTGGCGCTCAACCGTCCGCTGCAAGGCATAAAGCCTGTCCCTGAGAACCGCCGCATTCTCGAAATCGAGCTTTTCGGCCAACCCATGAATCTGTTCGCGCAAAAGCCGCTCAAGTTTCTCCGTGTTGCCGTTAAGCACAAGTTGCACCTGTTTGACGATTTCGTGGTACAAATCCCTGTCGATCAGACCAACACACGGGGCCACGCACTGCTTAATCTGGTGATACAGGCAAGGCCGAATCCTGTTCTTCATAACCGTGTCCGTGCATCTGCGCAAAGGGAACATCCGGTGGACCTGCCGCACGGTTTCCCTCACCGAATGCGCACTGGAATAGGGGCCATAATAGACAGCGCCGTCTTTCTTGCCCCTTCGCATAACGGTTATCCTCGGAAAATCGTCCTGAACATTGAGACGGATGCTTACGTAAGTCTTATCGTCCTTAAGATGAACGTTATAGCGCGGTTTATACTCTTTTATGAGGCTGTTTTCGAGAAGCAACGCCTCCTTTTCATTGGTCGTTATCAGAAAATCGATATTCGTCACACGACGCATAAGAAACTTTACACTATACCGGCTATCCTGTTCGTTGATGTACGTGCGCAACCGCGAACGAAGGTTCTTGGCCTTTCCCACATAGATAACCTTGCCCGACGAGGCGCGCATGATATAACAACCCGGTTCGGTAGGCACCCGGCCCAAATCAAAAGCAGCAAGAAACTTCTCAGGGCTCTTATGCTCCTCCGGCAACCCAAAGTCCGAAACCATCCTCGTTATAGCATCCGATAAGTCTTTCATGACAACTAAAGAATATCACAATTCGGAGTCACCGCTCCTGCCACGAAAAACCAATTGAAGATCGCCGCGTGGTTCTATATACTATCCACACTGCGGTTCAGTTTTTGGGGCCGCTGATTTCAGCAAAAGGAGGTGAACAGGCAACTTCGCCAAAGGGCGAAGAACAAAATCGGACAAGGGAAGTACGGTGAAAGTCCGTCGCAGTCGCGCTGCTGTAACCGGGAACGAACGCTACACCCTGCCACTATCCTTAGGGATGGGAAGGCGTAGCAAGTAGGATGATCCGGAAGCCAGAAGACCTGTCCAAAACTTCTATTTAGATACTCAACTTCGCGAGAAAAGTTGCTGTAGCAGTCCTTTTAAGACTTCTATTCTGCCTCCTTTCTCCCCTGTGATTTACAGACACACATGGGGGGCGAAATGCCGCCCACGTGCAACCATGAGGAGAATTTCGTTATGAAAAAAGCTTTGTTTGTTTCTATTGCGCTGGTTTCTTGCGTGTTTTTGACGCCGTCGGTTATGGCGAGCGATGCACCTCCGGCATTTTCTCAGTTGGCCCAGTTTCCGGCTTCGCCCGCCGAGGCTTCCTTCGGTATTACCGCGGGCGCGCTCAGCAACGGCCTGTTCATACTCTGGGACGGCGACGCGATTTGGCTTCAGGACGGTGTCGACGCCGACGGCTTCAGCGTAATCGCGGATGGATACCCTGGAGACCCGGGGTTTCTGGCCGTATCACCGGACGGGCATACGGTGGCGCTTGGCGCTGGTTTCGGCGGAGACCTGTATCTTTTCGACGCCGACGCACCAGTTTCAGGCGGAGCTGCCGCTCTCAACACCGGAAGCCATTTCTGGGGAGCTTTCCTGGATGAAGACCACATTTTGCTTGATCAAGGCACGGATGATTGGAATTCGGTGCTGGTAATTGTCGATTTGAGCGGCGCGAATGAGCAGGCGGTGGTCGTTCAGAACAAGACAAACTTTTCCGCAGCCTTGACGGTTGATGAGTTTAGCGATCTAGTCTACGCCACAGACGGCATGACGGGCGAAACACGCAGTTTCGGTGTCGATGCGCTGCTGTCGGCATTCGATACCGCCACACCCCTCGACTGGTCGGTCGACGGGGAGTTGCTGGGAACATTCGGCAACGGCGGGGCAATGGCCGTATCGGACTCGGGAACGCTTCTGTTCTCCCATTACGATTGGGACAATTTCTTCGGAGAGGTCCAGTTTGTCGATTCCCTGACGGGTGAAGTCGCGGGTACAGTCGACCCTGCCGCCGACGGCGGAACTTACGCGACCGCATACAATTCGGAAACGGGGCACGTATTAATCATAGACAGCGTATGGCCTGGGCCTACGACTACGGGTTGGATTTCAGCCACGCCTTATGAAGGATCACAAGTTGTGAGCTTTATGACATCATGGCTTCTTCTCTTCCTTATCCTCTTGTTTATGATAATACGTGGACTGTAGAGGTCAACTGACTTGAAATACACCTCTTATATAGCATTTTGCCTGTCGTTTTTCGTTGTCGCAGGGGTCTTCTCCCTCGGTGCGTGGGGAGAGGACCCTTGGGCCGACTCTGTAACGGCGTATTCGCCTGTTGATCCGATGTCGGGATTCGACGATTCGGCCAAGGCTGTGGGCGCGCCGGAAGGCGGCGGGCCGCAGTTTCCGAACAACGACGCGATCGTGTCGCTGGGCGGAAAGGACGGCACCATCACGCTACATTTCGACACACCAGTCACGGATGACGCAGGCAACCCATTCGGCTTGGACTGCATAGTCTATTCAAACAGTTTCTGGGTGGGCGGCAATCCTCAGCGCAAGTTCCAGGAACCGGCGATCATCGAAATAAGCGACGACGGCCAGAATTGGTATTTAGTTCCCGGCAGCCGCGGCTTTTCTTACGGCAACTATGAACCCAGCGGCGGCCTTTATGGAAACGTGGTAAATCCCAATTCGGAGGACACCGATCCCGGAAACGATGATGTCGAGTACAACTGGGGTTATGCGGAAATGACGCCCACCATGCAGCCGCATCTGGACAATTTGGTGCGGCCGGACGATCCGCACATGGTGGGCCTGACCGGGCGAAGCGGCGGCGGCGATGCATTCGATATTGCGTGGGCGATTGACCTCGGCGGCAATCCATCTCCGTTGACACAGTTCCGTTATATTCGATTAACGGCATTTATCGACAAGTCGATGGGCGCTCTGGGCATGGTGTCGCCTGAGATCGATGCCGTGGCGGACGTCGCGCCCTTTGTGGACACGGACGGCGATGGGATAGTGGACGAATACGAGACGCGTGTAGCAAACACCGATCCACTTCGGCCTGAAAGCACCGTGTTGCCGCTCGAGATTCCTCCGCATGAAGGCGGAAGTCCGTCAGGTACACTGCTGGGAACCGTAGAGGCTGACTGGGGGGTCACGTTGCGCCTATACGCAGCCGACCAGCGCACAACCGGCGGCAGAAACCGAAACGTGACAATCGACATTCTCAAAGTCACGGAACCGGGAGGAACATTACCGGAACCGGAACTGCTCAAGAGCGACGTTGTGGTAGAAATAAAGGCAAGCGAGGCGGGCTTTGTCAGTGCTGGAATTCAGCCCGCCCTGATAAGCCTCAGATATGACGCCTCAGAGGTCACCGGCCTGGACGAAACGACATTACATCCGTATCGTTATCAGGACGGCGCGTACTCGCAAGCGGGAATCAGCGAGATACTTGCCAACGACACGGCCAATATTGTCTCTTTCAAGACCGAGAGACCCGGCATTTTCCTGTTGGCCGCAACAACAGGCGGCGGAGACAGCTCGACGGATGGACCTAAGGGAAACATACAACTGTCCGCCGATCCGGCCGGTGAGGTTGTAGCGAATCCCGCAAACTTAGTGACGGTGACCAGTGAAGTCATCATGGACGCTTCTGATGGCGCACTAATTACCGTGGCCGTGTCGAATGGAAGAATAGCCTCTCCAGATGAGGATGCCGCAACCTCCGGCACACAGATAACAACAAAAGGCGGTGCCATATCTTTCGATGTCGAGCCCGGAATGAAAGCTGGAGGCATACTTATAACGGCGACGTCCGTCGAAGGCAGCGCATATGGAGAATTGGAGTATTCGTTCGTGGCAGGGCCGCCTGCGCCGTGGGTGGAAGTCCAGATGAGAAAGCCTGAGGGCGCCACTGTTGAACTTTACAATCCCCGTGGAAGTGTGCGCGATCAGTTTGGAAATGTTGTTCGAGACGGCACGCAAATCACCGCTGTCGTCGATTCCGGCGACATGCTGTCCGGCGATGCCGACCCAAACACCCCTGGCCACCAATTGCTGGTATCAAATGGCCAGATAGATTTGGCGGTTAAGGCAATCAACCCCGAGGAGAAATTCGTATTGAGCCTCTACGCTGATGCGGAGATGACTGTGCTGATTGGACGGCAAAGTTTCGTGCCTGCGGACTATACACCGATGCCGATGAAGGTCTCGGCGGCACTAATCTTGGCCGTGGTCTTGCTCGCAACGTGTTTATCCAGCGCGCTCTTTTCACAAAGTGAAAGGAGGCTTAGATGAGGGATCCCAGAGGCTTCACATTAATCGAATTGATGGTCGTGATAGCCATAATAGGCATACTGGCGGCCATTTTGTTGCCCGCTCTCGCCAGAGCGCAGGGCAAGGCCCGCTCGATGCAATGCGTGAACAACCTGCGCCAACTCTATCTGGCGAACACCATGTACGCGGCTGAGAGCGGCGGCAATTATTGCCCTGCCGCGCCGGACATCGAAGTGGGTTTCGGAGGCACTACCCGTTGGCACGGAAAGCGGGAAACGCCCAACCCCGAAAGCGAATTCGATCCCAGAAAAGGCCCACTGGCTGAATATCTTCAGGACGAGCGTGTTAAGGAATGTCCCGTCTTCACCGAATTCCGCACCAGCGGAGAGGTCACCGACGCATTCGAGTCCGGCACGGGTGGTTACGGATACAACATGGCTTACATAGGAGGGGTTTCGTACTTATACGATTATCCGGACAATGCAAAGTTCTCCACAATGGACAGCGGAGTTCGCCAGCCATCCAGAACCATAATGTTTGCCGACGCCGCAATGCCCAAGGAAGGACACATCATCGAGTACAGCTTTATCGAGCCGCCCCATTTTGTTACGCCTGCACATCCGAAGGGGAGACCCGATTGGGGATACGCTTCACCAAGCATACATTTCAGACACAACGGACGCGCCAATGTGGTTTGGTGCGACGGCCACGTCACAAACGAAAAGTGGGAGTGGGCACCCGAAAAAAACGCATTTGGCGGACTAAACAGACGCTGGGGCGTAGGCTGGTTCGGCCCAAAAAACAACTCCCTATTCGACAACGGCGCCAAATAGGCCTACACCAACAAGTGAAGAAAAACGTTTCATCCGTCCATATTCTACTTTCCAAAAACCGTCCATACAGTCCATAATGTCCATAGCGCCCGCGGCGTTGCCACCCCCCACCCCTTACTTCGACCAAATTGACATTAAGCATTAGGCCCAGTAGACTTCCCGCCATGACTAACACCACAGAAAAACTGACCTTTCGCGAATTCAAGATCAAGCACAAAGAAAAATTCAATTGTCTCGCCATGTTCATTCACATGAACATTGTGTATATATGGTCTCTACGAATATGGCCCCTAGGCCGCGATTACGCCTTCCTGGCCGAACCGGGAGAAGGAGTGCCCAAAGCCGTCGGGGCCTTTCTAAACTGGGAAATCCAAACATTCGGCGCAAATGTCATCCCATACCATCTCACGAACATGGCAATCATGTACGCCTGCATGCTGTGCTTATACTTCTTCGTGCGCAAGGCGGTGCAAGGCGTTTCCTGGCTGGGAACACTTGCGGCAGTCATGTTCATGGCGAACCCAGTTCATAGTGAAGCCATGCTAAACCTGTCCGGAGCGCAAGATCTTCTCCCATGCCTTTTTGCGCTTGCGGCATTGCTCGCCTACTCACATGCATCCGGCAAGTACTTCTGTTTCAAGCTGCCAGTCGCAATGATTCTCTTTGTGGCCGCAGTTGTCCCCTTTGAACAGAACGCATTCCTCGGAGCAGTACTCGTCCTATACGAGTTGCTGGTCAACAAAGGCTCACAGCGCTGGCGCACAAGACTTTTCGCGGCAGCCATTGCCGCCACTTTTGGAATTGGAATTCATATCGCGAATCTATCCGAACACGGTTTAGCGCTTGCCGACATGTTTGCTCCGCTATATTTCATCCTTTACCCAATAGGCTTCCTACCCGAAACCGCCAGAACTTTCCACGAGTCCCCATGGCTAGCATGGCTAGCCGCAGCCACCGTAATTCTGTTGACATACCTCGCATGCAAAAAAGCCAAGCGAGGCGTCGTACTCTTCGGCATTCTCGCCGCAATTGCAGTCAGGTTTTTTCAAAGTTCCACACCCATTGACCCCGTACACATGGTCGGAGGCGGACAACTCCTATTATCCAACGCGCTCCTAAACGTTGCACTATGCGGCATTTTCCTAAGAATTATGGACCATAAACAATGGCGCAAGCCGATAGTATGGCTGACAACATTGGCCTGCGTAGTGCTTTTCGCAATGCAAATCAGGTCCATCACCGCCTGGAATTTCGCGGGACAATACGTCAAAGGTTTTCAAGAAACAGCAACAGAAATGTTTGAAAAAGACCCAACCGAAGCAATCGCAATATGCCCCGATTACCAATACTACTCAGGAGCACCCATCAAACTCTCCGAAGCGGTATCCTTCGATACCCCCTTCAGCAAAGCCATTCCCACACTATCATTATTAAAGATAAACGCAAAACCCGGCCAAAACAAAGTCACCCTATCCCTACAAAACAACAAAGAAGCCAAGATCGTGATAGAAGGTTCCCTGCCTATAGACATCACCCTATGGCCCTACTCCCTATCACGCAAAGACGGAGTAACCGAATCCGAACAACTCACCCTAAAAACCCTTTCCTCCGAAGAAGACGGACTTCACCTCCAACTAAAACTGCAAGGAGACGCCAACTTTCCCGCCAGGTATCTTCCACAAGAATCCATCATCGAATAGACAGTTTCCGTTAAGCAAGTCCAAGAGGACGACCAAGAACAGCCCTAAGGAAAACAGGGACTTTCTCTACCCTTTAGCCTCGTGTGTTCCGCTTGGTTGTCCTGTGATTCCCATCCAAGACGATGATGGGGATTGGTTTAGAAATCACATGGCAGCGTGGAAACCGTGTTATCACCAGTTCTGCTACGTCCGAGACAAGGGGTTTCAGCCCCTTGCCCGTTCGTGTCACGCCAATCGAGCACGGGAGGGACGGGCTCCTGCACGTCCGTAATCTAGCGCAAGAACCTCTAAACCGCTCTCGAACAACATCACGAAAATCCCCCAACGGCACCTTCGAAAATACTTTTTCAGGCATCCCAAGCCCCCCACTCAATGATTATTAGGATATATCCCCGTCCTCCGCAATCGAATTTCAATTACTGGCTCACTAACCATAAAAACCCTATGAATTTGGACAGCAAGATAGTTACGTACCATCTCAGCATCAAGATCCTCTAAACGGGTGTTCCTACTCTCAAATACTTCGCGCGCGGCAGGCAGCAACTTATCACACTCCTCCCGAAGTCGCTCCTCAGGCACCAAAAGACAACCGGCAAATTCATTCGCCTCACGTTCCAACGAAAAACTTTGAGCCACCTTCGTTCTTACATATGTTGCCCATTCAAGAGGCATTCTCATGTCATTCGCACTATACTCATCGAAAACGTCTTTATGGAGAAAAAAATGCCCCAACTCATGAGCGATACTGAAGCGAAGACGATTAGATTGACTATCCTCTCGAAAATCCCTGGTGTCAATATACACCTGAGTCAAATCCGCAGATACACACGCATCTATCCTCTGTTCCCTCAGCCCTCCCACAGGAATTATTTCAAGTCCCGCACACTCAATAATAAGCTCACTATCAACCGGTATCTCATCGCTCCAATACTCTACCCTGCATTGATCCGCAATCCCCTTGATTTCTTCGTTACTCTTCATCTGGTGTGTGAGCCTCACGAATGATGTCCACCAACCGCATTAACTCCGCTTCGTCAGGATCTTCCTGAAGCATTCGAAATATAAGCGGCAGTTTTTTCATGAGCGGCTTATCATCCAATATCTCTGCCGGAATATTCCCTCGCTCAACAGAAGCCATGGTAAAAAGCTCACGCATTTCAGGACTATCATCAGCATATTCAAGATGCCGACCAATCATAAGCTTCCGCTCTGAACCAGCTGGAGGTCGATTTACCCCCCGCTCAATTTTACTCCAATTACTCGGGTCCTCGTCATATTTCAAGCAAAAAGCCCGCAAAGAAAGGCCAAGCCCCAGCCGCCTTTCCCTTATATGCTCTCCAAACGTACTCATATCCTGTGCCCCCGTTTCGTTCTAGCTCTCTTTTTCTTCCAGATCATCCTGCTGTATAATCCAACTGCATCATCTTGTGGTAACATCTCTACCACATTATACCCCATTACACACCAAAAAGTAACTTATTTTAAGAAAATTCAGCTACTTTCCACTCAAAATTCAAAGTTCCTACCCATAATATGGTCTAATACTTCCCCCCGATGCACGCAGCATGCTAGCAAAACGCTATCCTTCTCCCAATCAAAGAAACTACACAACCACCAACAGTTTCTTTTAAGTAAGGGATCCTCAAAACTCACCGTCTAATAATTGTTCTTAGCACACATCTTTCAAGGTATTGACACAAGGATGTCAGAGCGCGACATTCCGGCCGGTAACTTTTGGCTCTCCTGCCGCAAGAATCCATCATTCAAGCGTTCCCGCCCTATTGACATCTCCCCCTGTTCGTGCAGTTTCAATCGGCCATGAGAAGGACATTGCATGATCGAATGGGCACAACAGCAACTTGAACTGCAACATATCCCTCTACCCTTTAGCCTCGCGTGTTCCGCCTGGTTTTGCTGTGAGTCCCATCTAAGGCTAAGATGGGGAATGGCTTAGGAATTACATGGCAGGATGGAAACCGTGTTCACTCACTTTCCGCAGAAACCATGGGTGTCTTAATGTGAAGGAGAAGTAGCAGGGAATAGAATTAACATGGATAAACAGGATAATTAGGATAAGAAAAGAATCCTGCTCATCCTGTGAATCGATGTTAAAACTCTTCTTTGCAAGCGCAGGAGCGCGACCCTCCCGACACCCTTCCTTTGCTCCCTGCGCCCTGTTCAATATCCTTTCAGTTTCAGCGTCCTTGGTTTTGCGAAACAAGGGGTAATTAATTTACAGATGACGCCACCGACAAAAGTCTCTCAACCCGTCTTTGCGAGGAGGAACGACGAAGCAATCTACCAAGCCTAAGGTCTTGCGCCGCAGTAGATTGCCGCGGTCGCTTAGGCTCCCTCGCAATGAC
>SDBV01003508.1_pt1 | contig 23087 bp, 20 predicted proteins | sample 2277081 | NCBI WGS metagenome assembly SDBV01 (sample SAMN10402039, study PRJNA504765) | marine sediment metagenome | isolation source: marine sediment core GS10_PC15, 223 cmbsf | place: Arctic Ocean: Southern Knipovich Ridge | collected 2010 | reverse complement strand
GGGTCTGGCCGAGTACAAGAAGGGCGTCAACATTCCCGATCCATGGCCGGGCGGGGTTTGGAGCCTCGGCGACATCGTGACCTACGAGCTGTCGTCGATGTCGTCCATTCTGGCCACCACCTCCCGCCACCGCGGAGAGATCCTCGAGTTTCGCAACGCGCTCTGCCGCAAGGAGGTGGAGAAGGGACGCACCGAGGCGCCCTACTACTTTGTCCTCCCTCGCGATCAGAGAGACCCGGGAGAGCTGGCGGCGCTGGTCAAGCTGCTGCAGCGGCACGGCGTCACGGTGGACCGTCTCACCGGTGACACCGTTGTCGGCGAGCTCCATCTGAGCGCCGGGGATCTCGTCGTGCCTCTCAGCCAGCCTTATCGAGCGTTCGTCAAGGAGGTGATGGAGGCGCAACGGTACCCGGAGCGCCACTACGTCCCCGGCGGCGATGTGATCCGCCCCTATGACATCACGAGCTGGTCGTTGCCGCTGCACATGGGCGTGCGCTCGATCCAGGTGGACACGCGATCGGAGGCGCTCGAGTCGCTCCTCGAGCCGGTGGGTGCGAATGCCTTTGCGGTCGACGTGGACCTGCCGGATGATCTGTGGGCGGTCGCCTACCCGTCGACGGCCAACGCGTCGTACAAGGCGGCCTTTGCGGCTCTCGCAGCCGGGCTCGAGGTCGGGCGGCTGACTCATCCCTTTGGTCCCGAGGGTCAGCAGTTGCCGGCTGGCAGCTTCATTATCCTCGCCGGGCGCGCGCCGCATGACGCTCTGCGATCGGTCGTCGACCAAGTTGAGCTTCCACCGAGGGTGCTGGCTGAAGAAATTTCGGTCGCCCGCCAGCCGATTCGCAAACCTCGGGTCGCCCTGGTCGAAACCTACTTCCACGACATGGATGCCGGGTGGACCCGCTACCTCTTCGACACCTATGGCATCCCCTACACCGTGCTCCACCCCGAAGACTTCGACAGCGCCGACCTCACAGGCAACTTTGACGTGATCGTCTTCCCGAGCGCGAGCAAGGACGTGCTGATGAAGGGCAAGTACAAACGTGGCGACCGTTACGTCGTCAACGACTACCCACCCGAGTTCCGCAAGCCGATCTCGAAGAAGGGTCTGGGCAAGTTGACCGCGTTCATCGAGGGTGGCGGGATCGTCGTCTCATGGGGCGGTTCCACCGGCCTCTTCACCGACGGTCTCGCGCCCGTATCGGGCGAAAAGGACGGCGAGAAGGTCGATCTGCCGGTGCGCGACGTGACCGAGAGCCTAAAAGATGTCATGGTGCCGGGTGCGTTTTTGGCCGTCGATTTCATTGCCGACGATCCGCTTACCTGGGGCATGCCGGAGCGGGCCGGCGCGTTCTCCCGCGGTTCTCCGGTCTTCGCCACATCGATCCCGAGGCTCGACACGGATCGACAGGTGATCGCTATCTATCCGGAGCGGGACCTCCTCCTAAGCGGCTACATCGAGGGTGAACGCGCTCTCCAGAACAAACCGGTGATGGTCTGGGTGCGGGCCGGCAAGGGACAGCTGGTGCTCTTCGGTTTCCGGCCCCAGTTTCGCGGCTCGACGCCGACGACCTTCAAGCTGGTCTTCAACGCCATCCTGCTGCCGCCGGTGGGGGACGCCGGATAAAGCCGATTCGCGAGATCCGCGTAGAATACGAGAACGGTGGTTCTACCACGTCCGCCGCCTTGCCTTCAGGAGGACACCGGAGTGATTGTTGGTTCGGTTCGAGGATGGAGGGTGGTGCGGATAGCGCTCGCGCTCAGTGCGCTGTGCATTGCTGCGATCCCGTCAGCAGCCGCGGAGACCGGGAGCGCGGACGACCCCCACCAAGTCACCCGCGCGACCTCGGAGATCATCATCGACGGGGCGATCGACGAGCCGGCATGGGACGATGCCCTCACCCTCGAGCTCGAGTACGAGGCGCAGCCGGGTGAGAACATCCCACCACCCGTAAGAACGCAGGTCCTGATTACCTATGACGAACACCGGGTACTGGTGGCGTTCCGGGCTTTCGACCCCGAGCCCGCCCGTATCCGCGCCCGCCTTCGCGACCGCGATCACGCGTGGCAGGACGACTGGGTGGGAATTGTCCTCGATACCTTCAACGACGAGCGCCGAGCCTACGAGTTCATCTCCAACCCGCTCGGGGTCCAGTCCGACGCCATCAACGACAACGTTACCAACCGTTACGACATCGCGTGGGATGCGATCTGGGAATCGGCGGGTCGTCTGACGGATTTCGGCTATGAGGTGGAGATCGGAATCCCCTTCAACCAGCTCCGGTTCCAAAACCTCGACGGGCCGCAGGTCTGGGGCGTCGATGCGATCCGCTCCTACCCACGGGTCGAGCGCCACCAAATCGGTCTCTTCCCACGCGAGCGTGGCGCCAACAGCTATCTTGCCCAGGAGGACAAGATGATCGGTTTCGAGGGCGTGTCTGTCGGCCGCAACCTCGAGCTCGTGCCGACCCTCACCGGCACCGCGACCCAGGAGCGGCCGGACTTTCCGGACTCGACCGAGCTCTCCAACGACCAGGATGTGGAGCTCGGGATCACCGGCACCTGGGGGGTGACTCCCAACCTCACCCTCACCGGTGCCATCAACCCGGATTTCTCACAGGTCGAGGCCGATGCGGTCCAGCTCGCCATCAACACGAGGTTTGCCCTCTTCTTCCCGGAAAAACGACCCTTCTTTCTCGAGAGCGCAGACTACTTCGACTCCGGACTCCGTCTGCTCTATACGCGGATGATCGCCGACCCATCGGCAGCGCTCAAACTCACCGGCAAGTTCGGCCGCCACACCGTCGGTCTCTTTACGGCGCGTGACGAGGTCACCAATGTCATCGTCCCCGGACCACAGGGTTCTTCGGGGGCCTCATTCGACGCCCCCAATACCTCGACCGTCGGCCGCTATCGATTCAACCTCGGGACCGACTCGACCATCGGCGCGGTGTTCACAGACCGTGAGGGTTCCGATGGTTACTTCAACCGGGTCGCGAGCGCCGATGGGGTCTTCCGGCCGACCAAGTCCGACAAGTTCACCGTCGATGCGGCCCTATCGCGAACGCGATACTCGCAGGCGATGCAGGACGAGTTCGAGATTGGATCGGAGACGATCTCCGGACACGCCCTCAACCTCAAGTATGTTCGCACCAAGCGGAAGTACTTAGTCTTCGCTGAATACGCGGATCGCGGCGACGACTTCCGCGCCGACCTCGGCTTTATCCCTCAGGTCGGGTTTCGCGAGCTCGAGGGCGGCGCCGGCTACCTCTGGTGGGGTGACGAGGAGAACTTCTACAACCGGCTCGAGGTGGGCGGGTTGATGGAACGTTCCGAGGAGCAGGACGGCGAGCTTCTCGAGCAACGCGCGGAGCTGTGGTTCGACTTCGCCGGTGCGCGCGAGTCACTCATACATGTCGAGCTCGGCACCCGGGACATCGTATTCGACGGCGTCCGCTTCGACGACCTCTTCATGCCGGTTCTGTTTGTCCGGGTTCGCCCCTCGTCAAAGCTCTTCGTCCGTGTTTTTGCGGTTGGGGGCGATTGGATCGACTTCGCCAACGTGCAGCCGGCGGACCGTATCGAGGCCAGCTCGCTCATTGGTCTCGATCTCGGCCGCCATCTCTTGTTCGAGCTCATTTACACCTATTCCGCGCTCGACGTCGAAGGAGGGCAGCTCTTCGAGGCCAATGTCCCCGAGATGAAGGTCGTGTGGCAGTTCAACACCCGGACCTTCGTGCGCGCGATCTTTCAGTACACCGACATCACCCGGAACCCCGATCTGTACGACGAGGAGGTTGACGCGCTAAGTCGTGACCTCTTCGTCCAGCTCCTCTTTTCGTACAAGGTCAACCCGCGGACGGTCTTCTTCCTCGGCTACAGCCAGAGTGGGTATCAGACCCAGGACTTCAGCCTCACCACGACCAATCGGGCCCTGTTTCTCAAGCTCGGCTATTCGTGGATATGGTGAGGAGGGGCACAACAGGGTTCAGGGCACAGGGTTCAGGGAGGTCCCTGCACCCTGTACCCTGCACCCTGAACCTCGTTTCCGGGTGGGCGAGGGGAACCGGTTAACCTGCATCTCTCACCACGTCGCGTCGCGAGGGCCGCGAGATGTTGTGAGATGCGGCGTTTTCGACCTGAGGGGCGCGGAGTCGTACTTGACAGTACGTCGAGCACCCCGATGGGAGAAAACGCCGCAGATTGCGGCATATCGCGGGCCGCAGTAGCGACGTGGTGAGAAATGCAGGTTAAGGCCGTTCTGGCGTCCGGATTTGCAAGCAGACGAAGAAACCTATGACCGCGAAGGCGCCGGCGAGGATAAAGACCCACTGGAAACCGTAGGCCTCCCAGATGTAGCCCGAGAGGATGGGCAGGGTCATCGCGACCGCGTGGTCGATCGTGATGCCCATCGAGATGGTGGGAGTGATGTCGGCGGGATCGTCGGCGATCTTCTTGAGGTAGGTGGTGCGGGCGATCCGCAGGGCAAAGAGGGTGATGTCCAAGATATAGGCGGCGTAGAGGGCGAAGAGCAAAGCGCCTCCGGACAGGAGATTTCCTGCGAAGGCATAGGTCAGGCAGACTCCCAGGAGCAGGAGCTCGTCCACGGCGAGCACCGTCCGCTCGCCGAGCCAGTCGATCACCTCGCCCAACAGTGGACGCAGGATGACCCCAAGGGTGGCGGCGATGAAGTAGAGGAGAGCCATCGTGCTCACCGGCACTCCTTGGATCTCGACCAGCACCCAGGCCCCGAATACCAGGAAGATCTGCTTGCGGATACCGAAGAGGGCGGAGATGGCGTAGAAGAGACCGTATTTCTTTTTGAACACCAGCCGCCGCGACCGGGCATCTCCTCGACCCACCCTGAGACCGGCATACAGGACACCGGCGATGACGGCGCAGGCGGCGGCGATCAAATAGAAGAGCGAGAATCGGTCGCCGAATGCACGCGCAAGGATGAAAACCGAGCCGACCCCGAGAATGGTGCCGAGGTTGCGGGCGCCGCCGAACTGTCCGAGACGCCTCCCTTCCTTGCCGTCGGCGGCGAGCTTGAGCCCGATGGGGCCTTCGACCGCGAAGATGATGTGGTCGCCGGCCGACCAGATGATGATGAAGATCACGAGGGCCGCGTGCGTGGGTGCGAGGTAGCCGAGGCCGAGCGCGCCGAGGGCGGTCAGAAGCATCGCCACAGCCGCCATCTGGGTCTCGCGGAACAGGGTCAGCATCGCCCCGGTGATGAACATGATCAGGAAGCCGGGGAGCTCCCGCGGAAGCTCGAGCCAGCCACGGCCGACGGCATCGAGATGGTGAACCTCGGCGACGAAGTTGTTCAGAGTCGCCACGAAGATGCCCGAAGCGGCCCCAAAGAAGAGGGTCGCGAGGAGGGCGCGTTTGAGATCGGTGCGGCTCATGTGCGGTCAGATCATACGCGTATACTCGGCACTGTCGAGTCGGAGGGATGGATGTCGGGACGCACTGCTTTCTCGTGGATTGTGTTGGGTGTTTCACTATTGGCGGCCATTCCGGCTGCCGCGGGCGAGGAGGATGCGGCGCCGAGTCTGGTTGTTCAAGAATGGCGTCTCCTCGGGCCGCTGCTCGAGCCCATACCGGTTTTTGGCGACGAGGCGGCCGATGACAGGACCTTGAAAGCGCTGCTGGGAGTACGCCCTCTGCCGCCCGGACCCGATCTCGAGCTGCCCGACAGCCGGCTCGAGTGGCTCGGCCATGAAGTCTCGTGGGTGGAGGCCGAGACCACTGCGGAGGGCGCAGCCTTGTTGACGGCCCCTGTGGACATCGATGCGAAGCGGGCCGCGATCGCCTGGCTGTCGGCACAGTTGGACACGGATCGTTTTGTGTCTGTCGTCCTCGAGGTCGAGTCCGCGCACCCGGCCGAGGTGATCATCGACGGGGAGGCGGTGGGGGAGAGTGGGACCGAGGTTGCGCTCGACCCGGGGAGCCACCGACTGGTCGTCGTGACCGCGTATGACCCTGAGATCGAGGCGCCGTGGGCGGTGACCGTGAGGATCGAGGGCGACCACGCCCGGGCGGTCGTGGCGTCCGGCGGCGGTCCGCGCAGTCTCGGATTTCTGGACATCCTGGATCAAACGACAGTCACCGACCTCGACCTGTCGCCGGAGGGGGATCGGGTGGTCTTGAGGATGGCGCGAGTCCGTCCGGGCACCGACGATCGCGAGACCTGGGTCGAGGTGCGTTCGACCGATGACGGGCGCCTGCGCAACACCTGGCGCGGGTCTCCCGAGATGAGCCAAGTCGAGTTCGCGCCCACCGGCAACCGTGTTTCCTACGTGACCAGCAACCCGGATGAGAAAGAATCGAGCTTGTGGATCGTAGACCTCGAGGCGGGTTCGACGCGGGCGGTGGTTGAGGCCATCGAGAACTGGGGCGGCTACATGTGGTCGCCCTCCGGTGAGACGATCGTCTTCTCGGCAACCAAAAAACCCGAGGAGGACGAAGACGGCATCAAGCGCCTGCGCGGGCTGCTGGATCGCATGAAGGACCACCGGGACATCAGCTCCTTGTACCTCGTGAACGTGGCCGACGGCGTGGCGAGGCGCCTCACGACCGGTCCCCTGAGCGCCAACGCGGCGGCCTTCTCTCCCGACGGAAAGCGTCTCCTGGTGACCCGGGAAGTGGAGGATTTTTCTCACCGGCCGTACTCGCGCAGCGAGCTGTGGGAGCTCGATCTGTCCGCAGGCGGCGCGGTCAAGCTGCGCGATTTCTGGTGGCTCAACGGGGTCGAGTATGCGCCGGACGGCCGACGTCTGCTGGTTCGTGCCGGGCCGAGTGAGTTCGGGAAGACCGGCATTGCGGAGGGCATCGTCGAACCGGTGAACGACTACGATGGACAGCTCTTTATCTGGGATCCGGAGTCGGACGCAGTCGAGCCCGTCACCCGGGAATTCGATCCCGCGGTTGTGAGCGCGGTGTGGAGTCGCCACGACGGCGCCGTCTACATGCTCACGGTTGACGGCGAGGAGCAAAATCTCTACCGATATGATCCCGGGACGAAGGATTTCGATCGGTTGAGGACAGGTATAGAGAGCGTCGGCACGTTTGATGTCGCCAGCAGGGCTTTGACCATCGTCGCGGCCGGAACGTCGGTGTGGCAGCCGCAACAAGTCGTGGCCCTCGATCTGCAGACGGCCTCGCTCCGTGTCCTCCTCGAACCTGCCGCCGAGCGATTTCGGACGGTGCGCCGCGGCGTGGTGGAGCCCTGGGACTTTCGTGCTTCAGATGGACGCACGGTTGCCGGGCGGGTGTATCTGCCGGTCGGGTTCGATCAGGAGATGCGCTACCCCGCGATCGTGAACTATTACGCCGGCACCTCGCCCATCGAACGCAGCTTCGGCGGACGGTACCCTGCCGAGTGGTGGGCCGCCAACGGCTACGTGGTGTATGTCCTGAACCCGACCGGGGCCTACGGTTGGGGGCAGGAGAATTCTACGGTCCACGTCAACGACTGGGGGGTGGTCACCAGCCGTCAGATCGTCGAGGCGACCACGGCCTTTCTCCGCAGCCACTCCTACGTCGATCCCAAACGCGTCGGCTGCATCGGCGCCTCCTACGGCGGATTCATGACCATGAAGCTGGTGACCGAAACCGATATCTTCGCTGCCGCGGTCGCCCACGCAGGAATCTCCGTGCTCTCGTCCTACTGGGGTGAGGGCTACTGGGGCTACAGCTACGGCGCGGTGGCGAACGCCGACAGCTTCCCGTGGAACAGGGAGGACATTTTCGTCGACCGAAGTCCGCTCTTCAAGGCCGACGCGGTGACCACGCCAATCCTCCTGACCCACGGTGATGACGATCCAAACGTACCGCCGGGAGAGAGCGACCAGTTCTACGCCGCGCTCAAGCTCCTCGGATCGCCGGTGGAGTATCTGCGGGTGGCGGGATTGGGCCACCTGATCATGGAGCACGACAAGCGAGAGCTGTGGTCACGAAGCATCGTCGCCTGGTTCGATCGCTGGCTGAAGGACCAGCCGGAATGGTGGGAGGCTCTCTACCCGACCGACTGATGAAGGAAGACCCCTCGGATTCGGGTTGCCCTGAGGTGTTAGGAGGGGTAACCTCAACTTATGATTCGGATTTTCGCCGTCGTATGTGCAGTCGGAGTTACGGTCGGGGCGGTGCTTGCCCAGAAACCGGCCCCGACGCAGATCCTCTTTATCGTGGAGAATGACTTCGGCAAGGTGTGGGCCAATACGAGCCTGACCCTGCAGCGGACGAATGAGCCCTACCTGCCGATTGCCGTGGCGGTGGAGAACAAGGGCGTGAAATCGGTCAGTCTAGATCGCAGCAGCTTCTTCCTCACCGATCTTGACGGGATCGTCTATTTGATGCCGACGGTCAAGGAGCAACGGAAGAACTACAGCAAGACCGTGATCGACTATCGCATGGTCTCGTACGCCGGGATCCCGTGGGAAGGTTGGCGTTGGAATCGAAGGTTGGAGCCGGCCAACTTCTTCCCCAACCTGCGGGCGAGTTCGGGGAACACGACCAAGGACCGGGTGACCCTTCGTCAAAGACACGCGATGGTCGACCTGCTCTACTTCGAGCGGCCGCGAAACTTGAGCATGAACCGGCCGTTCTTCCTCGACATCCACCCCAAGAAAGGGTGGGAGATTCCCATCCGCCTCCGCATCGTCCTCAACTGATCCTCGTCGCGAAACCCGGTGAGAAAACGGGGCTAGCCCACAGGGCATGCATGTGATAGATTCCAAGTCCTCCAGCGGTTACGCTCGACTACCCACGACCAGGAATAGCACCCAAACCCAAACACAGTATACATTTAACGGGTATTCTTGTTGACATCGAGGATATTCTCGGATAACGTTGTGTTGTACGAGGTGGCACACAATGAGTCCTCGAATATCTCGCCGTTTCAAGTTTACGAACGCTTCCGTAGCGAAGCTGACCGCCACCGACCGACGTGGGGCGAGGTGGACCGACCTGATACTGGCGGGCCTCGGTGTCACCGTCTACCCGGACGGGCGAAAGGTGTTCTTCCTGCGCTACGGCCCGCGCAACCGCCGACGCTTCCTAACGCTCGGACCGTACCCGGTGCTCAGCGTGGACAAGGCGCGAAACCAGGCACAGGACGTTCTAGCCGCCTTCAGGCTACATGGCGATGATCCCGCCTATGAGATGAAGCGTTCCCGTGAGGTGCCGACCTTTGCTCAGTGGGTCGAGACATACATTCCCCGCCGACATCGGTTGAAACCGAAGAGTGCCGGACGCGATGCTCGATACCTGGCCGGCGCGGTGGAACTGTTTGGATCGCGGGCGGTCGATGAGATCACCACCGAAGACATCGAGCGGGCCCGGGAAGAGATCGCCGACTCTCGAGGCGTGCCGACCTCTAACCGCTGGCTGTCGGCGCTGCGGGCGTGCATGAAGGCGGGTGTGGCCGCTGCCGTGATCGACCGCGACCCGACGCAAGGCGTGGAGCTTTATAACGAGTCTGCGGCCCGCAGGCGCCCCCGTGTGCTGAATGATGCGGAACTCGCAAAGGTTGTCGCCGAGGTGGACGGGCTCGCCGATGTGTACATTCGCGCCGTCTTCCTCTTGCTGATCGGTACGGGTGTCCGCAAGGGTGAGGCGCTGTCCGCCCGGTGGGATGCGGTCAACCTCGACGCCGGCGAGTGGAGACTTGCCGACACGAAGAGCAACCGCGAGCAAATGGTTTTCTTGGCGCCGCCGGTGGTCGAGCTTCTGCGGTCGCTGCCCCGGATCGAGGGTAGCCCGTGGGTGTTCCCGAGCATCACCAGCAGCCGCAAACACATGACGAAAATCAACGAGATCTGGCACAAGATCCGCAAGCGGGCCGGCGTGCCCGATGGGGTGATCCACGATCTGCGGCGGACCTTCGGCGACAGGGTGAAGGGCGCCGCCGATCTCCAGGTGGCGAGCGAGGCGCTACGACACGCGCATATCACGACGACCGCCGAGCACTACGCGCCGGTGGGGGAGAAGCGCATACGCGAGACGTTGGGGCGGGTCATCGGTGAGGTTATCCCGTTTCCGTCAACCGAGGAATCAGGCTAAAGTGGCCAGGACTGATTTGAAGACCGTCGCACCTTTGCGCTTTTCGTTGAGATCGGCTGATAGGATTTTTTGGACGGTGAGGTGATCATGGGAAAGAGCGCCAAACAAATCGGTTGGAAAGAGGCCATTATTCTTGTGCTTGAGGAGGAAGGCGAAGGCATGCGTTATGGCGACATAGCGCAAGTAATCATGGAACGCGAGCTGGTGGCGACAAAGACCGCTACCCCAAACATCATGGTTCACGGCTACCTTCGCGAAAATGACGAGTTTGTACGGGTTGCTCCTGCGGTATTCACCTTACGAGACATGCCAGTCAAGGCAGATTCGCCCGAATCGGAAGAAAAGCCACAGCCTGAGATTGTTCGTGCTTTCGGTATGTTCTGGAATCGGGGCAAGGTGGAGTGGACCTCGAATCCAAAAATCTTTGGGCAACAAAGTCCGAACGCGGAACTTGTCAACTTTAGTGATCAACGGGGTATCTACCTGCTGCATGATCGCCGCGAGGTGATTTACGTGGGGCGGTCCATTGATATGGGCTTGGGGCCTAGGCTGAATAGCCACACTCAGGGTCGGCTGGGTGGTCGCTGGGATCGATTTTCTTGGTTTGGATCACGAGACGTAACCAATGATGGCCAACTGACTGAAGTCGAGGAGTCGGTCATCTCGATTCAAACGGGAATCAGAACACTGGAGGCAGTCCTAATTGAATCGTTAGAGCCTCCCCAAAACCGCAGGATGGGTGATGGCTTCCAGCCAATCGAATATAACCAGGTACTGGACCCCAAGTGGACGAAAATGCAGGAAAAGAGGATCTTGGCATCGATACTCAAAGACTATGATTAATGGTTAGTCTAGTCGTGGGCATGGTTCGGATCGGTTCCAATCCCTTTTCGGTCTAATAGATGCCCGAGATCAAACCCTGCCCCGTCTGTGACGAGCTCCCCGCGAACTGTACCTGCCCGCTCGAGGATCGGTGGATACGACTCGACGGCTTGTGGCTGCACCTGACCACCGATGGTTTCGTGGATGTGCGGGTGTTCCCATCCACGACCGACAAGAACATCCGCGAGGCGAGTCTAACGATTCGGGAGTGGGCCGAGCGCGTGTATCGAGAGGCGGCGCCGGCGTTCGGTGACCTCTTGGCCGAACTCGACGTGCGGAAGCGGGCGGGGGAGTCGTGGGGCGATCTCGCAAAGGCGGTCAACCGCCGGCTCGCCAGCTACACGGCGCGCATGCTGCGAGGCGACCTCACCAAAGGCGCCGCGCTGACGTTCGCATGGTCCGACCTGAGGCAGCTAGGAATCGGTGACGACCGCAAGGGCAGAGAGGGGCGCGTGCGGCTCGCCCAGGACTTGATTGACGCCGTGCAACGCGGCGAAGATCCATTCAACGACGACCCCCCCGTGTCGGCGGATAGAGTCAAACACGCCGTGAAAGAATGGCACAAAAAACACACCCCCTAGGTACAAACCCCGCGTCTTTTGTACCCACCTAACCACTTGTAATAGAAACAGTTAGGGCTTATATTTGTCCTCGGAGGTCAATTATGAGCACTAGCGAACACCTCACCCAAAAGCAACTCGCCGCGAGATGGAACAAGTCTGAAGCGTGCCTCAAGAAGAGGCGCCGCGACGGCGAGGGCCCCGACTACATCAAGCTGGGGAAGAGCCCCCAGGCCCCGATTCTCTATCCGCTCTCATCCATTCTCGAATATGAGGAGTCGCACATGGTGCGCTGCCCAGGGGCGAGGCGGTGATAGGGCCGGCCCGTGTACAAACTAGGACTTCTCACCACCAACATCCGCTCGCCTGAGTTCATGGGCTCAGAACGACAAGAACAGGCCGTGTGGCTGCTGCTTATAACGTACTGCGCAGACCAGGAGAACAGCGGCCGGATCGTCGGGTGCCGTCAATGGAAGCCTGGCGCGTGGTTGCCAACTATTGGCGTCTCCTTCGATGAGGTCGATCATGCGTGTGACCTCTGGACGTGGGACGGTGACGACCTGATCGTACACAAATACTCCGTCGAGACAGAGGAAAAGACACGCACTCTCCGAGAACGTGGAAGGCTCGGAGGACTGAGAAGTGGCGAGGCTCGAAAGAAGCCCACCAGCACAGATGAGCTGAGCGCAGCACAGCGCAGCTCAGCACAGAACAGAACAGTACAGACAGATGGTCAACCAAATGGTCAACCATCTGGTTCACCGTCCTCAGCCGCGCCCTTGGAGGGCGACGGCCCGGACGACTCCCCGTCGGACGACGACAAGATGTACCCCATTCGGAAGTTCAGGGCGATCGCAGTCAACGGGATGGTGATCATGGACACTCTCTACGAAGAGGACATTGAAACCGTGACCGAAGAATGTCCTGACGTCGATGTAAGGCGCGTGGCGATGGAGATCCTTGACCGAGTCGATAGTGGAGCAATCGAACGTCCGCCATATGGCTGCTTCGACGGCTACCTGGCGAAGCTCTGCCGAGCCGAGATGGCAGAAGCCTCATGAGCGCCACCACCCCCCGCCATCGCCCCGACTTGGACAACTGGGTACCGGACCCCGGCGAGACAACGGAGCTCGTCAGGATGCACCAAGAACACTGCGACTCACAGCTAGGCGGCACGTGCGACTGCGTGCCGGCGCTTGTGTTCCGGTTGGTCGAGGATGAGACGGCGGTGGTTGATGAAGAGCGCGAGGTGACGCGATGACGAGGCAGGGGACCGGGGGCGGGTCGAAAGTCGAGAGAGGACGAGCTGCGAGCGGCGCGTTAGGGGACAACACACACTCGCATCAAGGATTTCGTGCTCTGCTAGCTGCGGGCGCGGTTCAACTTATTAGCCATGAATGACTTGGGGAATAACCCGGCTGTCGTTTACGGGCGAAAAACGGGCGAAGAACGTGCGAAAAACGGGCGAACTTGTGCAGTCTGATGGGGGGACATCGGAAATAGGAGTGTTTCTTATCAGTAAGCGACCGCTAACCATGAGCACACCGCCGCAGGTTAGGAATCAAATATTGTCACCTAAAGAGGACACATTGACGAAAGGTAGACAATGGCTGACACGTTGACACTCGACCTGAGCCCGTACCGTGACGAGACGCTCGAGGAAACCGCCGCGAAGTTTTCGGCGGTGGCCGAGACCTGGCAGCAAGCCGATCATGCCGGCAGTCTTGTGACGTCTTTTGCGGCCTTCGCCCGCGCGTTCCGTGAGGGGGCGGCGCGCCGTCGAGCCACCTGGCGGTTTGCTTGGGGCCGCTGCCGGTGCTGCGGGTGTCGAGGGTGGGCATGGGGCGAGGGCAGCGCGAGGTCCAGTTAGGGGACTGTCTTCGACCAAGCTGAGGTGTCGCCGGACTCGAAGCCGTCGGCAAAAAGCAGGGATTCCAGCCCCTGGCCGAAGATCTCGTACTCGTCATCGACCAGGTCGCCGACGTTGTCGTCGCCCTCCCAAACCACGAGGTACCGATTGGACGTGCTGTTGAAGGCCACGGATGAGTAATACGCGTTGTACGAGGGATCGCCGGTGCCGCCCATGTCGCTGATGCGGAAGTCGTTGGCCCCCACTTCCGCCCCTGTGGCGGCGAGCCGCTGGCCGAAGATCTCGTACTCGTCATCGACCAGGTCGCCGACGTTGTCGTCGCCCTCCCAAACCACCAGGTACTGGTTATCCGTGCTGTTGAAGGCCACGGATGAGTAATACGCGTTGTACGAGGGATAGCCGGTTCCACCCATATCGCTGATGAGGAAGTCGTTGGCACCGATCTCGGCCCCGGTGGCGGCGTCCAGCAACTGGCCGAAGATCTCGCGTTCGTCGTCGACCAGGTCGCCGACGTTGTCGTCGCCCGTCCACACCACGAAGTACTGGTTGTCCGTGCTGTTGTATGCCACGGATGGGAGGGAGGCTGCGAAATTCGTGTTGGCGGTGCCGCCCATGTCGCTGATGCGGAAGTCGTTGGCCCCCAGTTCGGCACCCGTGGGGGCGAGCAACTGGCCGAAGATCTCGTACTCGTCGCTAACCAGGCCACCGACGTTGTCATCTCCGTACCACACCACCAGGTACTGGTTGTCCGTACTGTTGTAGGCAACGAACGGGCGGTACGCTCCGTAGTCAGAATCCCCGGTGCCACCCATATCGCTTATGCGGAAGTCGTTCGTACCGACCTCGGCCCCTGTGGCGGCGAGCCGCTGGCCGTAAATCTCGAACTCGGGGGCGCCGTCCCTGCCCGACCACACCACCAGGTACTGGTTGTCCGTGCTGTTGTAGGCAACGCGCGGGAGTTCAAACACACCCCATTCAGAATTCCCTGTACCACCCATATCGCTTATGCGGAAGTCGTTCGTACCGACCTCTGCCCCTGTGGCGGCGTTCAGCAACTGGCCGAAGATCTCGAACTCACCGTCAACCAAGCCTCCGTCGGGGTCGTCGGCCTCCCAAACCACCAGGTACTGGTTATCCGCGCTGTTGTAAACCGCCGACGGGTCCCAAGCGCCGTACGAGGGATTGCCCGTGCCGCCCCCGTCGCTGATGCGAAAGCCGATGGCCCCCACGTTGGCCCCTGTGGCGGCGTCCAGCAACTGGCCGAAGATCTCGCGTTCGTCGTCGACCAGGTCGCCGACGTTGTCGTCGCCCGTCCACACCACCAGATACTGATTATTCGTGCTGTTGTATGCCACAGACGGGCGGACCGCTACATAGTCGGAATCCCCGGTGCCGCCCATGAAGCTGATCCGGAAGTCGTTCGTCCCAATTTCGCGGATGCTTTTCGACGAACCATTTTTCGCCGAAAGAACACTGAGGCCCGGCACATTCAGATGGCATAGGTCGGAATCCCAGTTCGCCGCACCAATCGTGGCGGTTAGAAAACTGGTGCCCACCTGAACTCGGAATAATTCGCCCGATTCCAGCAAGCGGCAATTGGTGACGACCTCCTCCTTCGCGACAACGACACCACTTCCCTCTGCTATTTGTTCGTGCGAAGCATTCAATGTATGTACTACCACTACTGATCGCGAGGCTATTTGAAAGACTTTTTCAGGGGTAGCGGACATTGCTGCCGACGGGAGGAAGACCAGCAATAGAACAGATTGATCCAGATATTTCATCTGCTCGATCCCCTTTCTCATATCTCCTATCTCAATTGTAATGGATGAACAGAGATCGAAAGCTCAAACCGGTCCAGCCGAGTCAGAGTTAGCGGGGCTTTTGCGGGGCGCATGGGAGCATGGGCAGGCGATCGCGTCGGCGCTCTGCGGCGTGACCACGATTCTGTCGACAAGAGCGACTCACCGCCTAGCGCGCTGTCGACGCTTACCGGCGCTCGAGGAGGGCGCCGGTAACAGTCTGACCGGTGTGTCCACCAACGGGCTGTCCTACTCGTAGGCGCCCCTGGCCTGTCACCTCTCGGCGGGAGGCGCCGTTTTATTTTTCCTTGGCCCAGGAGGGCGGGCCAAGTGCCTTGAGGGCGGGCTTCGATTTCCAGTCTTTCCCAGCGGAGTCAGAAACCTCTGCGTAGATTTGGTCCCAATACTGCGCGTACTTTTCGAAACCTTCCTGATCTACCAAGACCGACCTTGGTGCGGAGCCTTCGTCGAGTTTCTCACCTTTCAGGCTGTCGCTGAGGATGAGAGTTCTGTTTGTTGCGCCCTTGGGCAACATAAGGGCAACGACCCCAACGTAGGTTGATCGCCTCCCCGCGTTGGTGATTTTCACGGCGCCATATTTCTTTGACGAGTCGTACACAGGGTTTTCGGTAACGGTCATGTCCCACTGAAGAGTCACCTTCAGCTTAATCCTGTCTCTCAGGTAATTGAGGATCGAGAGCGTCAATCCCACTGCCGCGATGCCGAAACCGAGAAGGGTCGCCCAGTCGTTGAGGTTCATGTCTTGATAATACCGGACAAGAAGGCATCCGAGGTGTGGATTCGACTCGGCTCCCGCTCGAGCACAAACCGACCCGACCACTTCCCCCACTCCTCATCCTCAAGCAGCGTGATCACCGCGAAAGAAACCGCGGTCTTGTTTATTGGCAGTTCCCTATCTCGTATAATACCCACAGGGGGATTCCGAATGGACGTGGTCCTTGACTTCCTTGATTCGATCAAGCCCTTGCTGCTCGTACTTCTTACCGCACTGATCACGCTTCTTGGGAAGCTAGTTTTCAGCAGAGTCCAAAAGTGGAAAACCAGGAAGAACGAAGCTAGTGCAATAAGGGTCGAGACAGTTCATGATCGGATACAAGCACACCAAGAGGCCCACCGGCTTGCAAAAGCTCTGAGATTCTCGTCCATAAAACCCGACATCAGCGACCTTGATAAAGAGGCCAGGGGATTTTTCGACAACAAGAGCCTGTATTTGACGGAAAGGTCAAGAAGAGCGTTCGCCAAATGTCGGAGATTGGCATTACTTCACAATCAGCTGATGGGTCCGGCTGGCGGCATGGGAGACGACAAGGCGGCGCGTTGGGACGAAATGCGTGAGTGCGCAGAGATTATCGCCAGCGAGGCGGAACTTCCCTCTTTCAAGGTGGACGAGCCGGATTGAGCGGTCAGTTTTTGACCACAACCGCGCCACCACCATCGACCACACCCTATGCCCGTCGAGATCTCGAGCATATGGCGATTTGCGAGCGGTGCGCTCGTCTCCTTCTTACGCCGTCAAATCTGAGGGGAAAAGTTCCTCTTGACAATGCGTACACGTCGCATCCCGCCCGCGCGCCGAGGTGCTACCCTCCCCTCATGACCGCCCCCGAGATCACCGCCGGCGCTGGGGATCGCCGATAACACGTAGCATCGTGTGTCCACCGTTGGAATCCTCCTCACTGGCCCGCACCCCATTCCACCTCGGGGGGCGGGTCCTTTTGGCGTTTTTATTTTTTGGAGGTGAAGACCTTGAACGCCACTGCTACGTCTGCCAGCCGCTTATATACCTCTCGGCGATGTGCGATTCTGGCGACCACTACTGTCTCGTCCTCTTCGTTGATCGTGTAGACGATCCGGTAGTCCTTTGACTTGATGCGCCAAAAATCAGGCAGACCCGCCACCGATGAGAAACCATTTGGAAACTGGTCCGTTGCCAATCCCCGAATCGCACTGGCAATGCCTTCTTTGTCCTTTTTAGATTTGATTTTTCTCAGTTGCCTGGCGGCTGCTGGAACGACTTCAATCTCGTATGCCACGGGCTATTGTCAGATGCCGAGCTCTTTCGCCAATTCCTCAAACGGGATGGTCCCTTCGCGTTCGGCCTCTTCCATTGCCTTCGGCACTTCTTCGGCGTCGATCTGATCTCCGAACCGGTCAAGCAGAAACTCGAACAGATTGAATTCATCAGGTGAGATCAATACGGCAGTCGGCCTGCGGTGCCGGGTGATGCGAAATCGCTTTTTTCCGAATTCTACTTGGCTCAACACGGAAGAAAATTCTTTCCTTGCTTTACCAACGGAGATTTCGTTTAACATTTTGGTTCCTCCCGTCATTGCTACTTTTGTACATAACTACAAAAACAATAATTCCAATATCAATGTACATTACGCCTCTCGATGCGTCAAGGTTTCATTTACATCAAATAATATGTTGCAGCGCTTGTTCCATTGATTCACAATGTGCTGTATAGTGCATCCGAGGGTGTCATACACTCGGCCTTGCCGATGTTGCGTTATGTGGTACGCAGGAAAACTAAATCATTGAATCAACGACAGTTTAGCCGAGGGGATCGCTGATAGATTTCACTACCCTGGCGGAGCTCGCCGGAGGTTCAAACAGGAGTGTCCAATGGCCCGTGTGGAACCATTCAAAGCCTGGCGTCCGCGAGTGGATGTCTGCGTCGAGGTTGCGAGCCCGCCGTACGACGTGCTTTCGAGCGCCGAGGCGCGGGAGATGGCGGCCAATAACCCGCTGTCCTTTCTCCACGTCGTCAAACCGGAGATCGACCTCGAACCGGAAACCGACCTTTACTCGGACGAGGTCTACGCCAAGGGAGCGGAGAATCTGCGGCGTTTGATCGATGACGGCGCCCTCATCCGCGAGGAGGCGCCGGCCCTGTATCTCTACCGTCAACGGATGGGCGACCACGTGCAGACCGGAATCGTCGCGGGCGCCAGTGTCGACGAGTACGAGGCGAATCTGATCAAAAAGCACGAGCACACCCGGCGGGTCAAGGAAGACGACCGCAGCCGTCATGTGGACGCCCTCGATGCAAACACCGGTCCGGTCTTTCTGACATATAAGGCGAGGCCCGAGATCGACGCCTTGGTTGATAGCCTGACCGCCGCCGACCCGGTCTATGACTTCACTGCCCCGGACGGTATTCAGCACGTGGTCTGGGTCATCAGCGATCCCGCCGACCGGGATGCCCTGGTGGCAGCCTTTACGGAGGTTCCCGAGCTCTATGTGGCCGACGGCCACCACCGCTCGGCGGCTGGCACCAGGATCCGCGCCCTCCGCCGTGACGCCAACCCGCACCACACCGGCGAAGAGTCGTACAACTTCTTCCTGTCGGTGCTTTTCCCCGACGACCAGATGATGATTCTCGACTACAACCGGGTCGTCCGCGATCTCGGCGGGCTCGACCAGGAGGCATTTCTCGCCCGAGTTGGTGAGAGCTTCGAGCTCACCGAGGTTGACGACGGCCGACCCGGCGGCCCGCGGTCGTTTGGAATGTACCTCGGGGGCAGGTGGTACCGCCTGCGCGCCAAAGACGGCAGCTTCCCGGCGGACGATCCGGTCAAAAGCCTCGACGTGGCTATCCTGCAGGACAGTTTGCTGGCCCCGGTCCTCGCAATCGGCGATCCCCGCTCGGACGAGCGCATCGATTTCGTCGGTGGCATCCGCGGCCTCGGTGAGCTCGAGCGAAAGGTCGACTCGGGGGAATGGGCGGTCGCCTTTGCCCTCCACCCAACCTCGATCGATCAGCTCTTTGCGGTTGCCGACGCCGGGCTCGTGATGCCGCCAAAATCCACCTGGTTCGAACCGAAGCTCCGCTCCGGTCTCATCGTGAGGCCGCTGGCTGACTAAACACGAGGAGAATTGACCATGAAGATACTCATTTCAGATGCGTTTGATCCATCGCTGCCGGCCAAGCTCGAGGGCTTTGGCGAAGTGACCGACGACAAGGCGCGGCTGCCCGAAGTGGACGTGGTTCTGGTGCGGTCAAAGACAAAGTGCACGCGCGAATACATCGATCAGGCCGAGAACCTGCATCTGATCATTCGCGGCGGCGTCGGGCTCGACAACATCGACGTCGACTATGCCCGTTCGAAGGGGATTCAGGTCTTCAACACCGCATCGGCATCGGCGGTCGCGGTCGCGGAGCTCGCATTCGCCTTGATGATCGCCGTGCCGACCCGGATCGTCGAGGGCCACATCGGGATGACCCAGCACGAGTGGCTGAAAAAACAACTCAAACGCACCGAGCTCATGGGCAAGACATTGGGTCTGATCGGCGCCGGTAACATCGGCACCGAGCTCGCACGGCGCGCCATCGGTTTCGGCATGCGCGTGATCGCATTCGACCCCCTGATAAAGAGCCACGATATCGTCGACCTGGTGAGCCTCGACGAGCTCTTCACGGAGTCGGACTACATCTCGCTGCACGTGCCGCTGACCGACACCACCAAGGGCATGATCAACTCGGACAGCATGGCCAACATGAAGGACGGAGTTGTGATCCTCAACACCGCCCGCGGCGGTTGCGTGGTCGAGGAGGACATGGTCGAGGCCCTGAAGTCGGGCAAGGTGCGGGCCTACGCGACCGACGTCTGGTACTCGGATCCGCCGGACGAATCGTGCCCCCTGTATGACGCGCCGAACCTCATCATGACCCCTCACATCGGGGCCTCCAGCCGCGAGAACATGTTGCGCATCGGCGACGTCGTTGTCAGAATCCTCCAAGACTTCGACCAGCAGACTGCATAGGAGGCAGCGATGAAAACTTGGAACTTCTACGCCGGACCCGCCACTCTGCCGCCGCCAGCGCTCGAGCGCGCCAAGACCGAGATCCCCAACTGGGAAGGCACCGGGATGTCGGTGATGGAGACCTCCCACCGCTCACCGGAGTACGACGCCGTGCACCGCGGGGCGATGGATCTGATGGCTGAGCTCCTCGGTCTCGACGACGACCACCAGGTCCTCTTCCTCCAGGGTGGCGCCTCGATGCAGTTTGCGATGATCCCCATGAACTTCATCCCGACCGGCGGCTCGGCCGATTACGTGAACACCGGGACCTGGTCGCAGAAAGCGTTCAAGGAGGCCAACATCGTCGCCTCCGCCCGGTGGGCGGCGTCCAGCGAGGAAGAAGGATTCACCCGCATCCCGAAGCAGGACGAGTATGATCTCGATTCCGATGCGGCCTATGTGCACATCACCTCGAACAACACCATCAAGGGCACCCAGTTCCACGAATTCCCGGACACCGGGTCGGTGCCGCTGGTGGCCGACATGTCGTCGGACATTCTGTGGCGGCCCATCGACGCCAACCGTTTCCATCTCATCTACGCGGGAGCCCAGAAGAACATCGGGCCGTCGGGAGTGACAATCGTCATCGTCAAAAAATCCTGGATCGAGCAGGCCAACGACGGGCTGCCGACGATGCTCTCCTATGGGACCTACTCGGCCAAGGAGTCGCTCTTCAACACCCCGCCGACCTTTGCCATCTACATGGTTCGCAACGTGCTCGAGTGGGTGAAGGACGAGGGCGGTCTCGAGGCCATGGAGCGGCGCAACCGCGGCAAGGGCGACCGGCTCTACGGCGTGATGGCTGCCTATCCCGATTTCTACACCTGTCCGGTGGACGAGGACAGCCGCTCGTACATGAACGTGGTCTTCCGCCTCCCGTCGGAGGATCTGGAGGCACAGTTCGTGGCGGAGGCCAAGGCTGCCGGCATGGTGGGTCTCAAGGGCCACAGGTCAGTCGGCGGCTGCCGCGCCTCGATTTACAACGCCATGCCGCCGGAGGGCGTGGAATACCTCGCGGGATTCATGGAAGAGTTTGCCGACAGCAACGGATAGTCAACCCGGCAGCTCACACGCGCAGATCCAAGATGCAAGATGCACGATACACGTCATCTAGAATCTTGCATCTTGCATCTTGGATCTTGCATCCTGTATCCCGGCCGCTCTGTGGTGAACGATCTGAAGACCCTTTCCGGTTGAGATAACATGACCGGCGTGAAGAGACTCATCATCGCCGACTCCCATGTCGGCCAGGGGGAGGACGACGCGGGCGTCATGAGCGCGCTTGTTCGTCGTGCGGCGGCCGAGGGAGTGGGTGAGATCATCTACCTCGGCGATGGCTTCCAATACCTGATCGGGATGTCGAAGTTCTGGACCACCTCGCTGCGGGAGGTGATGGAGGCGTGGCGCGAGGTCCGGGCCGGGGGCGTTCGAATCGTCGTCGTGGAGGGGAACCGGGACTTTTTTCTCGATGAGGAGGAGCTTGCCCGGGAGATTGACTGGGGTGGTCGGGTCTACGAGTTCTCGGCCGGCGATCGGAGATACCGCCTCGACCACGGTGATCTGGTCAACCCGCGCGATCTCCAGTACCGGTTCTGGTCATGGTTCTCGAAGTGCGCTCCCGCGCGTCTGTGGGCGCAATGGCTGCCAACATCGATGGCGGTGACCATCGTCCGGCGAATGGAGGCTCACCTCGCCACGACCAACAAGAAGTTCCGTTACACAAAACCCATCGCCGATTTGAAAAGGGCCGCCGAGCGTGCCTGGCGTGAGGGGATCGACGTGCTCTTCTGGGGCCACTTCCACACGACCTGGGAGTGGACGAACGGCGACCACCTCGCGCTCATCATCCCAGCCTGGTTGGAGGCCAGGCGGAGCGTGCTGGTCGATGGCGACGGAACCTGGATCTACGTGGACAGCGATCTGAAGCCGGGCGGGGACGAACGGGAATCGTGAGATATGCCGGCTAACCTCCTTCCCGGGCCGCGGACCGGACTCCATGGGTCGGTCGAGCTCCCCCCGTCGAAGAGCCTCACCAACCGCGCGCTGATCGCCGCCGCGGCGGCCGATGGGGGCGTCATCGTCTCGCCGCTGGACTGCGACGACACACAGGTTCTGGCCGCCGCCCTGGCCGCTGCGGGATGGCCGGTTCTCTGGCGCGACGACATCGAGATCGGCGCCCGCACCGTACCCGGTAAACGGGTCCGGCTCGATCTAGCGGACTCGGGAACCGGGGCGCGGCTCATCCTCGGTCTCCTTGCGGCCTCGCAGGGGCACAGTGTTGTCGACGGCAGCGCCCGTCTCAGACAGCGGCCGATGGCTCCGCTGGTAGAGACCCTCATCGGGCCGGGTGCACGGCTTCGCCCGGACGCCGACGGCCTGCCGATCGAGATCGCCGGCATCGAGCTCGAGGGGGCCGGCAGCGAGGGCCGCGACCGCCATCGCCATCGCGATGCGGTGATCGCCGGCCGCGATCACCCGAGGTGGTTGCTCGAACTTGCCGCCGATCGACCGCTCGAAGATCGCCCGTGATCCTTCGATAGAGATCTCGGCGCCAACCCGGCGCAGATTCTCCACCATCACCGTCAAACGATCGCTCTCCTTGTGTCTGAGGTTGTCGAGGCCCTGGAGACGCGAACCCGCATCCGCCGCCGCCGCCACCACGGCGAGGGCGGGAAAGAGGTCCGGGGTGTCGGTCAGATCGGCCTCGATCGGCGACCGCGCCGGGCCACTGACCCGGAGGCGATCGCCGTCCCAGCTCGTCCGAAGGCCCGCTTTCTCGAGGATTGCCAGCACCGCGCGATCGCCCTGGCGGCTCGATGGATCCAGTGGATGCACGACCACATCGCCCCCGGCCACCGCGACCGCGGCGAGCACGAAGGCGGCCGCCGACCAGTCGCCCTCGACGTGGTAATCGGTCTCCTGGAGCGGCACCGGCGCGATCCGCCACCGGCGCCGATCGTCCGTCACCTCGAGCTCACCACCGAAGGCGCGCAGCACGTCCTCGGTGAGGTCGAGGTAGGGCGCGGAGGGCAACGGACCCACCACCTCGAGATCGAGCCCCGCGCGGTAGCCGTAGAG
>SDBV01003507.1_pt1 | contig 23092 bp, 5 predicted proteins | sample 2277081 | NCBI WGS metagenome assembly SDBV01 (sample SAMN10402039, study PRJNA504765) | marine sediment metagenome | isolation source: marine sediment core GS10_PC15, 223 cmbsf | place: Arctic Ocean: Southern Knipovich Ridge | collected 2010 | reverse complement strand
ACGTCTGCCTGACGCAACTTCGATACGATCTGCTCTGGTGTAAACCGCTTCATCTGAGTCTCCTTAGATCAAAATGATCGTCAAAGACTCTCATTTAACTTGGATCAGTTTTCGGGGAGCAGGTCAGAGCCTTTCGAATGTTGAATCAGACATCAAAGCATTCCTTGCACGGCACGAAACCTAACTCCCGGAAAAAGTCGCTTTGCGAATGATACCAGAGGGAATGGAGAATCTGAAGCTTCACGGTCAAGGCACACTCGACGTAGCGCTATCCCCCCTGCCACACCATCGGCCTATTCCGAGAGACTAAGGACGAGTCGGTGAGAAGATCCGAGCTGTTCGCTAGGCCCTGCGAGCCTGGCAGTTCAAGCGTCGACTTTGCACGTCTTCATCGAAAGGGATGCTGACGAGGATTTTGACAAGGAATTGATTTTGCCCAAGTCCAAGCAAAGGGGTCGCTTGTGGAGTTCCGCATAGCCGTGGGCAAAGCCGCTGCTACTTGATTTGACAAGGAAATAGACAAGGTACCACCCTGGAATTGGACAAGAACTTGCTTAAGCATATTGCTGTAATTCGCTTGTGCGTACAGGTTTAGCGGCACAATCTACGATCACGAATCAGGAGGTAGCTGGTGCGAGTCATCGGAATCCCAATATCTAGGCTATTCTTCAAGAAGATGTTGACCGACTTTATTGCATTTCTGTAAGTACTCTGCGATTCATTTTCTGTTGAATATACAAGCACTTAATAAGGTAGTTGAAAGTCTCTCCCTGCCGAGGTCGTGGTTACCACTGCAGCCTGCCTTCCGCGGGTACAAGCAAAAAGAAAGCCCGGCCGCCGTGTGGGCGACCGGGCTGGATTCGTTACTGTAGTACGTCTTCAACTTCGTGGGTACTTACGGAACGTCGGCACCGGCGGTGACGGTGTTTCCATCACGCGTATCACCGTCGATGTCGTGATCGACGATCGACGAGATATCCACGCCCGCGCCTTCGGCGATGGTGTCGCTGGGATCCAGATGGAAGTCGCCATTGGCGTCGTCGATGAAGTTCGGATCGCCTTCGGAGGAGTTCGCATCCTCGCCCGTCGCCGTTTGCCATGCCGCCAGCGTCGCCAAGTCGTTCCCGTCCCACACGTAGTCACCGGAATCGTCATAGAGGTTCCCGTTGGCGACGAAGTTGCTCGGAGCGTAAGTCACCCCGATGTTATCTCCGCCACCGACATTGGCGATGATGTTGTTCTTGATGACGAAGTTCTGCTGCTTGTATGTATAGGATGGTTCAATCGCGATCCCCTGACCTTCCCACCCCGTCAAGAACGGTCCATAGATCGTATTGCCCACGATGGTCACCGACCCTGGCTGGGTTCCTTCATCGTTCCCGGCCTGGCAGCGAATGCCGGAGTCCCATCCGGTGGTGGAGGATATGAAGTTGTTGGTAACCGTCACGGTCGCCGTCGTAGCCGTCGTCAATGCCCCGCCCCGGATGTAGATCGCACGCGGACGGTACTGCCACTCCACCGTATTCCGGAAGATGTTCCTGTCGATGACAATGTCGTCAACCGGGCGCGACTGACAGGCGAGCGGACCGGCGTCGCCCTGCATGGTAACCGACAGAGACAGGTCGTGGAATTCGTTGTTCCGGATGACCCAGCCCTGGGAGCACTGGCAGACGGCGATCCCGTTCGGGCCGGTCCCGGTGCTTCCGTAAGTCCAATCGTTCGGAGACCCGTTGATGATGCTGTCGAGTATCTCCACGTCGCTGTGTTCGCCCCAGAGTTTCCAGGCGGTGGCTGTTTCGTTATCGGCGACGTTGAAGTTCATTGTCAGGTTCTGCCACCTGTAATGCCCACTATTCCCTACAGGCGCTCCTCGCACCGCGAACGACGCGAACTCGTCGAGGAGGACGTTGATCATACCCATGTAAGTGAAATCCGTTCCGCCCGACCAAAAGCTCCAGACGACCACGTATCCGCTGTAGTCTATTCCCTTGTTGATCGCCTTGAACTCCACGTCGTGGACGTAGAAATGGCTGATCGTTCCCATGGTTCCGCAGAACCGGATCGCCCCGTGGTCCCCAGCCCCGCGGTATCCGTAGTTCTGGACGGTCAGGTGGGCAAGCTCGATGTAACTCTTCTTATTGTCGTAGTTTGAAATTGCAAGCGGGAGCAGGTTCCCGTCCACGTTACCGTCCAAAACGGCGATATCATCCGTGTCATACGGGGGGTACTCGCCGTCGTTGTCCTTATCCCAACCGATCAGCATCGTCGGGTTGTCGGGGAATTGGAAGCTGTCGCGGACGTAGTATCCAGCGACCCCGCTCTGTGTCAGTGTCAACTCTTCATGGAAGGTTCCGGCGATGGCGATGATGTCCTCGGCGCCGTCACCAGGTCCGTCGGCCGTGTCGAGGGCCTTCTGGATGGTCTTGTACGGGTTTCCGGCCGATCCGTCGCCGGTCGTGTCATCGCCGTCGTTGGCATCGACGTAGATGATGTCTTCGTCCGTGCCATCACCGTCCGGGTCGGTGGTCACACCGTCACCGACGTTGTCGTCATCGCCGGGTTCGCCGATGATCCCATTCCGGTCCATGTCGAATCCGCACGCACGGGCCGTATAGCCTCGGCTACCGCCGCCCGGAGGACTGTAGTTCGGGTCGTCGGCATACGTTGCGGTGACCTGCGAATCGGCCGACGGCATCGTGATGTTGGTGTTCGACTCGTCCGTGTCGGCGATGTTCGTCGTATCGCCGGTCCAGACGTCGAACAGCTTGCCCACGGGCGGGTTGTTGGCCACGATATTCACGACCGTGTTGGCATCATAATACCCACCGCCTGAGCCGCTGTTGACCGTCAACTGGAAGGTATTGGGATCGTCGGCGTAGGTTGCGGTGACTTGCGCATTCGCCGCCGGCATGGTGATGTTGGTGTCGGCGAGGTTCACATCCGCGACGTTGGTCGTGTCGCCCGTCCAGACATCGAAGACCTGTCCGGCGCCCGGCGCATCGGCAACGATGTTGACGACGGTGCTCTCTGCGTAATTCCCATCGCCGGTTCCGCTGTTGACCGTCAACGTATAGGTCACTGGGATGTTAGAATCGGCGATGTAGGTCGCCGTGACATCGGTGGTAGCGGCCGGCATGGTGATGTTGGTGTCGGCGAGGTTCACATCCTCGACATTGGTCGTGTCGCCCGTCCAGACATCGAAGATCTGTCCTCCACCCGGCGGATCGGCGACGATGTTCACCACGTCGTTTTCCGCATAGGTCCCGTCACCCGTCCCGCTGTTGACCGTCAACGTATAAAGCCCATTGGCGTCAACATAGGTCGCCGTGACTTGCGCGCCGGAAGCGGGCATGGTAATGGTGGTGTTCGGATCGTTGACATTAGCGATGTTGGCCGTGTCGCCCGTCCAAACGTCGAAGAGCTGATTCTGCCCCGGAGGGTCGGCATAGATGTTGACTACTTCGTTGGGCGGATACATACCATCGCCCGTCCCGCTGTTGACCGTCAGCGTGTACAGCGGACTCACCGATAGGCTCTGGAACGTCGAGGTGCACAGGTCTGAACCGGCGCCATTGTCGGTGACACCGAGACCGACGTAGATATTGGCAGACATGTTGAAAGTAATGGTGTCCACCAGCGTCCAACTGCTCCCGTTGCTGGAGTAATAACCCTTGATGACGTTGCCTTCGAGCCTGAGCTTGACCCATTCGGGTTCCGCACCGGCGGTGCCCGTCTCGGAAGTACTCCCATTGGCCACCGTGCGGTAATCGTAGATCAGACCGCCCTCGGCTTCGGCTGAGACGGCCATGAACGCGCTCTTGGCGTTGGCGTCCAGGGACTGACGAATCATCACACCGCCTGCGGCCCAGGAGTTCGTGCCGTTTACGTTCAGGACGTTTGCGATGACCTCAAGGTCGCCCGTATAGGGCTGGTAGACGAAGTGGAAGGCATCGGCCTGGCCCCAAATCACCCCAGACCCTTGAACCGTCCAGTTTCCGTCGGTGTAATCGGCGCTTCCCGCCGTCGGTGGATTTCCGATGTCGGCGTTCTGCCAACCGGTGTGGTCCACCTGGACCAGATACGGACCGGCCCCGGTGACCGTCAGGTTCGACCACTCGTTGGTGTCAGTAGTGGCCGAGAACGTAAAGTTGTTCACGTCTGCCTGCGTAACCTGGTTGGTGCAGGAAATCAGCGTATAGGTCCCCGTAGGCGTGCTCCCATTGCTGGAGAGGTCCAGAATGCTGCCGGACGAGACGGTCAAATCGTCGCAGTTGATCGTGCTGACACCGCCTGCGTCGGACTGGAAGGAAAGCGTGGTGTTCGGATCGGCGTCGTTCCACCCGCCCATCCAGAGGTTATAGGCGATGTCAATGGTGGCGCTGCTTCCGACGACTCTCAGCGTCCCGCCTTCATAGACATTTAACCCGTCACTGTATCCCGTTCCCGTCAGGTTGACATCCGCATCCCCACTGATCGTTATACTGCTATCGGTAACCTTCGTACCCTGGTGGGTGATCATAACGCGTCCAGCGGCGTTGAACTCGCCTCCGCTGATGGTGACGGTTGCGTCCGCGTCGTATCCGAATGAGGCGTTATCCACTATCAGCGTGCCGCCCGACAGGTTGAGTGTTCCATCGTACGTCTGGCCCACGCGAATCCCGCCGTGAATGTAGGTGGAGTCCACCGTTATGGTCCCGCCGTTGATATTCAGAGTCCCGCCGGAGTTCTTTCCCACGGTCAACGTCACTGCCCCCGTCCCATAGATGCGCAGCGAACCGAAATCTATCGTCAGCGTCCCGGTCCCGGAGGCATTGTATCCCAGGCTCAGCGTATTGATCACGGCCGATTGCCCATCGATCAGACAGGACTTGTTCGACATGATGTACCCGGTGTCAGTCGAATCAGGTGTGAGGTATTGGTCACCGGTTGAATCGTACCAGTTATTGGCCTCCCACTCGTACTCGCTGGAACCGTTGTCGGTGTTCTCCTGGAAAGTCAGCGTCTCGGTGGTTTGCACCACGTAGGTCGCAGTGACTTCCGCCGATGACGCGGGCATTGTAATGGTGGTGTTGGGGTCGTTGACATCGGCGACGTTGGCCGTGTCGCCCGTCCAGACGCTAAACGACTCACCGGCGTTCGGATCGGCGGCATAGATATTGACGACGGTGTTGTAGGTGTAATTCCCGTCGCCCGTCCCATCGTTGACCGTCAGCGTGTAGTCCACGGCCACATACGTCGCCGTAACCGCAGCATTCGCTGCGGGCATGGTGATGTTGGTGTCGGCGTTATTGACGTTGTCGACATTCGTCGTGTCGCCCGTCCAAACGTCGAACGCCTGACCGACGCCGGGAGCATCAGCAACGATGTTCACCACGTCGTTGTAGTTATAGTTCCCGTCGCCCGTCCCGCTGTTGACCGTCAGGACATACTCGACGTTCACGTACGTTGCGGTGACTGTCGCGTTGGCCGCCGGCATGGTAATCGTCGTATTGGCCTCGCCCGTGTCGGTGACGTTCGTCGTATCGCCTGTCCAAACGTCGAACACCTGGCCGGTGCCCGGGGCGTCGGCGTCGATATTGACGACGGTGCTGGCCTCGTACGACCCGTCGCCTGTCCCGCTGTTGACCGTCAGCGTGTAGTCCACGGCCACATACGTCGCCGTAACCGCAGCATTCGCTGCGGGCATGGTGATGTTGGCGTCGGCATTATTGACGTTGTCGATCCCGGCCGTGTCGCCCGTCCAAACGTCAAACGCCTGACCGACGCCGGGAGCATCGGCGACGATGTTCACCACGTCGTTATAATTGTACGTCCCGTCGCCGGTTCCACTGTTCACAGTCAGTGTGTAATCGACCGCTACGTAGGTCGCCGTAACCGCAGCATTGGCTGCAGGCATGGTGATGTTGGCGTCGGCGTTATTGACGTTGTCGATCCCGGCCGTGTCGCCCGTCCAAACGTCGAACGCCTGACCGACGCCGGGAGCATCGGCGACGATGTTCACCACGTCGTTGTAGTTATACGTTCCGTCGCCCGTGCCGCTGTTGACCGTCAGCGTGTAGTCCACGGCCACATACGTCGCCGTAACCGCAGCATTCGCTGCGGGCATGGTGATGTTGGCGTCGGCGTTATTGACGTTGTCGATTCCGGACGTGTCGCCCGTCCAGACGTCAAACGCCTGGCCGGCACCCGGAGCATCGGCGACGATGTTCACCACGTCGTTTTCCTCATAGCTCCCGTCACCCGTCCCACTGTTGACCATTAACGTGTAGGTCGGTGGAGAGTTGGCGTCGCCACTGACCTGCACCACGAACCCGGCGATCACCTGCCGACCAGTTTGCGAGTGCGTCAGAGAGGGCGTTTCGTTCGAACCATCGGCGTCCTTGTATCCGGCGACCCCGTCAGCATTCTGAACGGTCACTTCCAATCCTTCGGTGAAGCCATTGTTCACCGTCCATGAACCGGTGTCCCCGCTCGTGCCGGCCACGAACACGATGTCGCCCGAACTGGTCGCAAGGGCGCCCGTCGTGATGGTACTCGAGTTATCGGCTCCATTGGTATCGCTGGCGCCGATCGGCGTGGTCTGGTCCACACCCTCAAGGAATACGCTGGAGTAACCCGTGCGGTTGGTCGATTTTGACCACGTCGGTACAAACGTGCTGCCGGTGGCGTTGGCAATTCCGGTCTCGTCCAGATAGTAGACCGCCACATAGGCCGCCCAACCACCTGCGAAACATTCGTCGGTGAGTTTGGTCATGCTCACCCCGCCGTAGGTGACCGAGTTCAGTGTCTCGCAATTCTTCGGTTCGGCATGGGCAAAGAACAGCAGCAGTCGATCGCTGCCCGTCTCAGCCGTATGGCTCAGGCCTTCCGCAAACAAACCGATGATGTTGGCGCCGCCGCTACCGCTGGCCGTGTAGGTCGCCGTGATTTCCGCGGCGGCTGCGGGCATAGTAATGGTGGTATTGGCATCGTTGACGTTGGCAATGTTCGCCGTATCGCCCGTCCAGACGTCGAAGATATCTCCGACGTTCGGATCGGCGGCAACGATGTTCACCACCGTGTTGGCCTCGTAGTCCCCGTCACCCGTGCCGTCATTCACCGTCAGTGTGTAGACGTTGACGTAGGTCGCCGTCACTGTCGCGTTGGCGGCCGGCATCGTAATGGTGGTGTTCGGGTCGCTCGTGTCGGCTATATTGGCCGTATCGCCTGTCCAGACGTCGAACGCCTGGCCGGCGCCAGGAGCGTCAGCGTCGATGTTGACGACGGTGTCTTCGGCGTAGCTGCCGTCGCCCGTGCCGCTGTTGACCGTCAACGCGTACGTAACGGCTCCTAATGTGTAGTCCACCTGCACCAGGTACGGGCCGGCCCCGGTCACCGCCAGGTTCGACCATTCGTTGGTATCGGTCGTCGCGGAAAAGCTGAAGTTGCTCAGATCCGAAGAGGTCACCTGGTTCGTGCTGGATACCAGCGTGTAGGTCCCCGTCGAGGTATTTCCGTCGGTGGAGAGGTCCAGAATACTGCCGGCCGCGACGGACAGACCATCACAATAGATCGTACTGACGCCACCGGCGTCGGACTGGAAGGAAAGCGTGGTATTCGGATCGGTGTCGCTCCACCCGCCCATCCAGAGGTTATAGGCAACGTCGATGGTGGCGCTGCTTCCGACGACTCGCAACGTTCCACCCTCATAGACGTTCAAACCATCGTTGTAGCCCGTGCCGGTCAGATTGACATCGGCGTCGCCGCTGACGGTGATGCTGCTGTCGGTGACCTTCGAACCCTGGTGGGTAATCATGACGCGGCCGGCGGCGTTGAACTCGCCTCCACTGATGGCGACGGTAGCGTCCCCATCGTACCCGAGTGAGACGTTATCCACCGTCAGCGTTCCGCCCGACATGCTGACGATTCCATCGTATGTAGCACCCACACGAATCCCGCCGTGACTGTCGGTGGAGTCCACCGTTATGGTCCCACCGTTGATGTTAAGGATCCCGTCGGAGTTCTTTCCAACGCCCAACACCGCCACCCCCGCCCCATAGACGCGCAGTGAACCGGAATTGATCGTCAGCGTCCCGGTCCCGGAGGCATCGTATCCCAGGCTCAGCGTATTGATCACGGCCGATTGCCCATCGATCAGACAGGACTTGTCCGATACGATCCGCCCGGTGTCAGTCGAATCGGGTGTTATGTATTGGTCACCGGTTGAATCGTACCAGTTATTGGCCTCCCACTCGTACTCGCTGGAACCGTTGTCGGTGTTCTCCTCAAAGACAAGGGTGGCAGCGGATGCACCCGCTGCCACAAACAGCAACGCAAATAGTGTCAGAAAGGTAATCGCAGAGTGTTTCATTGCTCTTCTCCTTATCAGGTTCACAGCGAAACATTTTCTCGGGAGGGCACGCGAACCGGCAGCCGCTAGTCCTCTTGCAGACATGAACGAAAACTACAATCCCCTTTTACGTCAGGACAGTTTCCTTTCATATACAAAATAGCGCAGTTGTGTTAGATTTTTGCGCAGAGGTGTTTCTTGACCTGCCCCACCAAACCGCCAGATATTCTTAGAGAGTCCTTTGGGTCATAATGGCCCTGAAAAGGACTTGGAACATGAAGATATTTACCCCAGAACAGATTGTATCTGGCGTGCTCCCAGAAAACTGATCCAAGTTAAACGAGAGTCTTTGACGACTTTGATCTTGCCTGTCCCTCCCGAAAACTTCATCCGAGGCGTTACGAGGCTTGGCGATCAAGATCAGATCCAAGGTAGCGCCCCCAATGACGGGAACTTTTGGGCGGAGTCGACCGGAAGATGAAGACTCTCGTGACTCCGCCAACGGATGACGGGCAGCCCAGAGGCCCGTGGGAGGCCGACTTGACAAGGATTTTGACAAGGACTTGAACGTAGTTTGACGGCACGGAGCTTGCTCAAGGCCAATCAATCGCTTCGCTTGCGGCAACTCCTGTCAGTCGGCCCGAAACCATCGCAAGCCTGTTTGACAAGGAACTGGACAAGGTACCACCCTGGAATTGGACAAGAACTTGCTTAAGCATATTGCCGTAATTCGCTTGTGTATACAGAGTTAGCTGACACAATCTACGATCAAATATCAGGAGGTAACAGGTTCGATTCCCGCCCCCGCCATAGCGATTAGAGATAATTCCAGGTTGTTTATTTAGTTACATCCGTATTTTGCCCACTACAACCCCCGCCACTCTCTGATGAATATCAGGTGGTTTAGTGGGAGCAGGTCAGTGCCGGAAAACTTGGGCAGGTCACTACTTCTTTCGTCGTCTCATCAGCGCCACCGCACCGAAGGCCAGCATCGCCAGCGTAGCTGGTTCGGGCACGGCCGTCACTGTCAGCACGGTAAACCCGGTCAGGTTGCCAGCGGTCATATACTCCAGCGTGTAATCCTCACCGTACGTCGCGCCGGAAATGTGCGCCCAACCGGAGAGGGACGACTCATCCCAGTAGCGAATGTCATCCGTGCCCTCAGCCAATTCCAGAAAAGCGGGCAATGATTCACCGGCCTGACCCATCAGCGCCAGCATTCCATCGTTCGTCATGTTGATAAAGCTATTGCCGTCTGCGAGGTAGTCGATGATCAGCGCCCCAGCAACACTCACTAGTCCACCATTTCTGATTGTCAGCGTCCCACTACCATCTCTGCCGACGTAGAGCGATGAACTGTTCGTCCATTTCGAACTAGCTCCATCCACCGTCACCGCACCCGTCGAGCCGGGTTCACGGCCGATGAAACCGACCGTATCGCTGACCGCGCCGCCGTTGGAAATATTCAGCGTGCCGCTGCCATTGTTGCCGACAGTAAAGTAGCTACTGTTCGTCAATGTCGAGCCAGCGCCATCCACCATCACCTCACCTGACGAGTTGGCTTTATCTCCGATGAAACATCGTTTGCTACTGACCGTGCCTCCATGGGTGACATTCAACTTCCCTTCGCCCCAGTACCCTACGTAAGTATGATAAATAGTGGTCCACGTTGAACTGGAACCGTCCACGGTCGCATGGCCGATCGAGCCGGGATGGTACCCAAGATAGCCTTCGGTTGAGTTGATCTCAACACCATTGGAAATAGTGAGAGATCCGCTGCCGATGTATCCCGCACCTAGGTCCCTTGGATTGTCGGGGTTCACGTTGATCGTGATATCCTGTCCCGGTTGGCTATTGAGCAGAACGGTCTGGTTCAAATCACCGGCGCTGTCAAAGACCAGATCGACATCACCAACCAGTCCACGGGTGTTGATCACGCCGACACCCGTTAACTGTGACGCTCCAGCTCTAAGTGACTCGGTCGTGAGAGTTCCACCTTCAAAATGAATGCTGCTTCCTGTTCCAGAACGAATCGCTACCGAGGTAGTTCCCTCCACGACAACCTCGCCAGCGTTTGCAATATTCAGCATGCCGCTGCCATAATGACCGACGTTCAAGTGGCCGGTATTTGTCCAGGTCGAGCCGGGCCCATCCACCGTCACCTCACCCGTCGAGCCAGATTCGATGGCGATGTGGCCAAAATAATTCCTAACCGCGCCGCCATTGGTAATACTCAGCGTCCCGCGGCCATAATGACCAACGCGCAGGTCGCCATTTGGAACCCATGTCGATTCCGGGGGCTCCATCGCCCACGGCCCGGGCAAGGGTTCATCAATCACCCACTCCGAATCGTCCCCATCCACCGTCACTTCACCCACCGAGCCGGCCTCGGAACCAATATAGCCCCGAGTGCTGCCAACCGTTCCTCCATTGGTGATATTTAACGTGCCGTTGCCTCCACGGCCTACATAGACCCTTGAACTGTTCGTCCAGGTCGATCCATTCCCGTCAACAGTAGCCACACCCGTAGAACCGGAATGGTATCCCAGATAGCCCTCTTCTGAGGCAACGCCTATGCCGTTTGAAATAGCAAGCGATCCGGTGCCTGTATACCCTGCTCCCAGGTCTCCCTGGCCATCCATATCCAGGTGGATCGTAATGTTCTGTCCGGGCTGATTGTTGAGCATAAAGGTCTGCGAAAAGTCTTCGGCGCCGTCAAAGACCTGGTCAACATCGCCTACGAGACTGCGCGTGTGAATCGTCCCGACGCCCGTCAACTGAGACTCCCCCGCACGGAGAGAGCCCGTGGTCAATGTTCCCGCATCAAAGTGAATTGTCCCTTCGCTTCCTGATCCGTGAGCAACCGACGTGCTGCCGAGTACATCCACCGAGCCACCGTTGATGATATTCAGTCTGCCATTGCCACGAAGACCGACACGAAGGCGCTCATTGATCGTCCACATCGAACCGACCCCATCCACCGTCACCTCACCCGTCGAGCCGACGTCATCGCCGATATAACCATATCTTGTGTCGCTTACCCTACCACCATTGGTGATGTTTAATGTACCGCTGCCGCCCTGGCCGACGTTGAGAAAACCGTCGTTTGTTGTCCAGGTCGAGCCGGCCCCATCCACGGTGACCACGCCCGTTGAGCCGGCCCGTTCGCCAATATAGCCCGCGCCACTGACCATTCCCCCATTGGTGACATTCAGCGTGCCATTGCCCCAACGGCCGACTAAAAGTTCTTTGCTATTGGTCCATGCTGAGCCAGGACCATCCACGGAAGCCACACCCGTCGAACCGGAATGGTACCCGAGATAGCCGAATTCTGAGGTGACGCCTATGCCGTTTGAAACGGCAAGTGATCCGGTACCTGTATACCCTGCCCCCAAATCTCCCTGGCCATCCATATCCAGGTGGACCGTAATGTTCTGTCCGGGCTGACTATTGAGCACAAAGGTCTGCGAAAAGTCTGCGGCACTGCCAAAGACCTGGTCAACATCGCTTGCGAGACTGCGTGTGTGAATCGTCCCGACGCCCATCAACTGAGAAGCCCCCGCACGAAGTGAGCCCGTGGTGAGCGTTCCTACATCAAAATGAATTGTCCCTTCGCTTCCTGACCAGTAAGCCAGCCAGGTGCTGCCGAGTACATCCACCGAGCCACCGTTGATGATATTCAGTCTGCCATTGCCCTCAATACCGACACGAAGATAATCATGGTTCACCCACGTCGAACCTGCTCCATCCACAGTGACCACACCCGTAGAACCAGCTTGGAAACCGAGATAAGCGCCATCCGAGCTAACCGCGTCACCGTTGGTGATGTTCAATGTCCCACTGCTTTGATAGCCAATGGTGCCACGATTGAACATGTTCCAATCGTTGGGATCGTTGGGGTCTACGTCGCCTGTTACTGTAATTTCTGCGAGGACCGGGGCGGCCGAGATGGCCGTGAGTACCAATAGAATAAGCCCGAAACGATAGTTCCACCTGGCTGCGTTGAGCATGCGCATGCCTCCCTGATAAATCACCAATAACTCATTAAAGAAAATTGCGAGCGATTGATCGAGCACAAGTTAATGTTCTTCGGGGTGTTTTGGGAATATCCTGGGAATATCTTGCAAAAAACCCCGATCATGAGCAATCGAGCAACTCCGTTTTGTAACTTCTTCGAGCGAGCAAGACTATAAGTCACTACTGCAAATTTGTCAAGAAGTTAATTCATAAAAGCGAGGTTGTACCCCCGCGAAGCGGTCCACGGATGCGGGTGGTTCAAACTGTCGTTCCACCCCGCTATTATGAGGAATCAGACCGGTTGTCGAAGGCTGTTGTCGCGCGGGCAATACTCCAGAGGAACTGACAAGGATTTTGACAAGGAATCGAGTTTGCTCAAGCCCAACCGTGCGCTTCGCTTGCGACCGTTCAGATCAGTCGGCTCGAAATCGCTGCAAACCCGTTTGACAAGGAAATCGACAAGGATACCACCCTGGAATTTGACAAGAACTTGCTTAAGCTATTCGTTGTAATTCATTTAAGTCAACTTAGTTAGCTACCACAATCTACGATCAAATATCAGGAGGTAGCAGGTGAGGAATTCGAACAGCGCAATTGCCTTAGTCATTATTATATAATCACTTACCCTCGGAATGAAACGCCTTAGCGTTTGCCCACAGCTTGCGATTGCATCGATACTTGAGCCCGATCGGAAAGCTCTGTATATACTTCTCACCGACTTCTGTGCATTTCAAGCTCGCTCAGACTCCCTGCTTCTCGCGCAATAAAGCCCGGCCGCCGTGTGGGCGACCGGGCTGAATTCATCGTTGTAGTATTTTTTCAACTTCGCCGTCGATGTCATGACCGGTGATGCTCGAAATATCCACTCCGCCGCCTTGGGCAACCATGTCGTTCGCGTCCAGATGCAGGTCGCCGTTGGCGTCGTCTACGAAGTTGGGATAGCCCATCATCGAGTCGGTGTCCCGTCTCGACGCCGTCTGCCAGCCCGAAAACGTGAGGGTTCACAGAACGCCGATCATGGTTGACTTCGTATGAACATGTGATCGACGTAGACGGTGTCGAGGTCTTTTGCCTTGTTGACACGATTGGTATCAATCACGCGGATATAGACCGTCCCGCTGGTGTTGCCAGGCAGCGAGTACGACTGGTCGTTATCATCATCCGACGTCTTGGTCACCGTCAACATGTTCGTCCAGTTCGACCCATCCGTGGAATAATCGAAGTCAAAGTCATCTTCCGTGCCAGCCTTGTAGGCCTCCACATAGAACGTCACCGTCGAGCCGCCCGTCACGCTGAACGTCCATTCATGCTCCAGCTTGCTGCGGTTGGCGTGGACCACTTCAGTCAACGCCTCGTACGTATCGTTGCTGGATTGCGTGTCGGTGTAATCACCAGAAACCGTCCCACGCGTCGTCGATTCGCTCGATGCGTAATCGTTCGTCGGGCCGGGTATGTCCTCATAGGTCGCGGTGATATTGGCGGCCGAGGCGGGCATGGTGATAGTCGTGTTCGCATCGTTCACGTTTGCTATGCCCGACGTGTCACCCGTCCAGACGTTGAACTGCTGGCCTGCGTTGGGATCAGCGGCGTAGATGTTCACGACCGTATTGTAGGTGTAGTTGCCGTCGCCCGTACCGTCGTTGACGGTCAAGGCGTACAACAAATTCACGTATGTCGCTGTGACTGCGGTACTGGCAGCCGGCATGGTGATGGTAGTGTTGGGGTTATTGACATTGGCGACATTGGTAGTGTCACCGGTCCACACGTCAAACGCCTGGCCAGTGCCGGGCGCGTCGGCATCGATATTGACGACCGTGTCTTCTTCGTAGCTGCCGTCACCCGTACCGCTGTTGACGGTTAGGCTATAAGTCGGCGGCGCGTTCGGGTCGCCATTCGCATCGCCGATGTCGGCCCCGGCCCACGGAGTGCTTGATGAGCGGGCATCGCCATCATAATCCACCGTAGTTATCGAGGTAATGTCTACGCCCGACCCTTCGACCAGCGTGTCACTCGGGTCGATGTGCAGGTCGCCGGTGGCCTCATCGACGAACACCGGATCTCCGGTTGTGGAGTTCGCATCACCGCCCGATGCAGTCTGCCATTCTGCAAACGTTATCAAAGCAGTCGGGCTTGAATCCCAGTTGAAGTTCCCGTCATCGTCATAAATGTTCCCGTTGGCAATCCACCCGATCGGAGCATGACTCACTCTCGTGTTCATGTTCTGCGGTCCGGTGTTGGCGAAGATATTGTTCTTGATGACGTAATCTTCCTGCGGATATGCACGGGCCGAGTAAACCGATATTCCTCTGTAATCATTTCCGCCACCGGGACCGTAGATGGTGTTCCCGGCGATGGTAATTACGCCTGACTCCGGGCCTCCATCATTTCCTACCTGAGAGTCAATTCCAGTGACAACCTGGCCGGTGTCGAGAATCGAGATAAAGTTGTTGGTGATGGTGACATCCTCGATGGTCTCGGCGGTCGTGGTTCCTCCCTCTTTGAGAATTATCCCCTGGAGGGGACCGTAATTCCATCCGGTATAGGTATTGCGAATGATGTTCCGATCGATGATGATCCCGTCAATCGACCGATCGTGGCAGCCTCCGTCGGATAGCCCGTCCACACTGATCGCAGTCCTGCAGTTGATGGACTCGTTGCCTCGAATCGTGTAGTTCCGAGTGCACGGACGAACATTAATACCTCCACCTGAGATGATCTGTGTGCTCGAGTCGCTCGTCGCACCATTGATGAGGTTGTAGAGGATCTCGACATCGGTGTGCTCTCCCCAGACCTTCCAGACCGTACCGAGCATTGGCTTCCCCTCGTCCTTATACCACCCAAGCGTGAAATTGTAGGTGTTGTTCTGCACTCGCCAATATCCGCTCCCGTTGGTTGGAGAACCCCGAGACCCATATCCGCTGGTCCCGTCAATCAGGTTGTTGATCAGCGCGATATTCTGCAAGGGTGTCGAGCCGCACCAGAAACTCCAGATGATCGTATATCCATCGGTATTAATTCCATCGTTGATCGACTGCATCTCTACATCGTGGAAATACAGATGACTGACCGTCCCGACGTTACTCGGCGCTAGTTTCATCGCGCCCCGAGGGGTACTGTCCCCTAGCGTGTCGTAACCGTAATTTCTGATGCTCAGATGGGCGATTTCGACGTAGCTCTTCTCGGCCGGGTCGTTGGTGATCGCCAGACCCAGGAAAGTATTTGGATCGACGTTTCCATCCAGAACCGCCGTATCGTCAGTGTCGTAGGGGGGATACTCTCCGTCGTTGTCCTTGTCCCAGCCGATGAGCATCATCGGGTTGTCGGGGAACTGGAAGTTGTCGCGAGTGTAATATCCGGCGACTCCGCTTTGGGTCAAGGTCAACTCTTCCTGGAAGACTCCCGCGATGGCGATGATGTCTTCGGCCCCGTCGCCGGGTCCGTCGGCCTGGTCCAGTGCGTACTGGACGGTCTTGTACGGATTGCCGGCCGAACCGTCACCTGTGGAGTCCGAACCACTGTCGGCGTCGACATACAGGATGTCCTCATCGATTCCGTCGCCGTCTGGATCGGTTGTCACACCATCACCGACATCGTCGTCCCCGGTCCCCCCAATGATTCCGTCACGGTCCATGTCGAATGAGCACGGGCGGGCGGTGTAACCTCTCTCGGGAACGACAAAGTTGGGGTCGTCAGCGTAGGTCGAGGTGATCTCGGAATCCGCCGCCGGCATGGTAATCGTCGTGCTGGCCGCGTAGATGTCGGCAACGTTTGTCGTGTCGCCGGTCCACATATCGAACAGCTGGCCCAGCGGCGCACTTGAAGCGTCGATATCCACCACCGTGCTCGAAGCGTAGAACCCGTCACCCGTGCCGGAATTGACCGTTAACTGATATGTCGCCGGGTCATCCTTATATGTTGCGGTGACAGTCGTGCTGGCTGGCGGCATGGTGATATTGGCGTCGGCGTTGTTGACGTTGTCGATGTTGGTCGTATCGCCCGTCCACACGTCGAAGATGTCACCGGCGCTTGGAGCGTCGGCCACAATGTTCACTACGGTATTGGGGTCGTAGCTGCCGTCACCCGTGCCGTTGTTGACGGTAAGGAGATAACCAATAGTTCCCGTACCACCAGTGGATTCAACATGGATAATGGGCGGGAATCCGCTAAAGTAAGAAGTGGCGACTCGCGCGTTCTCCTCTACGTTGGGATCAGCAGTCTCATTGGTAATGAACAGCAGTATGTCATTACCGGGCGTCCAGCCAGGACGGTTAACGAGCTCCTGGATAATCGAGGCAACATTCGCCTGTTGATCCGGACCTGCGACACCAGTAGTCGGCCAGTCAGGAGGTGACCAGTCAACATAAGCCGTCGTCGGATTGGCACTCAGGCGGGTGGACAATTCGTAAGCAGTGGTAGCGATAGCAGCCGCACTATCAACCGCCTCGCCTCGGATTCGCAGGGTGACCGAGCCAGAGTCGGCTTCATCCACCCTGAACTGGATGTAAGCGATACTGATCGTTGCATCGGTTTTGACCTGAACGCTGGTGAAGCGAAGCCCAACGACCTGATCATCGCCGCCGGTTTCCTGAGCCATCTCCAGGTCACTACTGACTGTACCGATACTACCATCGATACCGCTTTCCTCGGCATCATCACCCTCAGCGGCAATTGGACCATCATAAATATCTGTGCCTGAGTTCGGATCAGCCACATACGTAGCGGTGACAGTCGTGTTGGCTGCCGGCATGGTGATATTGGCGTCGGCGTTGTTGACGAAATCGATGTTGGTCGTATCGCCCGTCCAGACGTCGAACAACTGACCGCCGCCCGGTGGGTCGGCCACAATGTTCACTACAGTGCTTTCAGTGTAGCTGCCGTCACCCGTGCCGCTATTGACCGTCAGTGTGTAGGTGACCGGACCGCCACCGCCTTTGGTGAGGATCAGGTCGCCGTTGCCGGTATTGACACTGAAGCTCCAGACATTTGCGTCGGTGCCGGCTGCGAACTGCAGACCGCTGTCGCTGATAGATGTGCCGTCAATGACGGTATAGTTCCCGTCGGAAACGTTCAGTGCGCTGACATCCAGTTGGCTGCCGTTGGCGAACGTTACCGCCAGCGCGCTGATCGTACTGACACCGGTTCCCGAAAGCTTCAGGACCGTGGAAGGGGTGTTGAAGTCCAGATTTTTTACCGTGACGCTCAGGTTTCCATCTTCCATGTTGAAGATTGCATCGAGGTCTATAACGCACTCGGTCCCACCTGTCTGGTCCCAAACGGTCGTACCCTTCAGGTTTATCTCAGCCGGAGCGGCGGGATTCAGGGATAGGATAATGATATTGTTATTGAAGATCAGGTTGGAATCGGTCGCCGTCAGGGTCGACCCACCGACGGCTTCGTCGTTCGGGTCATCCTGCGTACCAACGTCCAGACCTCCACCGGCGTAAAGGTACGCACCGTCCATCTCGACGATACCGCGCCCCCAACGCCAATCGGCGCCCATCTTGAGAACGCCGCCGACGTTCACGGAGGAACCTGGCTGCATGTAGAGATACCCCACTTTATCTTTTCCTACGTCAAGATAGCCGGTGGCGGAGAAACTTCCGGTGCCCTCAATGGTCAGACTGCACCCGTTGCCTGTGTCGGGATCGTTCATTCCATATTCGGCGATCTCAAGTTCCTGAACACCGATGACGTCGTAGTTTCGGATGGTGCTGTGGACCACGGACCAATTGTCGCCGACTTCCGTCTGCTCGCCGCTGATTGGAATCCTCCCCAGCGTCCAGTTATACGGATTGTCCCACAAATAGACGCCGTTCCCGTCGTCCTGGCCGTGAACGAAGTGGTCCATAGTCGCTCCGGGATCGTTCACGTAGTTCGACTCGTACGTGCAGGGGCTGTCCTTCATAGTCAACATGGCGGTCGATCGCTCTTCCTCCTTGTACTTGTTCATCGGATCGGGTGAGGGCCCAGCGGTCATGACCCATACGTTGAAGACCTTGTTTGGATCGGGAAGATCCGCGCGAAGCCAGACTTCCGCACCTTCGGCGAAGTTCCCGTCGGTCAGACCGGTATCGCGTATGACCCCACCCACAACCGTAACCTTGTAGAGTGTCGCGTTCGGGTCGCCGACGTACGTAGCGGTGACTTCGGTATTGGCGGCGGGCATGGTGATGGTGGTGTTGGCATCGTTGACGTTGGCGACATTCGTCGTGTCGCCCGTCCAGTCGTCGAAGATCCAACCCACACCTGGGGGATCTGCGTAGATGTTGACCACGGTGTTCGGGTCGTAATTGCCATCGCCCGTTCCGCTGTTGACCGTCAGCGTATATGTCGTCGGTGCGTTCGGATCAGCTATGTACGTCGCGGTGACCCCGGCATCGGCGGAGGGCATTGTGATGGTGGTGTTGGGATCGGCGGTGTCGGCGACGTTCGTCGTGTCGCCCGTCCAGACGTCGAAGATCAGTCCGCCTCCGGGGGGGTCTGCATAGATGTTGACGACAGTATTCGGATCATAGATCCCATCTCCCGTGCCGCTGTTTACCGTCAATGCGAACGTGTTCGGGTCGTCCACATAGGTGGCCGTTACGGCGGTACTGGCAGCCGGCATGGTGATGGTGGTGTTGGGATCATTGACATTGGCGACATTGGTCGTGTCGCCCGTCCATACGTCGAATAACTGTCCGACACCGGGCGCGTCTGCACTGATGTTGACGACGGTATTTTCTTCGTAGCTGCCGTCACCCGTGCCGCTATTGACCGTAAGCGTGTAGGTGGGCGCCCCGCCCGCGTAATCCACCTGGACCAGATAAGGACCGGACCCGGTAACCGTCAGGTTCGACCATTTGTTCGTGTCGGTGGCCGCCGAGAAGCGGAAGTTGTTGAGATCGGCCTGCGTGACTGCGCTTGTGCTGGAAACCAGCGTGTAGGTTCCATTGGAGGTGTTCCCATCGCTGGACAGGTCCAGTATGCTGTCTATCGCGATGAGCAGCTCATCACAATTGATCGTCGAAACGCCCCCGGAATCAGCCTGGAAGGAAAGGACGGTGTTCGGATCATCGTCGTTATGTCCGCCAATCCAGAGGTCGTTGGCGATGTCGATGGTGGCGCTGCTTCCAACGATGCTCAGCGTTCCCCCGGAATACGTGTTCAGGCCGTCATTGTACGCCGTTCCAGTGAGGTTGATGTCGGCGTTTCCGCTGATCTCCAGAAGCGTGTTAGTTACTTGGGTACCCTGGTGAGTGATCATCACTCTACCGGAAGCGTTGAAGACTCCACCACTGACGTTCATCGTCCCATCCTGGGCATACCCGATCGAAACGGAATCCGTGTTCAGCGTTCCTCCGGATATGTTGACGGTTCCAGTCGCACCGCTCTGCCCTATCTGAAGGCCTCCGTGCGAATAGTCCGAATCAATCGTCATGGTTCCCCCGGTGATATTGATCGTCCCCGGAAAACTCTTGCCCAGTTTGATCGCCCAACCGGTTGGCTCGTAGATGCGGAGCGATCCTGAGTTGACCGTCAGGGTTCCGCCGGGGCTGGTGGTTCCGATCTCCATGTTGTCGGCCTCCGCGGTCTGGCCGTCGACGACGCATGTCCTTCCGTATCCGATCTCGCCCCGGTCCGCGGAGGTGGGCAGGGCGTAGGTGCTACCGTTGTACCAGTTGTTGGCCTCCCATTCGTAAGGACCACCGACGGGGTAGTTCTCCTCGAACGTAAGACCTACGGAGCTTCCCGCGAACAAACCGATCACAACCAGCAGAATCATCATTTCAGTAAAACGATTCATCGTTACTCTCCTTTAGAACTTGATAACCGGCAAGTCTTGATTTGAAGGCGGGCCGCACAGCCCCAATAGTTTCTATTCAAGAAAATGAGGGCACAAAAACTAACGACAAAAGAATTGGTACTCAGATACTTCCCACTAATATCTATTACGTATAGCGTGCCTGCCTCGTCAGTCAAGGAAATTTATAAAACTTTTTGAATTTTACAATTTGTGCCGCACGAAAGCGTAGTTCTATATGAGAGTGGAGCTCTATGAGCGATGTCACAATGTTTGCGGGCGGCCTGTCCCACATCGGGGCAGCGATTCCGATTAGTCCTCGCTTAGGAACAGGGCACGGGTTGAAGCGTCCTGTCTCGACACTAGGAATGAAGTAAACGCGATATCTTTGGCAATTCCATCCTCCTCAGGAGGACGGTAAGTATTGTCCTTCACGGTCTGGATTGATCCACGCGTACCAGCCCACGGGAAGTAGCATATTCACGAAGGCTCTGTGACCTGCCCCTGATTTCTGTACCAACCTGAATGAGAGTCAGGCCAATACATGCTGGAAATCCGCTTCGGAATGAAAGATTGGTCTGTCTTCAGCAAGCCGTTGCAATGTCTTCATAATATCCAGCATGGCCGCTCCTTCAGTTCCGCATGACGTGGGCGAAGACAAACAACCGTAGATCAGGCTCCGTGCTCTTTGACTGCTTCTTCGATTGCTTGACGAATCATATCCTTGTGTTCTTCGAACGCTTGCGGGGTAACGCTAACGCGATAGCGTCGCTTGCTCTTTCCCCCAACGGCCACCCCAACCTCTTCGAACCGCTCACGCCATTCCGGCGTATTCTCGGTGCGGATGTAGATGTGCACATACTTCTTGGTCGGCTTTGGCGAGACAACCACGAAATTTTTTACAACACCGTTGGACTTGAGGCCGATGTAGCCGCGGAGATAGTTCCATTCCTTCGGCGTATGCGAAAACTCGTTGACCAACTCAAGCACATGGTCGCAGAGCTTCATCAAGTCAGGGCCAGCCTTCTTATCCCAGTAGGCTCGGTCTGCGGAACCTCCACCAGTGTCAACTTCAGTATCATCGATCCTTAGCTCTGTCTGATCGAGAACCTGGACAAAGTTCAGAAGAATGTTGTCGTTTACTTCTATGGCGTCAAGTTGGATGACGATGAGCGGTATGCTGCCGGCCATCAAGCTCATTACGTTGAGGAATCTCGAGGTTACCTCTTCGGCAATCAGCACAGCCACGTGGTCGTACCCCGGATAGCGACGGCGCTCAATGTCCCAGTACTCGATAGTACGAATGATGTGGCTGGGGTCTGTCGCCCCCAGCATGACTTCTACCTCATAGCGACGATTGTTGTCCTCATCGAAGAGGAGCATATCCAGCCTGCCCCCACCCGGCAGCGGTTTTTCATGATCCAGCATACGCAGATCGCCCAGGCCCAGAATGGCCGGCTCGTCGGCGATGCGGTCATGCAGCCAGGCCTCGTTAAATTCCTGGTGTTTTCGAAGGCGCAGCTTCTTGTGCGTTATGTATGTCAATGACATGTGCTCTTCTCCCTTTTGAAGTGAGATTCTTTCAATGGGCATCTTCGATGATCACTCAGCCCCCGTCAAGAACGGAGACTGAGAGCATATGAGTTCGCCCCCTGTCCGGGTATTTCAATAACTTCCCCGGAAGAGGGCGAACTTGTCTCTATCGACAGGGTGCTCGATGGTGGTGGTTTCAATCCGCGCCCCCGTGCGGGGGCAAACTCCGTGCTGGCCGCCCAAAAGCCCGTCGGTGGCAGACTTGACAAGGAATTTGACAAGAAATTGAGCTTGCCCAAGTCCTAGCGAATGTTCCGCTTGTGGAATTCCGCATAGCCGTGGGCAAAGCCACTACTACTCGATTTGACAAGGAAATCGACAAGGTACCACCCTGGAATTGGACAAGAACTTGCTTAAGCATATTACCGTAATTCGCTTGTGCGTACAGGTTTAGCGGTACAATCTACGATCACGAATCAGGAGGTAGCGGGTTCGATTCCCGCCCCAGTGAAGCGGTCCACACTTGTCGTAAGTTCTTGGCATTATGGATGGACGAGGTTTTCGGTAGGGACAGGCCGGCTGGGGCGCGTGAATCCAAGCGACCTCTTCGGCATATCCAGGAGACACCGGTATGCCCTTGAGCGTGGACATCACAAACCACGTGCTTTCCGAAGCGAGATGCCGTCGATCGCGGGAGCCGGAAGATCGCACACGCGAGCCAGGGTCGGCTTTTCGCCTTGATCTTGTGCTTCCGCAATGAAGGTGTGTCCACAACCTTCGTGGGCCTTGTCGATACTGCTGACTTGTCCGCTCTGGCCGTCTGGAATACTAAGTTGGCGGTAGCTGCTTCGGCTCAGGCTGGCGTTGTTCCGATACGACATATTGCTCACCAGCGAGACAATTGGGTGCCGCCGACTCAGGAAACTCCCGACCACGCGGCGAAGAATCCGGCCCAACGAATAGAATCGTCGGTCACACGAATTCATCTCTTCCATGATGTCCGACCAGGAGAAATGTTTGTAGTGCGCCGTCGGGAACCCCAGTGTGTAGTACCGCCAGTCGCGGGGAAAATCGTTGGCGGCGATGCGATCCTGGGATTTCATCTGGTCCCACAGGCGGGTGCCTGGCAGCGGTGTCAGGAACAGGGCGTTGAGGATGTCCACGCCGTAGCTGCTGGCCGCCTCGGCAATCCGCCGACCGATGCCCGGTTTGTCGCTGTCCAGGCCGATGATGAACGATCCGACCACCAGAATGTTGTGCCGCCGGATTCGCCGAACAGAGGCACGGAAGCTCCTACCCTTAAGCAAGTTGAACTTCTTGCCAACCTCGGCAAGCCCCTCGGCGGTGGGAGACTCAAATCCGATGAATACGCCCCGGCATCCGGCTCGCACGGCTAGGTCCAGCAGCTCCTCATCGTCGGCCATGTTGAT
>SDBV01003506.1_pt1 | contig 23094 bp, 17 predicted proteins | sample 2277081 | NCBI WGS metagenome assembly SDBV01 (sample SAMN10402039, study PRJNA504765) | marine sediment metagenome | isolation source: marine sediment core GS10_PC15, 223 cmbsf | place: Arctic Ocean: Southern Knipovich Ridge | collected 2010 | reverse complement strand
GGCCGCTTCCGCCGCATCTTCTTGGGCTTTCCTGGCTTCGTCGATCTTGCCCAGCGGCAGCAACTCTGAAGCGTTTGGAAACGGTCCGTCCGGCTGATAATAGAGCCCCAGGTTAGGCTGAGCGCCGTAGAAGAGCGGGATCGTCACCGAAAGCGACGAGGTGTAGTAGCTCTGCATTTCACTATCGATGACCGCTTTGGCCGGCTTGAAACTGTAATCTTCATTCCCGGTTCCCGCAGTGTCCGCGGCAACACCACGCTCATAGGCAAGAACGCAGGAAAGAGAATCCATCGGGATCCCCGCCCCTCCATCCGCCTCACTTGCGTGGAGGTTGTTGGCAATACCGTCGTCCGTGACGATGAGCTCTTCTCCAGGCGGCACACTGACGATTCTTCCGGGTTCCGCGATAATCTCGAAGAGCTGGTCGAGTTCGGATTCGGCCAATTCGGGAATGCGGCCTCTCTTGGCTGCATCCTGGGTTCCGTCGAGCAATTCTTGCCGGAGGCTCTCCTTATCGAGCGCGATCCTCTCGCCGTCTCCCATTCGAGTCGATATCTTGCCACTCATTTCCGCTCTCCTTGTGTCCCCGTACACTGGTAGCAAGTTTCTCGAAGACAAACAGATTCCAGAGATGTGATATTTGAACGGATAGGGTTTCAGCGTTGAACGGATAGGGTTTTCACCGCCCATTTTGACGATGCAGCCGGGCGATCCGAGGAAAAGCAGGCGGGGCCATCGGGGGGCGGGGCCCCAAGCCAGAGTTCCAGCGGGATGATTTCAACGGGGGCACCGGATCTGGCCCGAGTCCTGTGGAAACCGTCAGATGGCGCAACCCGGCGACTTGACGCAACAAATCGCCAGAAGGGCGATCGCGGGGCTGCGCCACGTCGAAAGCGGCCACGAGAAAGGCTGGATGGCTGCGCCTCCGCCAAGCATCCAGGCGCAGATGCGCCGCAGGATCCTCGAAGCCGTTGAGTGGGTGCTCGAGGAAGAGCTGGGCGAATCCTGGGCGCGGCACGCTACGAGCGCGGGGAGGCGCGGCGCGGCTACCGCAACGGACGCCCGTCGCGCCAGATCACGACGGCTGTCGGGGTGCAAGCGCTGGATGTCCCGCGTGGCCGGCTCGTCGAGCTGGGGGATCGGGGCAATCAGCGTCAGGCCATTGTGGTCGCTTTCTCGATGTCACCGTTCACGATTGCGTCGATCGTTTCTTCATGAATTCCTGGTGTCATTTTTGATCCGCTCATCATGATCCAATCTGGGACTTAAACAATTCAACCGAATTGATTGGGATGCCCAGCAATTCTGCCACTCTGAGCTTGGCCCGGATGCCCTTGGGACTGCCGGCCACGGAAGTTGTGGTGCCTATACCCAGGTTCTCCCTGCGTTGCCGCATCACGTCTTCGTTGGTCAGGTCCAAGACTTCAATCTTCAGCTTATTGGCTACATATTTTTTGGCTTCGGTCAATTTCATCTTTTTGGTCAGCTGCATCCACGCCACCAGATCTCCGGAGGTACGGATGCCGCCCATGCCAGAAGCAAAAATATGAGCAATGTGCATCCCGAATGGGTCGCCAACGCCTATCTACAAACCGTCGAGCCCGCCGATCTGTACCAGTGATTTGGAGACTCGCGTGACACTGTCTATGGGAGGTGCTTCCATCATGGGGACACCACCCACTCCCATGCCGACGTTGGCATGCACCGGTATATCGACCGCGGCTACAGCTTCTTTGACAAAAGTCAGGGCCCGAGCAGTGTTCCAGGCCACGGATTTGTTTGTGTTGGTACCAACCGCTACGCCGTAGATACTGGCACCGGCGGCTTCGGCAATTTGAGCCTGTTCGTGGGGGTACATTCCGGCCAGTCGTTTGTCGTTGAAGGTCATTTCCCCGTGCATGCCCAACACGAATTCCCCTGATCCTCCCATGATGATGGGCAGGTCGGGGGCGGCCGTTCTCAAATCGCTGACAGCCTGCAAAGCAGCCCAGTAATCGGCATCACCGGCCGAGCCGCTGGTATCGAAGTTGAGTCCCTCACAGCCGATACCGTTCAATTTATTGCCCACAAACACCAGATCCTGTCGAAGTTGCTCGGCAGCAGCTTCCTGTACTTCCTGAGCTTCTTTGATCTTGCCCTGGGGCAGAAGATCAGCAGGATTCGGGTGGGGGCCATCGGGCTGGAAATACAATCCCAAATTGGGTTGCGCCCCATATAAAAACGGAGCGGTAGTCATCATGGAGGCAGTGTAATATTCATTCATCTCAAAATTGATGATTGGCTTTACCGGCTTGAAGCTATAATCGCTGTGTCCCATGGAGGTGGAATCGGCCGCGCAGGCCCGTTCATAGGTCAGAACTGCCTGCAGGCGGCTCATGGGGACGCCGACGCCTCCACCGTCCTGCCCGGAATAAAAGCTCATCGAACAACCGTCATCGGTAACGATTACCTCTTGGCCGAAATTCACGCTGACTGCCCGAGACGGTTCAGCCATGATTTCAAAGAGGTGTTCGATATCGCCTGCTGTGAGTTCCGAGATTCCAGCGTGTTGGGCAGCTTTCTGTGTAGCGGCCATGATGTCTTCTTTGATTTCCTGAGAAGACATGGTTACCAATTCGCCATCGCCCATACGTGTGAGTATCTCTTTCGCCATAGGTGTCTCCATTTGATATCGCTGGCGGGTCGGCCCTGGTTATTTGATTTGGTATCCAACCAAAAATCTTGGGGTCTACATCGTCGACTCAAGAATACCAGTTTTTCCAGGGACCTCTAAAGTCGGCTGATGGATGTCATCCAGTTCATCATCTGTTAAGCCGCCGAGGCGGTAATCCCTGGCTGCGATGTGAGCCTGAATGGCGATTTGGCAGCTTCCTATTTTCCACGAGGCGGTTGCGATGGATGTCCCTCGCCGACGCTAACATGCCGGAAAAATTGACAAAAATCGATTCCAATCGGAAGGAGAAGGTTTCTGGGTATACGCAATCGAACGTAATCGCTCAGCGGATGGCTGCCGAGGTTGACATCCATGCGCGGCAACGAGAGATTAGAAGCCATCTCGGATTTCGAGATGGCCTCTGAATGTTGCGGGGGGTGGATCGACATGAGATCGCGTGGACTCTAAATCCACGTAGCTCGGTGCAACTCCGGGGCCTCCCGCCATCATTTCTGAGAAATGGCTCGCTCGGTTCGATATTGGGCGTTGGATGTCGGACGCCCATCAGCTTTGGGGTTGTAGCCGCTAAACCAATGCCGGGGTCATAATTTTGCGGATTTCGTGGACGGAAACCCAGCTGGCGCGCTTGAAGGAGTTGGGCGCAGGTGAGGAAGATCTCGGCCTGAGATTTGAGGCTGATAACGAGCGCGACAAAGCCTTTCAGATGCTGGAGAAAGAACTTGTGCGATCAGCGCGTCAGAAGTTGGATGAGCTTCGCGCCGGTCATCGTCGCCCCAGGTTGTGCCGCCTGGAGAGTCGATTGGTAGAAGTTTTGAATGCCAGTGGTTTTGTCCAGGTGACGACGCCAACCATCATGTCCAAAGGGTTGCTGGAAAAAATGTCAATTGGAGACCATCACCCACTGGCGTCCCAGATCTTCTGGTTGGGCAAGGATCGGTGCTTGCGACCGATGCTGGCACCACACCTGTATTTCGTCTTGAAAGATCTTCTACGCTTATGGGAGAAGCCAGTACGGATATTTGAAATCGGCTCCTGTTTTCGTAAAGAATCCCAGGGTGCCCAGCATGCCAATGAATTCACCATGCTGAACTTGGTGGAAATGGGCCTGGAGAGCGACGTTCGCCAGGAGAGACTTGAAGAACTGGCCGCTTTGATAACCAGAACCGCCGGCGTGGATGATTTTGTTTTTCAGCCGGTCGATTCAACCGTTTATGGCGAAACAATCGACATCTTGGCCGGCCAAGACCGGTTGGAAGTCGGTTCCTCGGCCATGGGCCCCCATGTGCTTGATCAAGCCTGGCAGATTACGGATGCCTGGGTGGGGATTGGCTTTGGACTCGAACGCTTGCTGATGGTGGCCGAAAGCATCAAGAGCCTGGGGAGGCTGGGAAGGAGTTTGGGGTATCTTGACGGTATCCGGCTGAACATTTAGAAGCTGTTCCAAGCTCCACGTTGTGCTCGATGGCTGCGTTGTCGCCTGTTTGAAGTGCTCATATGGATATCGATTGAAAATGGCTTTATTTGAATGATCAAAATGAATGATTCTGATAGTCAACTGGCGATCATTTTGGAAAAGGCGCATCGAGAAGAAATTCTTGATGGGAGCGAGATTGTGTTCTTGCTGAGCCTTGCGCAAAAGAGCCAGATCGACGCCGTCTTCAAAGCCGCCGCAGAATTGAGATCCCGGCATTTTGGCAACCGGGTTTTCTTATACGGATTTATTTATATCAGTACGTTTTGTCGCAATCATTGTAATTTTTGCTATTTCCGAAATTCCAATGCGCTTCCCGTGCGCTACCGCCGGGAGGAATCCGAAATTATCGAGGCTGCGCAAAGCCTGGCTGAATCAGGTGTTCATTTAATTGATTTGACGCTGGGGGAAGACCCGCAATATTTTGAAGACCAGGGTTTCGGATCATTGATTCAACTGATCGAAGCGGTGCGCCAAACAACCGACTTGCCGATCATGGTGTCTCCCGGCGTCGTCCCTGCCGATGTCCTGTCTGATTTTGCGCGAGCCGGGGCCAACTGGTACGCCTGCTACCAGGAAACCCACAACCGCGAGCTGTTTAAGAGGCTCAGGCCCGGGCAACGCTATGCTGCGCGTTTGGAGAATAAAGAACGGGCCGGCCCGCTGGGTTTGTTGACCGAGGAAGGTCTGCTTTGTGGTGTCGGGGAATCCGCTCGAGATATTGCGGATTCCATCGAGGTCATGCGCTCGCTGGAAGTCTCTCAAATGAGGGCCATGAGCTTTGTTCCCCAAGACGGGACTCCGCTGCAGTCCTGGAAAGAGGCCGATCCTCTGCGGGAAAGGCTGATCATTGCAGTTCTGCGCCTGGCCTTTCCGGACAGATTGATACCGGCAACCCTGGATGTTGCGGGGCTGGCCGGGCTGCAAAGCAGGCTGGAAGCCGGCGCCAATGTGGTTACATCTATTGTGCCACCGGGCTTCGGCTTGGCCGGTGTGGCCCAGAATTCTTTGGATATTGCGGATGCCAGGCGAACCATTGCCAGCATTGTCCCGGAACTGGAAAAGCTCGGCCTGCAAACGGCGTCCCTGGAAGATTATATGATCTGGATGGAAGATCGCCGCCGGAAAATCAGATCTGGTCTATCAGGAAAGAAAGCCGCTTGTTAATAGGCATTGTCGGGGGAAAACTGCAGGGTGTCGAAGCAGCCTACCTGGCACGCAAAGCAGGCTGGGAAGTCAGGGTAGTTGACAAAAAGCCCCGTGTGCCGGCATCGGATCTGGGCGATACCTTTGCGCAGCTTGATGTGACCGTCGAAAAAGACCTGGACGGCATATTAGGCGATGTAGACCTTATTATTCCGACCCTCGAAGATGACGACGCCTTGAGAAGCCTGGCGCGATGGAGCCGCGGCTCCGGTGTCCCGCTGGCGTTTGACCCGGAAGCCTATGCCATATCCTCATCCAAATTGAAGTCGGCAAGAATTTTCAAAGAGATCGGGTTGCCGATTCCGGTAGCGTGGCCGCAATGTGGGTTTCCCGTGCTGGCCAAACCCAGTCAGGGTAGTGGTAGTAAAGGCGTTCGCAGTTTTCAGGATTTGGCATCCCTGAAAAATCGGTTCTCAGCGGAGTTTCCACCCTCGGACTGGGTGCTGGAAGAGTTTCTGGACGGCAGCCAACATTCTTTGGAAGTGATCGGGCGGCCGGGCAGTTATCGGGTGTTGCAGGTGACCGATTTGTATGTTGACCAAGCGTTCGATTGTGAGCGGGTCATCGCCCCATCCATTTTGCCGTCAAATTTGATCGCAGACTTTGAGGAATTATCGCTGAAAATTGCCGAAACGCTGAATCTGCACGGTATCATGGATGTGGAAGTCATCTTTTCCGGGGGAGAATTCAGGGTTTTGGAGATCGACGCGCGGCTTCCCAGCCAAACACCAACGGCGGTATACTGGTCGACGAATCAGAATATGGTCGGCCTTTTAGGGGATCTCTACGCCACGTCAAAGGTCGATTATCCACCGGTCGGGACCCGCTTGCACGGGGCTGTCTATGAACATATACACGTATCCGGGGATGGACTGAAGATAAGCGGCGAGCGCATCATGACAGAAGGGGGTCCGCTTCACTTGCTGGAAGACTTTTTCGGGGCCGATGAAGCAATTACCAATTTTGAGCCTGACAAGGACCCGTGGGTGGCGACTCTGATCTTTTGCGGGGCAAACAGACAAGAGGCTTGCGAAAAACGAAACCGCAGCATCGCAGAGATCGTCAGGCGGTTGGAGATGAGCGATGGCCCCTCTGCAATCAGATGATATCGCAGGCACCTCGTCTCCATCGATCGCCTGCGATGAAGAAGGGCTTGTGGAAACGGGCCACCATCGGAGACAGATTGGAATTCGTGCATCTTGACTGACCAGAAACCGATCAAACAGCCGGCCAGGCGTTACTACCGAAAACGAGTGGAGATTTTTCGATTGATTGAAAAAATCAAGCTCTGGCCTTCGCGTCGGGGGCTGTTACATGGAATCAAGGAAGTCGATGTCATCGGCGATCAGGCCAGGGTGACTACCCATTGTAACAAGACCTTCTGGATCACCAATTCCAGAAACAGCCGGGCAGCCCGCTGGCTTCGAAATAAGTGGTTTCAAGGGGCCTGCGGTGTTTGCCGTATTCCCGACTGGAAACTAGCCAAATATTCGTCCACCCACTTCAAGCGCCATTACGGCTCTGCGTTATCGCATGGTTCAAAGGAGGCATAGAAAAGAGAACGACGAATATCGAACCATGCGTATCGAATCTCGAAGCAAGGCCGGGAGCTCGCCCGTTGTCAGTCGTCAGCCGAGGTAGGGCAGATGGGGCTGGCACTCAATCGGCCAGGAAGGTGTCGATCGCGCCACGGGTTGGCGCGCTGGGTTGTGCGCCCACAGATTGAACAGACAGGGCGGCCGCTGCCTGGGCGTAGTCCACGGCGTCTTCCAGCTGCAAATCGCGACACAGGGCGGCCGCTAGATTGCCATTGAAGACATCGCCGGCCGCGGTGGTGTCGACAACGTCGACGACATGGCCCGGAACGATCCTGCTGGATGCTCCGGTGGACAGGAAGCAACCAGCCGCGCCAAGCGTAATCAGTACCGTATCGACGCCGCGCTCGTGCAAGCGAGCAGCGGCGGCTGCGGCTGAACTTTCGTCCTTTACCGCAACCCCGGTCAAGAGCTCCGCTTCGGTCTCGTTTGGCGAGATCATGCCAAGCAGAGGATAGAGTTGCATCGGCAGCTCTTGCGCTGGTGCCGGGTTGAGGATCACCCGACAATTCGCCGCGGATCCGATCTCGGCAGCCCGCATTACGGTTGCCAGAGGGATCTCGAGCTGCAGCAGAATCGTGTTGGCAGCTTCGATCGCAGAGGCGGCCTGCTCGATGTGCTCCGGGGTCAGGCACGCATTTGCGCCGGAGGCGACGCCGATACTGTTTTCTCCGTCGTCGGCAACAAAGATCTGCGCCACCCCGGACGCAGCGGCGGGGTCGATGACGACCTGCTCGCAATCAATGCCATCGGCCGCGAAGCCAGCCAGCGCCGCGCGGCCGAAACCGTCGTCTCCGACGCAGGCGAGTAGCGACACGTCAGCGCCCGCGCGAGCAGCGGCGACCGCCTGGTTCGCCCCCTTGCCCCCAGGCGCAGTCTGAAACTTGCCGCCCAGTATGGTTTCACCAGGCTGCGGAATTCGCGGCACCTGGAGAATCATATCGGTGTTGGAACTGCCGATGACAACCAGCCTTGACATGGCGTCGACCTCTAGGCAATGCGCGAGTAGATGATCAGGCCGAGACCGAGCAAGAACAGCGCAAACATCGCGACGATCAGGCGGTTGGTACCTTCTGGCGAATCCTTGAATTCCTTCCAGATAAATACACCCCAGAAGGCGGCGACCATGGTCGCACCCTGGCCCAGACCGTAGGAAATCGCGTAGCCGGCTGAGCCCGCAGCGATGATGCTGAAGCAGAAACCGACGCTCCAGATGCTGCCGCCCAGAATGCCCACGAGATGCAAGCGGGTATTGCCGTTGCTGAAGTAGTCACCCATGGGTGCGCGCTCGCCGCTGATCGGTTTGTACATCAGGGGTACGAGAAATACAGCGTTCGATAACAAGAGGCCGACCGCGAATACGACGCTGGCGCTGTAGGGCGTCATCAGGCCCGCTTCGGGATTGGCAAAATCACCCGATATGGATGCGGCTACGAAGCGATAGAAAAAGCCCATCGCAATACCCGCAACGATGGAGATGCCCAGGCCCTTGCCTACCGAGTGCTCAGCATCCCGAGGCAGGCGCCGGTAGATCATCGCATCGATTAAGATCGCCACGCTGATCAGCGCAACCCCGATGAACAGGATGACGGCATCGCCGATCGGAGCGGCGAGGTAATTGGCGACGACCCCGATCACCAGGGCCAGGCCGATACCGATGGGGAAGGCCACGGCCATGCCCGCGATGTCGATCGCTACCACCAGCAGTATGTTGGCCAGGTTGAAAATCGCGCCACCCATCAGTGCCTTGGTGATGGCGTCGCCGCCAGCCTGGGAAATATCCGGCAGAAAACTGCGGCCTTCCTCGCCAGTGCTGCCAATGGTGAAGGCGAAAGCCAGCGTCAGCAACAACACCCCGATCGAATAATCCCAGTAGAACAACTGGAACGGCCACTGCTGGCTGGCCAGCTTCTGGGTGTTCGCCCAGGAGCCCCAGCACAGCATGGTTACCACGCATAGAGCGACGGCGAGCGGGTAGGACTCGACAACCAACATGGCAGTGTCTCCGTGATATTCTTGAAGACAATAAAAGCCCAACGCAAGCGTTGATGGCCAGCCTTGCGGACATCGTTATTCTAGCTTCATTGATGGCGATGGTTGATTCGATCCCCCATATCAGGCGCGTTTTCGGCGGTGCCCGGCGGGTCGGCGAATTCGAGGTGGCCCGCTTCGTTCGCGCCGCCCACACGCTCCAAGATCCGGGCCCGCTGCGGCGAGCATTCGAGCCCGCCGTGGGTTACACCCTGCGCTCCCCCGGATTGGAGCGGCCTGCTGGGCGGTCCGGCTCGCGATTTTGCTCCGAAACCCGCGAATCGCGCCGATCGGCAGCCGGCTAAGGCAGTCAGGCAGTCGGCTACGGTAAAACGGGCAGCCGGCTACGGCAGCTAGGCAGCCGGCTACGGCAACCAAGGGTTCGCAGGAATCGGCATGGACGCGTCTCAACAGGAACTCGCACGCGAGATCGAGCGGCGCCGCAGCTTTGCGATCATCTCGCATCCGGATGCGGGAAAGACGACCCTCACCGAGAAGCTGCTGCTCTTCGGGGGTGCGCTGCGCGAGGCGGGCGCCGTTCGGGCCCGGAGGGCCTCGCGCTACGCGACCAGTGACTGGCTCGAGCTCGAGAAGCAGCGCGGGATCTCCGTCAGCAGCTCCGTGATGCACTTCGAGCACGGGGGGTATCGGGTGAATATTCTCGACACGCCTGGCCACAAGGACTTCAGCGAGGACACCTACCGAACCCTGATCGCGGCCGACAGCGCGGTGATGCTGATCGACGCCGGCAAGGGCGTCGAGGCGCAGACCCGCAAGCTCTTCGAGGTGTGCCGGATCAGCGAAATCCCGATCTTCACCTTCATCAACAAGATGGATCGGCTCGGACGGGATCCACTCGAGCTCTTGGCCGAAATCGAAGAAGTGCTCGGGATCGACGCGGTCCCGCTCGATTGGCCCGTAGGGGCGGGCAGCGAGTTTCGCGGTGTATACGATCGCCAGGCGCAGAAGCTGCTGCTTTTTTCCGGCGGTAAGCACGGCACCCAGTTGGTCGAGCAGGCGGAAATCGAGGGTGCGATCGACGCGACCGCGGTGCGCGACGCGATGGGCAGCGCAGCGTCCGAAGTGCGCGACGCCCTCGAGTTGCTCGATGGCGCCGGCGAGTCGTTCGACCCCACCCGGGTTCGCGCCGGCGCGCAGACGCCGGTCTTTTTCGGGAGCGCGCTCACGAACTTCGGCGTGCTGCCATTCCTCGAGCGCTTTCTCGAAATCGCGCCCTGCCCGGGGGCGCGCGATTCCAGTGGGGGGCCCATCGATCCGGCCGGATCGCCTTTCTCGGGCTTCGTGTTCAAGATCCAGGCGAACATGGATCCCGACCACCGCGACCGCATCGCGTTTTTGCGCGTGTGTTCGGGCCGCTTCGTCAAAGAAAGCGACGCGATCCACGTGCGAACGGGCAAGAAGGTTCGGCTGTCGAAATCATCGCTCGTTCAAGCGCGCGACCGAGAGAGCGTGGAGATCGCCTACCCGGGGGACGTAGTGGGGTTGTTCGACCCGGGGATCTATCGGATCGGCGATACGCTCTCCTCTGAGGGCTCCTTCGAGTTCGCGGGAATCCCGAGTTTTTCGCCAGAGCACTTCGTGCGCGTCGAGGTTGCGGAGGTGCTCAATCGCAAGGGCCTGAGCAAGGGGCTCGACCAGCTCGCGCAGGAGGGCGCCGTGCAGCTGTTTACCGAACCGGGGGCGGGTACGGCGGTGCCGATTCTCGGCGCGGTCGGGCCGCTGCAATTTGATGTTCTGCAGCACCGAATGGCGACGGAGTACAGGGTTGCGCTCAAGCTGACCCCGCTGCCCTATCAGATCGCGCGCTGGCTCGGCCCCGACACGGACATGGATCTATTTCGCTTCTCGGAAACCAAATTGCTCGAGGATCGAGACGGTCACGCGGTTGTACTCGCAAAGAGTCCATGGTATCTCGATCGTCTCCAGGAGAAGCACCCGGAGCTCGTGCTGAATCCGACCGCGATCCATTCGTAGCCCAGCGGAGATTTTTGCACCGGAATGAAGGCTTCGATAGCTCGCGCCAGATAGGGGAAGGCCATGGCTGAATTCGACTACGACCTCTTTGCGATCGGCGCGGGTTCGGCCGGGGTTCGAGCCTGCCGCGTTTCCGCCTCACTCGGCGCGCGGGTTTGCGTCGCTGAGGAGAGCGATCTCGGAGGAACCTGCGTGAATCTGGGCTGCATTCCGAAGAAACTCTTCGTCTACGCATCCCACTTCCGCGACGACTTCGAAGACGCAGCCGGTTTTGGCTGGTCGTTGGGAAATCGCAGCTTCGATTGGCCGACACTGATCGCCAACAAGGATCGCGAAATCGCCCGACTCAACGCGGTCTACCAAAGGCTGCTCGCCGAAGCGGGCGTCGACGTGATCGAAGGGTGGGCGCGGGTGCACGACGCCCACACCGTGGAGGTCGGCGGAAGAACGATCACGGCTGCCAACATCCTGATCGCGACGGGTAGCCAACCGTCGGTGCCCGACGTTCCCGGTGTCGAATTCGCGATGACATCCGACCAGGCTTTTCATCTTTCCGAACTGCCAAGGCGTGCAATCGTCGTCGGCGGGGGATACATCGCGGTCGAGTTTGCGGGAATCTTCCACGCGCTCGGCGTGGCGACGATCCAGCTCTACCGCGGACCGCTCTTCCTGCGCGGTTTCGACGACGACGTGCGAAATTTCCTCGCCGCAGAGATGAGGGGGCGGGGCGTCGATCTTCGCTTCGAGTCCAACGTTGCGTCGATCGAGAAGGTTTCGGGAGGGCTGCGCGCGAATCTCGAGGACGGTTCGGTTCTGAAAACCGATGCCATCCTGTACGCCACGGGGCGCGTTCCGCGGACGCGGGGTATTGGACTCGAGGAAGCCGGTGTCGCGCTCGACGAAAGGGGCGCCGTCTCCGTCGACGCGTTTTCGCGCTCCTCGGTTCCGAGCATTTGGGCCATCGGCGACGCGACCGATCGCATCAACCTCACGCCAGTGGCGATCCACGAGGGAATCTGCGTCGCGAAGACGCTCTTTGGAGGTGTGGATACGCAACCCGATCACACGGGTGTCGCTTCCGCGGTTTTCAGTCAACCGCCGATCGGGACGGTCGGTCCAGGCGAGGCTGCCGCGCGCGATACCTACGGCGAAATTGACGTCTACCGTTCGACGTTCCGCGCACTCAAGCACACGCTGACGGGCCGGGACGAGCAGGTGATGATGAAGCTCATCGTCGATCGCGCCTCGGGCCGGGTCGTCGCGGTCCACATGGTGGGTGCAGACGCTGGCGAAATCGTTCAGGGCTTTGCGGTCGCGCTGAAGTGCGGAGCCACCAAAGCGCAATTCGACGCCACCATCGGGATCCATCCGACTTCCGCCGAAGAGTTCGTCACGATGCGGGATCCCGTCCAGGAGCGCGACCCCAGAATGGGGTCGCGCGACGCCGCAAGTGAATCCGAAGGATTCACCGGCTAGTGCGGGATGCAGGTGGCGCCCCGGTTGAGGGTTCACTCGCGCGATTCGCGGATTCGGGGGCGGGTTTGAGGACGCTGTTTTTGCGGAGATGGTCGATGACGTCGTGCGCCTCGGCGCGTTCGAGTTCGAGAAACCCCGCCACCGCCCGGGCGAGTCGCGGCTCCGCGAGGAAGTGCAGACTGTAGGTGGGCTGCGGGTCGAAGCCGCGCAGAAATTTGTAATCGCCACCCGCGCCCGGCTCGAACCGAGCAATTCCCGACGCGATGCAGTGCTCGATGGCCGCGTAGTAGCAGACGTTGAAATGCAGGTATCGCGCGTTTTGCAGCGCTCCCCAATAGCGACCGTAGAGGGCATCGCCCTTGATCACATTGGTCGTACCTGCGATGACCTCGCTGCCCTTGCGGGCGACCACCAGGCAGATCCGATGCCTGAAGCGATCCCGAATCAACTCGAAAAAGCGGAGATTGAGATACTGGCGCCCCCAGTAGCGATTCTCGATCGTGGCGAGATAACACGCGAACATCGATTCGAAGAGGTCGTCTGGTATCGCATCGCCGGTCAGCGTTTCGATCGAAATCTCCTGCCGCTCCATCTCGCGGCGTTCGCGCTTGATCTGGTTGCGCCGCTTGCTGCGAAACTGTTCGAGGTAGTCGTCGAAAGTCCGGTAACCCGCATTTTGCCAGTGATATTGAAAGCCGACGCGAAGCATGTAGGCGCCGCCGTCAATGCCTGCATCACCAGAGCGGTCGGCGAGCGCCGCGATTTCGTGTTCTCTGCAGAAGTTGATGTGAACACCCGACAGCTCGCCGCTGCGGCAGAATTCGCGCAGCACCGAGCCGAGCTGTCGGATCGTTTCGCCGCGGTCGACGTCGGGTGCGATCAAGAATCGCGCGCCGGGCACGGGCGTGAAAGGAACCCCCACGAGCAGCTTCGGGTAATAGCGGATGCCCGCGCGCGCGGCGGCCTCGGCCCACGCAAAATCGAAGACGAACTCGCCCTCACTGTGGGTCTTGATGTAGACGGGGCAGGCGGCGATCAGGCGCCCGCCGTCCCGGGCGAGCAGCGGCCTCGGCAACCAACCGCTCTCGGCGCCGACCGCGCCGGAGTCTTCGAGTGACGCGAGCCAATCCCATTCGAGAAACGGCGACTCTTCGCCCACGAGGTCGTTCCATTGGTCGCGCGCGACACTGTTGACGCCCTCTGCCCACTCGACGCTCAGCACGCTTGCAGTCTAGGCCGTCTGGTGGCCTCGACCGAGTCCGCGATTACGGGCCTCCGGATCCGCCGCTATCCTCTCGGAATGCCGAAGGAACCGATTCGGCCCGGGGGCGGGAACGGCCCGCCGGATTCCGGGGATCCGCAGCGCGAGGGCGGCGTCGCGACCCAGACGCGCCGCAAGATCTCGCGACCCGAGCGGTTCAAGGTGCTGCTCTACAACGACGACTACACACCCATGGAGTTCGTGGTGATAATCCTCGAGAGCATCTTCGGCAAGGGGCCTTCCGCGGCCACCCAGATCATGCTCCAGGTCCACAACGCCGGTATGGGGGTCGCCGGTGTCTACGTGCTCGAGGTCGCGGAGACCAAACTCAGCGCGGTACATGGCGCGGCCGAGCGCCAGGGTTTTCCTCTGCGCGCCGGAATCGAAAAGGAATGATCGGCGGCGCATGAGTCAGATCGGCAGAGAACTCCAGTTGATGCTCCAGGCCGCCTTCCGCGAGTCGACGGCGCGCCGGCACGCCTACCTGACCGTCGAGCACCTGCTCTACGCGTTGCTTCACGACACGCGCGGCGCAGAGATTCTCCGGCATTCGGGAGCTCAGCTTTCCGCCTTGAAGTCCGCGCTCGACCGGTTCTTTGCCGAGGATCTCGAGACGGTTCCCGGCGACGAACCCTACGAAGCGCAGCAGACGCTCGCCTTCCAGCGGGTTCTCCAACACGCCGTCTCGCATTGTGAGAGCGCGGAGAAGGAAGAAGTCGACGCGGGCGACCTGCTGGCCGCGCTCTTCCAGGAGCCCGACTCGTTTGCGATCAACCTGCTGCGATCTCAGGACGTCTCGCGCCTGGACATGCTTCAGTACGTCTCCCACGGGATATCGAAGCTTTCCGACTCCGGGGTCGATGAGAATCCGACGCCCGCGGGAATCGAGTCCGGCATCGGCGACGCCGCCGAGCTGCCGGCCGATCCGGTCGCGGCGTTTTCGACGAACCTCTCCGAACGCGCCGCCGCAAACGAACTCGATCCCCTGATCGGCCGGGGGGCCGAGCTCGATCGTACGATCCAGATTCTGGCGCGGCGGCGCAAGAACAACCCGATCTTCGTCGGTGAGAGCGGAGTGGGGAAGACGGCGCTCGCCGAGGGGTTGGCGTTGCGCATCCACGAGGGCCGCGTTCCCGAAGACCTGCAGCACGCCGAGATCTTTGCGCTCGATCTCGGTTCGCTGCTCGCCGGAACCCGCTATCGGGGCGATTTCGAGGCGCGCTTCAAGGCTTTCACCGCGGCGATCGGCGAGCGCGCCTGTCCGATTCTGTTCATCGATGAGATCCAGATGATCCTGGGTGCGGGCTCCGCGCAGGGAGCGACGATCGACGCTTCGAGCCTGCTCAAGCCGCTGCTCGCCCAGGGAGAACTGCGCTGTATCGGCGCCATCACCTATCAGGAGTTCCGACACTTCGAGCGCGATCGCGCGCTCGCAAGGCGCTTTCAGAAGGTGGACGTTCGAGAGCCGAGCGCGGACGAAACGGTTCGGATCCTCCAGGGGCTCGCGCCGCGTTACGAGGAACACCACGGCGTCCATTACACCGGGCCGTCGTTGAAGAGCGCCGTCGAGCTGTCGAGTCGGCACCTGACCGAACACTTCCTGCCCGACAAGGCGATCGACGTCATGGACGAAACCGGTGCGGCCGTGCGACTGCGCCCGGTGGGCAAGAAGCGCAAGACGGTTGGGGTGCGCGATATCGAGCAGGTGATCGCGCGGATGGCCAACATTCCGGCCCTGCGCGCGAGCGGTTCCGAGCGGGATCGACTCGCGAACCTCGAAGAGGAACTCAAAGCTGTCGTCTTCGGTCAGGATTCTGCGATCGAGACGCTCGTGCGCGCCGTCAAACGCGGGCGCGCGGGCTTGTCGGGCGTCGATCGCCCGGTGGGTAGCTTCCTGTTCACGGGCCCCACCGGTGTCGGCAAGACCGAACTCTCGAAGCAATTGGCCCAGGCCCTCGGCGTTCCGTTCCTGCGCTTCGACATGAGCGAGTACATGGAGAAGCACGCGGTGTCTCGCCTGATCGGCGCGCCGCCGGGGTACGTGGGTTACGACCAGGGTGGGCTGCTCGTCGAGCGCGTTCGCAAGAATCCCTACACGGTTTTGTTGCTCGACGAGATCGAGAAGGCCCACCAGGATTTGTTCGACATCCTGCTGCAGGTGATGGATCGCGCCACGCTGACCGACAACCAGGGGCGCGAGGCCGACTTCCGCCACGTGACGCTGATCATGACCTCCAACGCGGGCGCCCGCGAGATGAACGCCCAGGGCATCGGCTTCGGGGCGGGGCGCGCGGGCGATGGCGCCAAGGAGATCGAACGGCTCTTCAGTCCCGAGTTTCGCAACCGGCTCGACGAGACCGTGCACTTTTCGTCGCTCGCACCCGACGTGATGGGTCGGGTGGTGGACAAATTCGTGAAGGAAGTGGCAGCGCAGCTTTCCGAGCGAAAGGTCGAGATCGAGTTGACGGAGGCCGCGCGCAGCTGGTTGGCCGAAAAAGGCTACGACCCCGACTTCGGCGCGCGCCCGCTAGGGCGGCTCATCCAGGTCGAACTCAAGGATCGCATCGTTGACGACGTTTTGTTCGGCGGCCTCAGCAGCGGCGGGCGCGTGCGGGTCGACCGGGGCCGCGAGGGGCTGACCTTCGACATCCAGCCGAGGAGTTGAGGCGCCGACTTCGAGGCTGCCCGTGTCGCAGCGTCGTCTTTTGAACTGTCAGCGAGAAGGGCTTCAGCGCCGCGGGCAGCTGGCAGGCCGAGCCTTGCTCAACGGGCGGGAGCGCGCTTCAGCGCAGCGCCGCCGGCAACTGGAAGACCACGTCCTCGTTCACGAGTGGCAATGAATCGACCGAAAAATCGCCGTCGGCGAGCTGCTCGAGACGCTCGATCACCTGGGTGACCAGGATTTCTGGGGCGGACGCGCCAGCCGTAAGGCCAACGCAGGACACGCCCTCGACCCAGGCCGGATCGAGTTGGTCCGCGGTTTCCACGAGATACGCGCGCGCGCCGAGCTTCTCGGCGAGTTCGACCAGGCGGTTGCTGTTGGACGACGCCGGTGCGCCCACCACGATGACCACCGCGGCCTGCTGGGTGAGTTTCTTGACCGCGTCCTGGCGATTCTGGGTCGCGTAGCAGATGTCGTCTTTGCGCGGCAGCGCGATTTGCGGAAAGCGGTTGCGCAGCGCGTCCATGATTTCTCGGGTGTCGTCGACCGAGAGCGTCGTCTGCGTGACGCAGCCGAGCCGGCTCGGATCGCGCACCTCCAGGGTCTGAACGTCTGCTACGGATTGGACCAACTGCATGCCGTCCCCTCCGTGCCCGAGGGTTCCCTCGACTTCGACGTGGCCCGCGTGACCGATCAGCACGATTTCGAGGCCGCGCTTGAGCATGCGGACGGTTTCGAGGTGAACCTTGGTGACCAGCGGGCAGGTGGCGTCGACCACGTGGAGGTCGCGTTTCTCGGCCTTGGCGCGAACCGCCGGAGAGACACCGTGGGCGCTGTAGATCAGTCGTGCACCGCGCGGAACCTCGGCGAGATCGTCGACGAAGATCGCGCCCTTGGCGCGCAGGTCGTCGACCACGTGGCGGTTGTGGACGATCTCGTGGCGCACGTAGACGGGCTTTCCGAAGCGCTTGAGGGCGATCTCCACGATGTCGATCGCGCGGTCGACGCCCGCGCAGAATCCGCGGGGACTGGCCATCAGGATACGCATCGGGCCAGATTAGCAGCATCCCTCGGGCTGAGAAGATGGTTCGGTCGAACGCTCCCGGGTGTTTCGCGCCGCCGGCCGCCCGCGGGCGCTTTCATGCGCGCCGTCCAGCGCGCGGCTACAATGGCCCGTTCGCCCGGCCTGTGCCGCAAGCCAGCCCGATCGCCCACGCGGAACCCCGAAGAGAGAGGACATCATGAACGGATTCGGCCGATGAAAAGTGCGGCAGAAACCTTGCGGCCCGCGGTCGCCAAACTCGACCCGACCGAGCGACTGCTGCGCAGCTGTCGCGGAGAGGTGGTCGATCGCCCCCCGGTCTGGCTGATGCGGCAAGCCGGTCGCTACCTGCCCGAGTACCGCAAGGTGCGCGAAGGGGTGAGCTTTCTCGAGATGTGCCGCGACGTCGAGCGCGCCGTCGAGGTGTCTCTCCAACCGGTTCAGCTGGTCGGCAGCGAAGCGGTGATTCTCTTCTCCGACATCTTCACGCCGATTCCCGCGATGGGCGTCGAAGTGGATTTTCAACCCGGACCCACCATCGGCGACCCGATCCGCTCGCTTGCCCAGGTTGAGAAGCTTCGAGTTCCCGACCCCCAGGAGTCGACACCGTTCGTGTTCGAGATCCTTCGGGTGTTGCGCTCGGAACTCGCGAGCGCGCGGATTCCACTGCTCGGCTTTGCGGGGGCTCCGTTCACGCTCGCCGCGTACCTCGTGGAAGGGAAGGGCTCCAAGGATTTCGGAACCCTGAAGCGCATGATGTACGCCGCACCCGAGGTGCTGCGCGCACTGCAGTCCCGATTGATCGAGATGGTCGTCGGCTATCTGAACGCCCAGATCGAGGCCGGCGCCCAGGTCGTCCAACTCTTCGACACCTGGGCGGGGTTGCTCGGGCCCGCCGAATACCGGGAGTGGGTGCTGCCGGCTCACGTCGAGATCGCGGCGAGGCTCGATCGCGGCCGTGCACCGCTCATCCTTTACGTGAACAATGGCGCACATCTGCTCGACCCAATGATTGAAGTCGGGGCAGACGTGCTCTCGCTGGATTGGCGGGTCGACATCGCCGACGCCGCGCGGCGGGTGGGCGACCGCGCGAGCCTCCAGGGCAACCTCGACCCCTGCGCGCTCCACCAGAGCCGCGAGCAGATCTTCGCGAGCGTAAGAAAGATCGCCGAGGCCGCCCGGCCCGCGCGCGGTCACATTTTGAATCTCGGCCACGGCTGCCTGCCCGACACGCCTGTCGAAGGCGTGCGCGCGTTCACCGACGCCGCGCGCGCACTCGCTGAGGAGGTGCCCCGTGGCGACTGACCTGTTCAACCTCGACCCTGCGCGGATCGAAACGATCCTGTCTCGCTACGCGATCGAGGGCCCGCGCTACACCAGCTACCCGACCGCGCCCGTCTGGAATGAGAACTTTGGCGCCGAGCAATTCGAAGCCGAACTTGCGGGCGGCAGCGCGGAGGCGGCTTCGGTTGCAGGGGAGGGCGACGGACTCTCACTCTACGTCCACGTTCCCTTCTGCCACAGCCTCTGCCACTTCTGTGCGTGCAACAGGATCATCACCTCCAACGCCGAACTCCCGCTGCGCTTTCTCGACACCCTCGCGCGAGAGGTCGCCGCGGTGCGCGAGGCCAGCGGCCCGCGAACCGCCTCTCAGCAGCACTGGGGCGGAGGTACGCCGACCCATCTCACGCCCGATCAGGTGACGCGCCTGTTCCGAACCGTGACGGACGCGTTTCCGATGCGCGAGGGGGCCGAGATTTCGATCGAGGTCGATCCGCGGGTGACGACCGACGAGCACGTGGCCGCGCTGCGCGCCTGCGGGTTCAACCGCATCTCGATGGGCGTGCAAGACATCGATCCCAAGGTTCAAGAGGCCATTCACCGAATCCAACCCATCGAGCAGACGAGACACCTCGTCGAAGTCTCCCGCGCGAGCGGTTTTATCGGGGTGAACTTCGATTTGATCTACGGGCTGCCCTATCAGACCGAGGAGAGCTTTGCGCGAACCCTCGACCGGGTCCTCGAGATCGAGCCGGACCGCCTCGCGCTCTACTCCTACGCGCACGTGACCTGGATCGCCAAGCAGCAGCGCGGCTTCGAGCGCAAGGACCTGCCCGGGTCATCGACGAAGCTGCGGATCATGCTCATGGCGATCGAGCGCTTTCTCGATGCGGGCTATCGCTTCATCGGACTGGATCACTTTGCGAAACCCGAAGATGAGCTTTCTGAGGCACTTGAAGATCGAACCCTGCGCAGGAACTTCATGGGGCACACCACCCAGGCGGGGGTGGATCTGATCGGATTTGGGCCGAGCGCGATCAGCGAACTGCGCGCGAGCTACGCGCAATCCCAGCGAAAACTCGAAGACTGGGAAGAGGCGGTCCGCGACCGGGGGCTCGCGACCATGCGCGGTCATCGGCTGACGCGCGACGACATCGAGCGACGCTGGGTGATCGGAAGGCTGATGTGCCACGGCGAGCTGCGGGCCGAGGAGTTCGAGGCGGCCTTCGGGCAGCCCTTCGCGAGCCGCTTCGCGAGCGAACTCCAGCAGCTCGAGCCGGTCGCCGCCGACGGCCTGGTCGAGCAGGCGGCCGACGGCAGCCTCGTCGTGACGCCGCTCGGCCGGCTGCTCGTTCGCAACATCGCGATGACCTTCGACGCCTACCTCGCCGACCAGCAGAAGGGCGAACAGCCCATGTTCAGCAAGACCGTCTGATGGGCGATCCCGAAGTCGGGGTGGTGGTCGCGGGAGCCGGGATCGCGGGACTGGCCGCGGCGCTCCAGTTGCAGCTGGCCGGCGAAGATGTTCTCGTGGTCGACGCGTCGGACCGGCCCGGCGGCGTGATGCGGACCGACCACGTGTCGGGTTACGTGATCGAACGCGGACCGAATACGACCCACGTCAAAGCCCCAATGCTGGATTTTATCCGCGCACTCGGGGCCGAGGAATCGCTGCTCGCCGCGCGGCCCGCGAGCCGCTTGCGGATGATCTACCACGAGGGCCGGCTGTGTCCTGTCCCGATGTCGCCACTCGCGTTGTTGCGGACCCCGCTGCTCAGCGCGGGCGGCAAGCTGCGCTTGCTCGCCGAACCGTTCATCCGCCGGGCAAACGCGGGCGACGAATCCGTCGCCGAGTTCATGGGTCGCCGGCTCGGCGTGCAGGTCGTGGAAGGCTTCGTCGGACCTTTTCTCACCGGCGTGTACGCGGGCGACGAGTACCAACTGGGAGCAGAAGCGGTCTTCCCCTCACTCGTCGAAATGGAGCGGAGGAGCGGGTCGATCGTTCTTGGGGCGCTCGCGGGGTTGTTTCGCAGGCGGCCGCGCGGCTTGCGGGGCAGCCACTCGGCCGCCGAGGGATTGGGGCCGTTCGCGCGCTCGCTCGCCGAGCGATTGGTCGAACCCGTCGCGCTCGAAAACCGCGTGACCGCGGTTCGGCGCGACGGCGATCGCTGGCTGGTGCGAACGTCTGGACCGGCTGGTGAGAGTCGCGTGCGCGCGAAGCGCGTCGTGCTCGCCGTACCCGCCGACCAGGCAGCCGAAATCCTGCGCGGTGTGAGCTCAGAACTGGCCGATGACCTCGCGGCCATCGAGTACGCACCGATCGTCGGTATTCCGCTCGGCGTCGATCCGAGTGCGGTGCGCGAGAAGATCGAGGGGTTCGGATTCCTCGTGCCGCGCCGCGCGGAACTCAAGCTGCTCGGTTGCCTGTACATGAGCCAACTCTTTCCATCGCGGGCGCCGGCCGGTCGCGAGTTGCTGCAATGCCTGGTCGGCGGCATGCGCTGGCCCGAGGCTTTCGAGATGTCGGACGACGAGATCGCCAAGCGGGTATGCGCGGATCTCGATCAGATTCTCGGGCTGCGCGAAGAGCCGCGGGTCCTCGCGGTGACGCGCTGGCGCCAGGCGATCCCACAACCGAAGCGCGACCACGTCGCGCGGATCGCGCGAGTTCGCAAACGGCTCGCAGAATTCCCAAACATCGCGCTCGCGGGTGCCTACCTCGGCGGGATCAGCGTCTCCGACGCCTGCGAGTCGGGCCTGATCGCCGCGCGCGACGTCTCAACCTAATCCGCTTCACTGCCCGAATAGATCCCCCGCGATAGAGTCCGACTAGGAGCGCGCTTCGCGAAGCATTTCGGCGGCGGCCTGGGTCCAGTCGGGACGCGCGTTGACGGCCGGGATCAGTTCCAATTGACCCCCACAGAGGGCGCGCCACTGCTCGGCGGCGCGGATTCCAATTTCCTCGAGGGTTTCGAGGCAATCAGCTGTAAATGAAGGACAAATCACGGCAAGCCGCTTGATGCCGCGCGCGGCGAGTTCGACCAGGATGTGATCGGTAAAGGGTTGGATCCAGGGCGTGCGGCCGAGGCGGGATTGAAATGCCGTGGCGTGCCGCTCGGGCCCGAGCGCGAGGATCTTGGCGACGGCTCGGGTCGTCGCGAAGCATTGCGCCCGGTAGCAGCTGCGATTGGTCTCTGCGATCGCGCCACAGCAGCCGTCGTTCGCGAGACAGTGTGCGCCGCTCGGATCGCTCGCGCGCACATGGCGTTCGGGAAGGCCGTGGTAGCTGAACAGGACGAAATCGGCCGTGAACCCGCGCAGCGCTTCCTCTGCGGTGCTGGCGACCGACCGGCTGAAACCCGGTGCGTCGTAGAACGCGGGGATCGTCGCGAGCGGCGGCGCGTAGCCGCTGCGCTGCATTTCTTTCGCGAGCTTTGCGAGCGCCGAACCGGTCGCCGCCTCTGAGTACTGGGGAAACAGTGGGAGCACCACGAGCCGCGAAACGTTGGCCTCGCGGAGGCGCGCGACTGCCGAAGCGATCGTCGGTTGGCCGTAGCGCATCCCCAACGCGACCAGCCAATCGGGGCCCAGCTCTTTGCCGACGCCATCCGCGAGGGCCCGGCTGTGCAGCAACAGCGGAGAGCCCTCGGGTGTCCAGATCTTTGCGTACGCGGCGGCGGACTTCTTCGGGCGAAACGGCAAGATCACGAGATTGAGCAGCAGCCAACGCCCGAGCGCCGGAATGTCGATCACGCGCGGGTCGCTCAAGAATTCCCGCAGGTAGCGCCGCACGTCGCGGACGCTCGGGGAATCCGGAGTGCCGAGGTTCAAGAGCAGCGCGCCGATTCTAGGGTCAGCCATCGAAGCGCCGACGATACCGCAGCCGGGCGGCGAGCCGGCCGCGAGCCTCGGCAGATGTCGGCGCCGGATCGGGGGCGGCGCTATAGTCGATCGCCGCGCGCCGTCGGGGCCGCGTGAAACGAGGGGATCGCATGGATCGCACGGAAGCGCGCAAGCCGCGGCAGGTCATCGAGCCCACCTCGGCCCAGCGGGAGCGGGTCAGCCAGCTCTCGACGCGTGCGATCGAGTTTGTGCGCCAGGGCGGCGACTCTTTCCTCGCGACCCGCGCCGACGCGGTGGTGAATTGGAGCCGCAAGTATTCGATGTTCCTCTACCCGTTCGTGACGGCCTGCTGCGGGATGGAGTTCATGTCGGCCGCCGGGCCGCGCTACGACCTCGACCGCTTCGGCTGTGCGTTGCCGCGTTTTTCGCCTCGGCAGGCCGACCTGCTGATGGTGGTCGGCACGATCACCCACCGCCAGGCGCCAATCCTCAAGAAGGTCTACGCCCAGATGGCCGAGCCGAAATGGGTGATGGCCTTCGGCGCCTGCACGTGTTCG